>Ga0196887_1000079_pt1 | contig 42424 bp, 26 predicted proteins | sample VirMetDEL_Mar_31_FD_169094 | JGI IMG/M metagenome (GOLD analysis project Ga0196887, IMG submission 169094) | Aqueous microbial communities from the Delaware River and Bay under freshwater to marine salinity gradient to study organic matter... | ecosystem: Environmental > Aquatic > Marine >... | reverse complement strand
TGTAACTCCTACTAATTCAATAACTCCGACAAACTCTGTAACACCAACCAATTCAGTCACTCCTACTAATTCAATAACTCCGACAAACTCTGTAACACCAACTATTAGTGTAACTCCTACTAATTCAATAACTCCGACAAACTCTGTAACACCAACCAATTCAGTCACTCCTACTAATTCAATAACTCCGACAAACTCTGTAACACCAACTATTAGTGTAACTCCTACTAATTCAGTCACTCCGACAAACTCTGTAACACCAACCAATTCAGTCACTCCTACTAATTCAATAACTCCGACAAACTCTGTAACACCAACTATTAGTGTAACTCCTACTAATTCAGTCACTCCGACAAACTCTGTAACACCAACCAATTCAGTTACACCAACTATTAGTGTAACTCCTACTAATTCAGTCACTCCTACTAATTCAATAACTCCGACAAACTCTGTAACACCAACCAATTCAGTAACCCCTACTAACTCTGTGACACCTACTCCATCAATCAACTCATTACTTAGTTGTTATGTTGCCGGTCCATTAACTGCCGACACATCTAACGGAGCGGTATTCGATAGAAGTATTAACGTTAGTGGAGTATTAGAGGTTATTGCGGGCGCTGTTGGAGGACAGGCAGCGGTACCTGATGAATTTCCTAAAAAAGTCGCTCGTTCATTCCAATTAATAATGGACCCATTAGCCACAGGAATTACCTTATCATATCAAAATAATTTAGTAGCAACTTTAAGAGGTGATGAGGGTACTATACACGCAGGGTTACCAACGGCACAAAGAGTCGGGTACGGTAGTGGGGATGACTATGACCCTAATTGGTTAACAGATGAGGGTATATCAGGATACACAGGATATCAAGAATTCTTAGATACCCACGCAGTTAATGACATGGTATGGTACCAAAGTGGTTCCACAAGTGGCGATACTGTAATAACTGAGGTATTTGAACATATTTTCCATACCGTACATCTATTTGGGATAATGGGTGCGGTTCCCGGCTCATCGACCGCGGTAAATTGGATGGCAGAAGAAAATCCAGATTGGCAAACAACAGACTTACACTTATCCATGAAACAAGCCATCGAGAATGGTATGTATGACCCAACTGACTACGCCCCTAATTGGAGTGGGGATACAGGTCAAGCTCAAGTGGCATATAAAGAGTATATGTACTTATTAAACTTCGGTATGTGGGAAATGTCCGAGTTTTGGGATGGTGGGTCATTATCTCCAGAATGGAATGATAATATGAGAACACCATCAGGAATTCAAACTAATAACATTTCAGGATATACATTGTTTAATAATTATTTTGCACCAGTACTGACTAAACCTAGTTTTACAACACTAAGAAATATTTTCCAAGATAATGGAGGGGGTAGTTCAGGATATGTTGCCGATGATTGTGTAACACCAACACCTACCATAACGCCAACACCTTCAATCACTCCATCAACAGTGTAATATTTATAATAGATGAGTTATAACGAAGAAATAAAACAGAAAATTAAAGAACTTGCGGATAATAGTTCAGATAATTGTACATCAATAGGTTATGGATTTAAAGAAGTTAATGGTCAATTAACTAAAGAAAAGTCAATCATTTATACTTTTAGTAAAAAGAAAAAAATTAGTGAACTAACTTCAACAGAAATAATTCCACAAAATATAGAAATTAATGGAGAAATCATAAAAACAGATGTTCAAGAAGGTAGTAATAAGTTCACATCATATGAAGCTTGTCCGAGTGAATTCTATTTTTGGAGTAGTAATAGTACTTTAAATCCGACAGGTTCTACAACACCTACACAACAAAATACAATTAGACCAATTAAAGGTGGATTACAAATTAGAAATCAGACTAAATCTTGGGTTGGGACTATGGGGTTTATTGCAGTAGATAAAAACACTAACTCATTAGTTGGTGTTACAAATGCTCACGTTATGACTGAAATATTTTTTGAAGCCAACGAACCAAATAGAGGTGTAGAGAATGTTTTTGGTGATGATGTAGGACAGCCAAGTTCATCTATTTCACAACAAGTTGGGGTAACTAAAAAGTATATTCCCGTAAAGAGTAACTCTTTGGGTGGTATAAACTACGTAGATGGTGCATTATTTACTTTGGACTCATCTGTCGTGGACACTAATGAGTCTTTTAAGTATTATGGTTTTAGTTTTTCAGGTGCACCAACATTCGCTACGACCTCGGAAATAGATGACTTAATAAATAATAATTGGGACTTTTTTAGTGTAGGTAGAACGACAGGAGCCAAAGGTGAAGGTGACACTAAGTTAAAATTTTTAAGTACAGGGTCTGTATTTGTTAGTAATAAATTAAACAGTACTACAGACTCTACTTGTAGATTTGACGAATGTATCTCATATATTGCCAGTGCCTCTACAACAACTACAGGTAATGGATGTTTTTACCCTATTAATTCAGGTGATTCCGGTTCTGCTCTTTTAGCTAATATAAATGGTCAAATAAAAATAATAGGTCTTTGTTTCGCGGGTTCTACTTCAGGAAGTGTAGATGGATATTTTACCATCGGTAGGGCATGTAGGATAGATAGGGTGGCTAGTGAACTGAATATCGAACCTTTTACTGGTCAAACAATTAATTATAGTGATAAGTCAAACCCACAAGTCCACTATGAGGTCGGATTTTCTAATTTAAGTGGTATTACAGTAAACGGCGATTTATTTAATCAACTAGGAACAATTAACTGAATATTTTATATTTATATAAAAAAGTTTCATGGCAACATTTGCTAAGATAATTTTAACAAACACTAATTTAACTGGATTAACTAATTCGTTTACTTTAGATATAAAGGAGTGTAGTGAAGTTTTATTCACCACAATACAAACAGGTATAACTTATTCTGAATTTCCTTATTTTGTAAATTTAGATGACACTTTTGGTATTATTAATTGTTATGACTATAAAGTTTCGGAGTACGATACTGGACTTGTTTGTAGTGGTCAGACATTAATTAGTGGAGTAACACCTACGGTAACTCCATCAATAACCACCACTCCGTCAATTACTACAACACCTACAGTAACGCCGTCAGTAACCGCCACTCCGTCAATTACTACAACACCTACAGTAACGCCGTCAGTAACCGCCACTCCGTCAATTACTACAACACCTACAGTAACTCCGTCAGTAACCGCCACTCCATCAATAACGCCGTCATCTTCAGTAATACCTTTTGAAGTTGGTATTGGTGTTGTTTACGAAAGCGGTTCAACAGTATGTAATTACACCGCAACTGCAAATGTGGCAGCATCTACTAACACTACGGTAAGTTTTACCAATAGACTTGAAAAGACTAATAATACATTTGTAGATATTAGTGTTTCGGTAACCATTAATCAAGGTCAAACTTCAGGAACCACAACCATAACTGAAAACTCTTTATCGTATACCGATGTGTTAGGCACATTTAGTGAATTTAAAGATTTCTCATCCACGGGAGAGTTGGTTGATTCGTACAAAGTAAATTCAGTTACCTTTATAGGTAAGGATAGTCCTATATGGCAATCTTACCGTTTTATTGCTTGTTGTAAAGAAACCACACCTCAATATGTGTCGGGTAAAATTGATTCTTCAGCCCTCGGAAGTGGTGGATGGGTAACTAACGGTAACGCAATAGTTTATAATGGTAATTGTTATATTCCGTTTAGTGTTGGCGCTGGAGGTACAGATGTAGGTAATTTATGGGGACCTAGATTTAGTTCGTGTAAGGATAGTTATTGTATATGTCCGACACCAACACCGACTACCACACCTACAATAACCACAACCCCATCAATAACTCCATCAACATCTAAACCTGAGTGTGTCGATTTAGATTGTGATGTAGCGGTAACACCTAACCCATCAGTTACGCCAACTCAAACGCCAATAACTCCATTAAGTTGTGATGTAGCGGTAACACCTAACCCATCAGTTACGCCAACTCAAACGCCAATAACTCCATTAAGTTGTGATGTAGCGGTAACACCTAACCCTTCGGTTACTCCAACACAAACACCAATAACACCACTAAATTGTGATGTAAGTGTGAATTAACTAAAAAAAATAATATTTATAAAAAAAAATAACATGAGCTATATATCAGTAAATCTAACACCATCAGACCCTCAACCAGGTAACTATTCTTTATACATTTCCGATTGCGGTTCAGGAAGCACTCAACAATTAATCGCCACAGGACTGACAAATCCTGATAGTTTTCCATATTATTTCGAAACAACCAATTTTTCGGGTACTTCAGGTTCGACATGTATCTCATATGAGTTAATAGATACCATTACAAGTTGTTCTTGTACTGGTGATGTTAATTTAGTTACTCCGACACCGACACCGTCATTTACACCGACACCAACACCTACTCTAACTCCTTTATCTGGTATCATACCTCGTTTAACAGTAAATAATGTTTTTGAATCATCAGGAGGGGGGGCAACAACAACTACTAACGTTAATATATTTTCTAACATATTAGTTAATGTTAACACTACAATCTCTTTTGATTTAATATTAAAAAATGATTCGGGGTCGACTACCACTCAAAGTGGTTCACTATCTATTACCGCTAGAGAGTCACTAGGCACAACTGAATTAACATTTAATATACCCTTTGCCAATTTACAACAAGGTTATTATGAGTTTGAAAACATTGTATGTTCAGACGCTAATGCGATAATTAACGTAAATTCTAATCCACTATATTTAAATAATACTTTTCCACCCCCTCAATACACTACACATGAATGGATTAATTGTTGTAATCCTGAAGATACTATATTGGCCAGGGTTTTATTAGCTCAAACTCAAACGGGAGGTTGGGTATTTAATGGTAATACGGTCACTCATAATGGGACTTGTTGGGTTAGTAATGGACCAGTTGTGGGTCAACAAGTATCACTAATTTTTAACGGACCATCAGCTCAAAGCTGTCAAACTTCAACGTGTACTGATTTATGTTCAGACCAACCAAATAATAAATTTGCAGCATATGCAAAATCTTGTTGTCCGCCATATGATGTTACTGTTGTGACATTTGCCATGGACTATATTCCTAATAATGGTGATATTATATTTTTTGATGGGTTGATGTATGAGGGAAGCCCTCAGATTGACCCTGGATGTTATACTTTATATGGAGTAAATATTTTATCAACTAGTGATGTAACCCATTCAGTATCGAGTGTTCATTTGTCATGTTCAGATTGTTTCAACTATAATCAAAGCAACGTTGACCCATGTGTTCAAACAAACAATTTATATAGGGCTGAAAATTGTTGTGATAGTAGCGACCAAATAACTGTACAATTACTTTTAAATGCTACACCTATATTATCTCTTAACCCTGGATTTTTCTATAACGGTAATTGTTATAGACTTATCTACATGGAACAAAATCAAAATAATCCCTCAATTGTAATTAGTCAAAACAGTTTTGTGTTTAACAACATTTGTGGTGAACAATTATGTCCTAATTGTCCAACACCGACACCTACACCCACACCAAGTACAACTCCCGATTCATGGACTATCGTAACTAATCTATTGACACTGGAAGGTTGTTGCGATGGAATTACCTATACCGCAAATACCACATTAAACATATCTTCAAACGTTAATGACTACGTATATTTAATTAATGGTAACTCACCTTATAATAGTAGTTTTACTTCTGGATGTTACAAAATACTCTCATCGTCGGCACAAACAGGGTCTTCACAAGGGACTATTACCGAAAATTATGGGTCAGTAAGTTGTACTTCATGTACAAATAACCACCCTTGCTTACAAAAATATACAGGTTGTTCCGAAGAATGTGCGGTAGTTTCTTACCCATATGATACAGTACCCTTCAATTACTCCGGAATCGACTATGAAATACCTACAGTCATACAAGAACCTGCCCATTTAGCACCTTTAGCAAATGAAAATGGTATTGTAACTGATTCCGCGATGTTGGCAACATTAATATATAATGTTGGAGGTACATGTGATAATATTGAATATTTTTGTGATACGTTTCTGAATGATGATGGCGTAATAACAACCGCAGACCTATTGACGGTTCTACAAACTTATGGAGAACTGTCTTCATATATTCAAGAACAAATAACATGTCCTTCGGTGTATACTCAAGGTCTTAATCCAACACTAAATGGCATTTACTACGTTACTCAAGAACAAAATTGTTATGAGTATGTGGGAGACGTTAACAGTATTGACCAACCCGTTATTGATTTTAGTATCGATACCGAATACACAGGGTGTACCGAATGTATTGAAGACTCGATTCCTACACCCACACCTACACCTACAATAACACCTACAATAACACCTACACCATCTATAACACCATCTATAACCTCAACTGTAACACCATCTATAACTGTAACACCTAGTTCGACACCTTCACAATTTATTTATAAAGTATTATTAAGTGGGTGTTGCGATAATGAAACATATCTGGAATATGTTCAGTTTACTAATCAAATAACTCAAATAAATGATACTTTCTATTTTGGTGGTGACGGTACTCAGAACATATTACCACAATGTTATACGGTGATAAATTTTGTATTAGACAATACTTTAACACCTTCTTTCACAATAGATAACAGTACTGGGTTTGATAACTGTTCTTCGTGTTTAGCGTCAAACCCATGTACTTCATTATATCGAGCAAAATCTTGTTGTACAGAAGGAGTTGAAGATTTGTTTGTTACAGTAGTGGGAGACCAACCTATTTTAGGATTTCATGGATTCTCATATTTAGGAAATTGTTTTGTATTCGTTGAGGGTCAAGGTAGTGGAAGTGGTAGTATTACAGTAAATTCAGGCAACTTTTTAGAAAATATATGTACTGACTTAATATTAAACCCTCAACAATGTAACCCATGTCCATCAGTTACTCCTAGTGTAACACCATCGGTAACTACAACACCATCGGTAACTACAACACCATCGGTAACTATGACGCCATCGGTAACTATGACCGCAACACCGTCAGTGACTCCAAGTTCTTCAGAACCACTACCCATTGTTTATTACACAGTAGTTCCGTGTTGTTCATCAGTTAGCGATGGCTCCGGATATGTTTTGGGCGTTATTTTTAATGGTACCATCACATCTCTTAATATTGGTGATGTATTTGTTTGGAATGTTTTCAACCCTGGAAGCCCAATATCATGGAGGGTAGTCGGAACTTCATCTTCGGAAAATGTCCCATATTTTTATTTAGAAGACGAAGATATATTTCAGGGAGGAGAAAATAATTGCTTCGATGCCGCTAGTGCATTCGATATATTTTGTACCCAAACCGGATATTTCACCGGGTGTACAACAGGAAACGTATATTTATTATATGATTTGAACAGTTCTGGGACCGTGGGAATCACACCACAATACGGTGAATCGGCCACCTATTATTATGAGGGGATACAAGACGAGTTATCAGTAAACGGGGATTGTTATCTTAACTTTGTTGAGGGAAACATTTCAAATGGGTGGATTGATATAACAACATTAGGTCCCGATTTAGGAGAACTTTTAGCGTACCCCTTAGGATGTCAAAATTGTCCAACACTGACACCGACACCAACACCATCAATAACACCTACTCTCACACCTACTCTCACACCTACCATTACTCCAACACCTTCGGTTACGTCATCACCTATACCTGACTCTATACAGTGTGGAGACTCTATTAATATCAGTAGTGATAATTTTAATCAGGTTTTAAACCCTGATGGAACTATACAACCATATTCAACGAGTAATACGATTATAAACGCGACACTTAATTTATCATCTTGTGCCGGTACTGTAAAATTCTCGATGTTTACGTGGAATATACCGGACAGGATTGTAGTTAAAAACAGTTCAGATGAGGTTGTTATTGATACTTTATATATAGGTCAACCATTGAGCGAAGGAAACGTTGTTAATGCTATTGTGGGGAATAGTCCGTTTGAAAGTAACGTATTTACGTGGAATAACGATACTGAACAGTTAGAGTTCACTAACTCTGAATCTGTCGAAGTTACGGTAACCGACTTCCCTTACCATTCGGATGCTGGTAATTTCACATATCCATTATATGATAATGTATGGGACGATAATGGAGTTTCTAGATATGGAGCAAAAGGACAAATAGGTGGTACTCTAGAATATATTAATGATGTGGGGTCTCCTATATCTCCACTATTTTGTGACTCACCGGTGGTAGCTAATAACACTTACGCTTGTTGTGGTGGTGAACCCTACCAATTGAGAGTATTCTCTTTTGTTAAACCTCAAGGGGAGTCAGTTTATAATTTAACAGTTTACGGAGGAACGTGGGGCACTTACGGAACTGGGTACGGAATAACTTTATTAGAATGTCCATCTTGTTAATATGGAATTTTTTATAAATAAAAATAGTGAGTCTCCCATCCTAATTATGGAAATAGTTCAGGATGGGAGAACTGACTCATATCAGAAATTTAATGAAGAACTTGTAAACTCAGTTATAAGGTTTTCAATGAAAAGAGAGTCGGATGGTTTGGAAAAGATTGTAATGAATAACGCATATATAACTGAAAAGTTATTAATAAATCCTGACACCCCAAGAGAATATTACATTTATTATAAGTGGTTAGAAAGGGATACCAATCAAAAAGGTAGGTATATTGGAGAATTTTCAATAACCACTAAGGAAGGTATTTTAATCGCCCCAATCCGAGAACCTCTTTTTATTAATGTTATTTGACAAACTTTAGATTGTAGACTATATTTGTTACAAATACCAAGAGAAATCACGTCAAAGCGATGTGAGAATAATATCTCAGGTGAAAAGTTAAAAATTATGGTCTCACAAGAAGAAATTGAACAGTTCCTCCACGGAGAGGATGAAGAAAAATATATCGTAGCGCTAGAATACGACTACCGTTCGAATAAGATTTTTAAGGTTATTCAACACCCTACGAACGGAAAGCAGATAAAGACGGATTCTTTTATTCCATTCGCTTGGGTGGGTGATTTAAAAGGTAAAAACTTTTATAACGGCTCTAAACATGCTCAAAAACAGGCAATGTCCGAACATGGGATATTGATTGAAACTCTTTCTACCCATGGGGACGAAAGGATGGAGCAAGGTTTAAAGTATATGGTTAAGACCACTAAAACATATTCTAACCTTGTGAACTTTTTTAAAAATGGAGGATTAAACCCTTGGGATAGAGAGAATACAAATGCGATTGCGATACTATCTCCCGTAGAACAGTATCTTTGTCAGAAACAAAAAAGATTGTTTAAGGGGTTTGATGAGTATGATGAAGTACATCGATTCGTCTTTGACATTGAGACTACGGGTTTGGATGCAAATACTGAAAAAATATTCCTAATCGGTATGAAAGATAATAGGGGGTATGAAAAGGTGATATCAGCACAAAATGAAGAAGAGGAAAAGGAGATGATTGTCGAATTTTTTAATGTCATTAATTATCTAAAACCGACATTGGTCGGTGGATATAACTCAGCGTTTTTCGATTTTCCTTTTATTTTAACAAGAGCAGAAATGTTAGGTTTGGATATTGGAAAAATAGCTAAGACTCTTAACCCCGAAAAAAAACTTAGACAAAAACAAGGGATGTTGAAGCTTGCAAATGAGATGGAAGATTATACTCAGACCATGATGTGGGGTTATAATATTGTTGACATCGCACATGCTGTTAGGAGGGCTCAGGCAATTAACTCAGACATAAAGAGTTGGGGACTTAAGTACATCACCCAATTTATCGGAGCTGAAAAGGAAAATCGTGTATACGTCAAAGGAGATAAGATTGGAAAAATATATTTTGATAATAAAGATTACTACTTCAACCCTAAAACTGGAGGATATAAAGAAGTAGGTTCTCCGGGTACAGAAAATCTTATGGAAAGGTTTCCTGGTCACTATGAAGAAGTAAATGGTGAATACCTCATCGAGAGATACCTATATGATGATATATGGGAAACCATGGTTGTCGATGAGGAGTTCAATCAAGCTAACTTTCTTCTCGCTAAACTTGTACCCACAACCTATGAACGACTTTCTACTATGGGTACCGCAACACTGTGGAAAATGATTATGATGTCATGGTCGTACAAACACGGTCTCGCAATACCTAAGAAAGGGGAGAAGAGGTCGTTTACAGGGGGTCTCTCACGACTTTTACAGGTCGGGTACTCCACTGATGTACTTAAGCTCGACTACTCGTCTCTATACCCCTCTATTCAACTCGTACACGATGTATTCCCTAAGTGTGATGTTACAGGTGCTATGAAGAGTATGTTGAAGTACTTCCGTGATACTCGTATTAAATATAAGAAGTTAGCTTCGGACCACTACACTACAGACCCTAAACTATCTTCACAGTATAATCGAAAACAACTTCCGATTAAAATTTTTATTAACGCGTTCTTCGGGTCTCTGTCTGCACCTCATGTATTTCCGTGGGGAGATATGGATATGGGGGAACAGATTACGTGTACAGGTAGACAATACCTTAGACAGATGATTATGTGGTTTATGGAACGTGGGTATGAACCATTAGTTATGGATACTGATGGTGTTAACTTCGCAGTCCCTGACGGTCGAGATGACCATAAATACGTAGGTAAAGGGTTAAACGGTCTTGTGCAAGAAGGTAAAGAGTATTCGGGTTCAGAGGCTGATGTTGCGGAATATAATGATATATTTATGAGGGGTGAAATGGGTCTTGATACCGATGGTCAATGGCCGGCAACTATTAATGTTGCTCGTAAAAACTATGCACTTCTTACCGATAAAGGTAAAGTAAAACTAACAGGTAACACTATTAAGTCTAAGAAACTACAAACGTATGTTGCCGAGTTTTTGGACTCAGGATTACGTATGTTGTTAGATGGTAAAGGTCAAGAATTCTTAGACTCATATTATGATTATGTCGGTAAGTTATATAATCGTGAAATCCCTATATCTAAAATTGCGAATAAAGCTCGTGTAAAACAGTCTATAGAAGAATATAAAGTTCATATCACGAAAAGAACTAAGTCGGGGTCTTTTATGTCTAGACAAGCTCATATGGAATTAGCAATGGCAAATAACTTAAGTGTGGGTTTGGGTGATACCATATACTATGTTAATAACGGTACTCGAAAATCTCACGGTGATGTACAAAAGAAAAAAGATGAGGTTGTTATTAATTGTTATCATGTTGATGAAAAAGATATGGAGAATAACCCTAACAAGTTGGGTGAGTATAACGTTCCTCGTTATGTTACCGCTTTTAATAAAAGAATTGAACCACTATTGGTTGTGTTTTCTCCTGAAATACGAGATGAAATTTTAGTAGAGAATCCTGATGATAGACCATTATTTACAAAGACTCAAACTAAATTAGGTAGGGGGTACCCAAGAAAAGATGGGGACCAAGATACATTAGATGAGGTACTTACCCTATCTGACACTGAGAAAGTGTTTTGGGATAGTGTGGGTATCAACCCTTTCTATATGTATTTAGAAGGTACTGAAGAACTAGTCAACACCAATTATGTCGAGAAAAATAAAATTCTTATGAATTCTTTAAACCATCAGACGACATAATAAACCATCCGTCCCTTAGAAACCTAAGTTCTACAGATGCCCCATTCTGCAATTCAATCTCATCAAATTCTTCATCAATCGAATAATCTCCAACCACTAAAACATCGGTTAATGCTTTAATTGTTATGTGTTCAGTAGTTGTTGAGTCTAATTGTAACTTACAAACTTTAACGTCCTTAATGATAATTGCAGACTCTCCGTTTGTGGTATATGATTCACTACTTAAAAGTGTTGATTCTGAAGTTTTAATGGTTAGACCATTAATAATTTTTGTAACTGGTGTTGATTTAAAAATTGCCATATTATATTGAATAAAATTGTCTTGGGAATGCCCGATATTGTAATGATTTATTTAAGTTTTCAGCTTCGTTAGCCTGTCTTTCCATCATTTTATCAGGTCTTAATCTTTCTAATCTTTGAGTTAGTTCCTCGATTAGTTTTGATTTTTCGTCTTTTGATTCTGTTAAAAGGGAGTCGTACTCCATTTGTATTTCTGAGTCTGGTGTTTTTAGATTTCCTAAGTACTTTCCTCTTACCCTTCCTAAAGATTCTTTTACGTAAGCCGTAAACCACCTTCTAACCCACGTCTGTGCCGGATTATTTAACTCATCCCACAACATTTCATCTATCGGGATGTCTGAAGGTAATCTTACTATATCAGGGTTTTCAGCTAAACAAGTCTCTCGGTCATCAGTTTCATAATACCAATACCACACAACATATTGATTATATTGAATGTTACCAAAATCAAATTTACCTCCAGGTACGTTCATTAGATGAACTGCCTTTTTACCTTCAGGTAGCGCTGTAATTCTATAAGTTAAATCACCTGAGATTATTCTTCGCTTAATGTTAATGTCTTGCATTCTAAGTAACATATCAAATGCGGGTGTTATAAAATAATTTCCCTGAGAACCCATTTGAGAGAATCCCGCTCCACCACCTAATCCTACACCACCGAAACCACCGAAACCACCCATAAATGGGTCAAAAAATGCCGCGTCTAATTCTGCCCTACTAAACCATAATAACTCATTAATTTCTCTTCCTGCGGGTACCTCATAAATTTGTTGTCCAGGAACTAAGGTAATAAAATCTTTTTTTAACACTGAGTCTCCTCCGGCCTGTAAACCAACAATTTTTGAATAGGCATATGTGTATTGGGTTTCCCAATCTAAACTACGAGTTATAAACGCTCTAGTTACTGATTGTTCATCTAAATTTAATCCATATAATGATGTCCACTGAGCCTCAATTAACCAGTCATTAACATACTGTGCGTAGTCTTGAATTGATAATTCCATTAGTGAGTCCATCATTTCATCGGTAATTTCTACACCGCGTAAGGGAGCACCTAATAGGTGTTTTATACGAGTATATAGTTTACTTCTTTGTGGTTCGTTAATTGCTGACATAATGTGTTTTATATATAAATATTTAGAAATCTTTATTTATCAATACTTATATTGAGACTCTTCGTCAAAAACATACTCTCCATTTTCAATTTGGGTGTTGTTATTATCAAATACCATTATTCCTCTGCCTTTGTTATGAAATACTAACATATCAGTTTTATATTGTTTTATAACACCAGTTCCGACCATGGTTATTTTACCGTCTTCAACAGTATAATCTCTAAATGGTTTTATTTGTACAGTTTTATCTCCATTATCAGTTCTTATAATTGCATCAACACCACCGATAGCATCTATAACACTACCTAATTCGCCGACTTTTTTTACGTTAGAGACTCCGAATACTTTTTGTAATTCTTTTACCGCTAAGTTTTCGGTTTTATCACCTTGTTTATTTCTTCTATTAACTGCGGTGTACATCGCATCAAACGTGTTGGATGTATTTTTAAATAGTCGGTCTTTCCAATGAGTGATATATTTTAAAAATCGATATAACTCTTTTATTTGTTCATTTTTACTTTTTCCGTAAAAACTAATAGGTGGATGTCCGTAGTGTTTTAATGCGACGTTAATGTCATTTTTTAAAATACAAAATGTAGTGGCGTTTGTATTGATTTTATTTAATACGGACCTACCCCCTTCAACATTACCATTATACTCAAAGTCATATATACCTGACAGTTGTTCCCCTTGTTTTTCTCTCCAATAATCTTTAAAAATTTCTTTAAAAACTTTATCAATTAATGTACGATATTTCCATTTTATTTGAGGGTTAGTGTTAAATAAATCTATAGTTTGTCTAACTTGTTTTGAGTTACATCCCTGACTTTCAATCTCAACGAGGAGATTTTTTTTATTAAAAGATTCCTTTATTGTGGATTTAGGTTTAGATGAGTATAAACGGTTAACAAAATCCCAATTCACCACTGACCAAAAGTTTTTTATATAATCATCTTTTTTATTTCTATATTTTAAATAATAAGAGTGTTCCCATAAATCCAAACCTAATAATGGACGACCACCGTATTTAATCGTGTTCATAAGGGGGTTGTCTTGATTTGCCGTGGTCATTATTTTTAACCTATTATTTTTTGTCAAAACAAGCCATACCCACCCTGAACCAAATCTTTTTTGGGCTGCGGATTCAAACAATTTTTTAAAATTATTAAATGTTTTATATTCTTTAATAATTTTTTCATAAATTTCTCCTGAACATCTTTGCTTTTTAGGACTTAACATCTTCCAAAACAATGCGTGGTTGAAAGCTCCTCCAGCATTATTTTTTACCGTTTTATCGTACATCGATATTGTTTTTACAATATCTTTTAGTTTTTTGTCCTTACCCTTATTATCTTTTATAGCGTCATTAAGTTTATTAACATAACCTTTATAGTGCTTATTGTAATGTACGTTCATAGTTTCCTTATCTATAAAACGTTCTAAGGCTGAATAAGAGTAAGGTAATCTTTCGATACCTATTTTTTTCATTTCTTTTAAAATTTCTTTTGGGACGTTAGGTGATAATTTTCTTTTTATCCCTTCACTTATAATCTGATTTTCTATGTCAGTTATTTTATTTAATGTTCTTTTAGTTCCCATTATTTTTATATATAAATAATGCGAAATATAAAAACAGACTCACCTTTCTTGTGAAATCATATTTAATATTTCTTCCATTACATCACCTTTACCTTCATTATCCCCCATGACTGTTTCAAAAATATTTTTCTTTTTAGTTAGTATATTATATATAATACCTTCTATTGTATTTTCTAATATCGGGTAATAAACTGAAACTGAGAACTTTTGTCCATATCTATACGCCCTATCTTCGGCTTGTGAATGGTCAGCAGGAACAAAAGATAGGTCATTCATTATAACCGCCTCTGCCGCTGTTAGGGTTATTCCTACTCCCGCAGCTTTTAGATTACCTACAAAAACTTTGATGTCATCATTGTTTTGAAACTCGTCTACAGATTCCTGTCTTTTAGGTTTGGTCATTTTACCATCTAACTTAACTGACTCTTTACCAAAATGTTCGTTTATTTTATTTAGTGTATCTGTAAAATTTGTAAATATTATTACTTTTTTACCTTGGTCTATTATGTTCTGAGCAATTTCTATTGTGTCTTTTATTTTTTCTTCAGCAATAACTTGGCGGACTTTCATTAACTTAGAAAATTGTATTGTCAGTGAATTCGAGTCTTCAGATGAATTATACCAATCATAGTATTCACCCATCAATTTTTTATATTCTTTAGACTTGGTTCTTAAATAAACTGGAGTTATTATTTTTTCAGGTAAGTCCAAGATGTCTTCCTTTAGTCTTCTTAATACTTGTGGTTTTGTCCTGTCTCTTAACTCTTCTAGATTAGACGCTCCCGAAACATTCCAAACTCTTTTACTACCAACACTAAATTGATAACCTGCACAGTACCTTATAGCGTAGGCCATCCAATTTTCTGCGACTGGAGAGTCTACTAAGTCTAAAAGATTATAATAATTCATCGGCCTTGAGGTCATCGGGGTTCCCGTTAGTAACCATACCTTACCTATTTTGTTAGCGATGTCATTTACAATTTTTGTTCTTTGAGCTTTTTTATTTTGAACGTAGTGAGCTTCGTCCATTACAATCAAATCAAAACCATAATTTAAAATCTCTGATTTATCGGGGTATTTTGGGTCGTGAAAGTTTTTTAATATATCATAATTTATAATGGTATACTCGGAAGGTTCCCACTTTTTACCCTCAATAATTGAAATAGATTTGTCCGTATAATTTTGTATTTCTCTCTCCCAGTTAATTTTTAAAGATGCGGGACATATAATTAATACTTTTTCTATCCCCATCTCTATCGACGCAATAACTGTTGAGGTTGTTTTTCCGAGACCCATATCATCTGCCAATATATATTTGTCATTACCAACAAGTTTTTCTATAGATTCTTTTTGGTGTGAAAGCGGAGGTCTATGTGAGTACTTACTATAGTCGATTTTTACTTCCCTTTGTTTGTTTTTTGTTAACGCAACTTTAGGTAACCATATGTCTGTAAGTTCCTCACTTTCAAATAACTTACCCCATATGTGGTACGACTTTTCTTTCTCCACTAATAATTTTTCCACATAAATTTTTTCAGGTCTCTTTGGTAGTAACTTGTCATTCATTAGTTTTTGACCAAAGTAACTATCAAGTTCCACCCACCTTCTAGCTATTTTGGGTACAGTATCTTTAAATTTAATTATGTAATCCGCTTGGGCACGAGTAAGTTTAAAATGATTAAATTTTTTCATCTTATCCTGTAACCGGATAATGTAATTATTATACCCCTCGTATTTCTCTAAAATACGAAGAGCCCTCACTTCAGGCAAGCTATTTAATGTTTTATTTTCCAAAAGTCGACTAAATACACTTAAATATAACAAATAACTTAATATTTATCAATAATGAGTAATAGAAAGGTTCCAATTACAAGATTAGAAAAGTTTTTCGGGGCGGAAGACTTTGAGTTAGATATCGCAATGGGTCGAGAATGGCTTGAGGGTGATATGAATTTTAGGTTAGTTTTATATAGAATCGACCAACAAAAAACAGTAACTGATGATGTTTACGGTGAAACCGTAGAAGACGGAGTAAAGTTCCATCCTCCCGTTGAATTTAGGGGGTACGTCCAAATAGAACAACCTGAAAATCAAAATTACGGTAATAGTAACATGACACAAATGGAGCCGGGTAACTTAAAGGTTGGCGTATATCAAACGACTTTAGATGAGTTAGAAATAGATATTAATTATGGTGATTATATAGGTTACTATGAGACTGAATCTCGTGTTAGATACTACTCGGTATCTAATGACGGAAGAGTCACGAGTGATAATAAACATACTTATGGTGGTTACAAACCTTATTATAGGTCAATTACTGCATCACCTGTTAGTGAAAATGAATTTAGAGGATTATGAATAGATATCTATTAAAAGAAATTAATAAAATGAAGACTCATATGGGTTTAATTATTGAACAGGAGGAAGAATTAACTCCTGAGGATTTAACTGGTTTGAGGGTTATGGTATATTATAACTTACATAAACATACATTTTCAGTGACTTATGGGGGTAGGGTAATTTTGTATGCCGACTACGTTAAATTAAGAAATGTAGAGTTTAGGGTAAGAAAGGGGGGAAAAGACAAAGTAAGACAAGAAATGAGAAAGAACGTACACGCATTTGTTATTGGTGATTTAGTTGACTATTGTCAGTTCCCTTGTGAAGAAATGCCCGCAGAAACTAATGATAACGTAATCACATATAACCCATACAAATACGATTCATTTGTTAAAAAAGATAGCGAAGAACCAATTTATAACGCAAATGAGATTGATATGATTAATACTCGAAATAAAATCTTCCATATAAATGAAATAGTAATCTAATGTCATTTCCTAAAAAAATAAAAAAACATCTACCTTTAACTCCTGATAAAATTTTATTAGAGAGGAGGGAGCAACTACTGGAATATATTCAAAAAGATGGTACATATTTACCTAAGAGTGTTTTACATGCTGACTTAGATAGGGGTATGTTAGATTTTGTTAAGAACGATTTAGAGATGACTGCAGAGGGTAAAAAAGTTAACCCTGTTGATATTATTATTACAACTCAAAACTGGTCTCAGTTTGCTGAGACTTGGGATTTTCAGAACTTAGATAAAAACATCAAACCACCATTTATTGCGACTGTAAGAAATCCAGACGTTAAGTACGGTACCAACCCTTCACTACAGTACACCATACCAAACAGAAAACAATTTTACTACGCTAAGGTTCCAACGTGGGACGGTCAAAGAAAAGGAATGGATATTTATAAAATCCCTCAACCCGTACCTGTAGATATTACGTATAATATAAAAATATTTTGTACTAAAATGCGACACTTGAATGAGTTTAACAAATTAGTTTTACAGAAATTTTCTTCAAGACAAGCTTATACATTTGTTAAGGGTCATTACGTTCCTATAATTTTAAATGGTATATCTGATGAGTCAGTATTGGATATTGAAAAAAGGAAGTACTACGTTCAAAACTATGAGTTCTTAATGATGGGTTTTTTAATTGACGAGGAAGAGTTCCAAGTTTCTCCGGCAATTAGTAGGGCATTAACATTATATGAAGTGGAGACGGGGACACAATCAAGAAGGGCTAGAAAAAACCCACCTAATCCTCAGAACTTCGACATAGATATTTTATTTATGTCGGGAATTAATAGTTTATCTGAAAAATATCCATATACCATAGACCTAACTTTTTTGTCGACAGATAACGTCGATGAGTTTTCAGTATATATTAACGACAATTATATGGGAGATGATTTAAGTAATATACAGGTTAACACCAATGACATCATTAAGTTCGATGTCGTTAAAATAGATGACAGTAAGGATTCCACTATTAAGACAAAAGCACACATACCCTATAGTAATTAATTATTCACCATAGATGTCGATTTCTTCTTTACAGTTTTCTTCAATAAGTTTTTCAATAAACTTAAACATTTTTAATCCGTTTTTTTGACAGTGTTTTTTCAACATATCATGTGATTCTTCAGATATTTTTAAATTCTTTATTTTTATCATTTAAGAAAGGTTTTTAAAAAGGTAGAAAAAAGTAAGAAATTTTTCATACTTGTAAATAAATATAACGCCATAACATTTGTCGTTTGGTTTTTTCTATAATATTTATCAATAAAATAAATAAAAAGAAAAATAATTAATATGGCAGCAGAAAAAGTATTCGTATCTCCAGGTGTATATACATCAGAAAGAGATTTAAGTTTTGTGGCTCAAAGTGTCGGTGTAACGACTTTAGGTGTCGTCGGTGAAACCTTATCAGGTCCGGCGTTCGAACCTATCTTCATAACAAACTTTGATGAGTTTACCGCATTTTTTGGGGGGACAGAACCAACTAAATTTGTAAACACACAGATTCCAAAATATGAGGCGGCGTATATTGCCAAAGCCTACTTACAACAATCCAATCAACTTTTTGTGACTCGTGTCTTAGGTTTATCAGGATACGATGCTGGACCATCATGGTCAATATCAACGGTGGGTAACGTAAATAAATCATTAATTACTCCTAAAGATTCTGACGGAATTGCTTATACAATAAGTTTTAGTGGTGTATCAGGTAATAGTAGTTCAACTGAAATTACTGATTTTAGTAACTTACCTTCATCTATAAAAAGTGTGTTCGGATTACCTTATACAACATTTTCAGGTAATATATCAACATTACAGGACAACTTTGAATCTGCGGTTTATCAAAGCATTGTTAACCCCGTCAGTTCAGGAGCCACATCATTTATGTTTGGTACTGTTAGTGGCGAAACTTATGACGCAATAACTGGAGCTTCGGGAACATGGACAGGTACAACTAACGTATTGGGTGTGGATGGTCTTACCATTGATACCGCAGATTTTGAAGCGTCTGAAAATGATTCATGGTATTACGCTTTATTCCCATATAATAGTGGTACAGGTGAATACAGTGGTGTTGGTTTTGGATTGTCTATCACAGGATTAACAAATACTGTAGGTAACAATTATACAGGTGTGGGTGTTGTATATACTACCACATATACAGGAACACCAATCACTGATTACCATAATATGGTTGTTAGTACACTAAGGTCAAGAGGGATATCAACAACTAGTAATTCTAATAATCCCGATTACGAAGTTTCAGGATTAACCAATGTAACAATTAACTCTACAGGAGTATATTCAGGAATAACTAATAATCCATTCTCTAATTTCCAAATTTCAGGTATAACAAACGACTCAGAGATATTTACGTTCAACACATCACTTTCTTTAAGTGACCCTAACTTTATAAGTAAAGTGTTAGGTCAAAGTAATTTTTCTAAACCAAGTAATGAAATTCCATTATTTGTCGAGGAAATTTATTATAACTTATTAAATACAGGATACAAAGAAGGTAAGATTAGAGGATTAAATACTACTTTATTAGGATTACAAAGTGCGAGAGAAGATGTTGATAATACAGGTATCGGATGGTACTTAGATAGGTATCAAACCCCCTCTACACCATATTTAGTTTCAGAATTAAGAGGTAATGAAGTTTCCGACTTATTTAAAGTTATTTCAATCTCAGACGGTAACTCGGCGAACAGAGAGATTAAAGTCTCTATAATGAATATATCATTTAATAACCTAACCTTTGACGTTGTCGTTAGAAGTTTTTATGATACCGATTCTAACCCAATCGTATTAGAAAAATTCACAAACTGTACCATGGATATAAATCTTAATAGTTATGTGGCTAAAAAAATCGGTACAGCTAATGGAGATTTTGAGTTAAAGTCAAGATATATTATGTTAGAAGTAAATGAAGAGGCTCCGTCCGATTCATTACCTTGTGGTTTTAAAGGTTACCAAACTCGACAGTACAGTAGTTATAAATCACCACACCTACTTTATAAGACTAAGTATGATACTCCAGGTGAGGTGTTATTTAACCCTCCTTTTGGGTCTTCTAATGGAGATAACTTAACAAGAAGTGCGGGTGATAACCCAAGAAGAGTTTTCTTAGGTGTATCGAATACTGTCGGTATTGATGTCGACTTTACCTCTTATAAGGGTAAACAAAATCCGACTAACTTATCTACCGCTACTGAGTCATCTCCGTGGGCGGAATTAACAAAAGGATATCATATGGACTCAGGAGCGACTGTAGTTCTAATCCCATCTCAGTATGTAACTTCGGGTGAAACTGCGTTTGAGGTTGGTGACGCATCATTCGATAGTGAACCTAACGAAGATAGTCCATATTACAGATTAAATTCTCGTAAATTTACATTAGTTCCTACTGGAGGATTTGATGGATGGGATATCTATCGAGAGTCTCGTACTAATGGAGATACATTTATATTAGGTAATAATGGATATCTACGTGGAGCGGCACCATCAGTCAGATTCCCAAGTGCAACAGGATGGGGGGCGTTTAAAACAATTGTTGGTCCAGATAAACAAGATTGGGGTAATACTGACTATTATGCTTACTTATGGGGTCAGTGGACTTTTGTTAACCCTGAAGCTGTAAATATTAATGTGTTTACTACTTCAGGTATAGATTATGTTAATAACTCAAACTTAGTAGAGGAGGCGATTGATATGATTGAAACGGATAGAGCGGACTCAATTTATATCTGTACCACACCTGACTATAACATGTTTGTTAATACTACGTCTAATTTTACAACTGACTTTATTTACCCACAAGAAGCGACCGAAAACTTAGAAGATACTGGAATTGACTCTAACTATACTGCAACTTATTACCCATGGATTCTTACAAGAGATACTGTTAATAACACACAGATTTACTTACCACCTACCGCTGAAGTTGTTAGAAACTTAGCGTTAACAGATAATATATCATTCCCATGGTTCGCATCCGCGGGTTATACAAGAGGTTTAGTAAATGGTATTAAAGCTCGTAAGAAGTTAACTCAAGATGATAGAGACATTCTATATAAAGGTAGAATCAACCCAATCGCAACTTTCTCAGATGTTGGTACAGTAATATGGGGTAATAAAACTACTCAAGTTAAACAGTCAGCACTCGACAGAATCAATGTTAGAAGATTGTTATTACAAGCTCGTAAGTTGATTTCAGCAGTAGCGGTAAGACTATTGTTCGAACAGAATGATGACCAAGTAAGACAAGAATTCTTGGACTCAGTAAACCCAATCTTAGATTCTATCAGAAGAGATAGAGGTTTGATTGACTTTAGAGTTGTCGTTCAGAACACTCCTGAAGATTTAGATAATAACACCTTAGTAGGTAAAATATATCTAAAACCAACAAGAGCGTTAGAATTCATCGATATAGAATTCTTAATTACTCCGACAGGTGCATCATTTGAGGATATCTGATATTTATTAAATGGGGGGTACAAAAGTATCCCCCATTTTTAGCCATATAATTAAACGTTTAATAAAATAAAAAAATGGAATTTAAAAAAAAATTACTAAGAGAGTCATTACAAATTAATGGTAATGGAGTTAAGACCTATTCTGAAAAACCTCAAAATATTGTTTTGACGGAATCACAATTAGAGAGATTAATTGAAAATCTAAATAATTAAAATACATGAGTCTAAGAAGTATTATACATCAAAGTCTTAATAAATTATTTATAAGTGAAGGTATCGAAGACGGTCAACCTGACTTAAAGTATTATGCTTTTGACTGGGATGATAATATTGTCGTTATGCCGACTCGAATAATTTTAAAAACTGATGAAGGTAATGAGATAGGTATGTCTACTGAAGATTTTGCCGAATATCGACAAAAGATTGGTGTGGAGCCTTTTGAATATAATAATGAGACTGTTGTAGGTTATTCCGAAAATCCCTATCGTAATTTTGGAGTAGATGGTGATAAGAAATTTATAGTGGACTCTTTATTAGCTTCTCCAGGTCCTTCATGGAATGATTTTGTGGAATGTATTAACGGAGGTTCTATATTTGCAATTATTACTGCTAGAGGTCACACTCCGTCAGTGTTAAGAGACTCTATTTATAACCTTATTGTTACAAACCACAATGGAATAGACTCAAGTAAGTTAGTAGAAAACTTAAAAAAATATCGGGATTTATCAGGAGAACTTATGAAAGACGACCAACTTTTAATAAAAGAATATTTAGATATGAATAAATATTATCCTGTTACTTATGGTGAGGGGTCGGCCTCTAATCCGGAGGAAGGTAAGATAAAAGCGTTAAGAGAGTTTATTAATTACGTTAAATACCAAAGTAAAAAATTAGGTCAAAAAGTATCATTTACTAATGATGTGAGTAATAACTTTGTACCTCAAATAGGATTTTCTGATGACGACCCAGGAAATATAGAATCTATAAAAACATTTTTAGATAAAGAATATAAAGATGAAAGCCCAGTAAAAACTTATTTAACTAAAGGAGGAGAAAAAAAAGAAGTTTAAAAATTCTAGTTTCTAATCTCTAGTTAAGGATTTTACAATTAAAAAAGTAAAAGTAAAGAGAAAAAAGTTTAACACTGATATTTATAATAAAATAAACAACGAAATTTAAAACCAAAATACAATGGCTGATTTATTAATGAAAATGCCCGTACCGTATGAACCGAAAAGAAAAAATAGATTTGTTCTAAGTTTTCCTTCATCATTGGGTATTAACTCTTGGTATGTTGAGTCCACATCTAGACCTAACGTCCAAATTAACGCAACTGAGATTCCTTTCTTAAACACATCTACTTATGTTGCTGGTAGATTTACTTGGAATACGATAAACGTGACGTTTAGAGACCCCATAGGACCATCGGCAGCACAAGCCTTAATGGAATGGGTAAGATTAACCTCAGAGTCCGTTACAGGTCGTATGGGATACGCAGCTGGTTATAAGAAAGACCTAGACCTTGAAATGTTAGACCCTACAGGAGTTGCGGTTGAAAAATGGATTCTACAGGGTACTTTCTTAACTGATGTTAATTTTGATAGTTTGGGATATAGTGATGACGCATTGGCAACAATTACAGCGACATTACGTCCTGATAGATGTATTTTGGTTTACTAATACTATTGAAAAAAAAATAATAGTTTATATAATTAACCATAGGGTTTATTCCCTATGGTTTTTTTTTACACAAAAATATGGACGAAGCGAAACAATATGGACAACAAGACTTTAATTTACCACATGACGTGGTAACACTTCCCTCGCAGGGTAAGTTTTATAAAAACAAAAAAAAGAGTCTTAAAATTGGATATCTGACAGCTCAGGATGAAAATATTTTGGTATCTGCCGGAAACGGTAAAAATCCAAACATTATAAATGATTTAGTTAAAAATAAGATATATGAACCAGACATTAAGGTTAATGACTTATTAGAAGGTGATTTAGAAGCTATTTTAATATTTTTGAGAAACACAGCGTTTGGTCCCGATTATAATTTTACATTAAGAGACCCTAAAACTAATAATTCATTTGAACATACGGTTCGTCTCGATGAGCTAAATTTCAAAAAACTTGAAAAAGAACCCGAAGAAGACGGGACATTTACATTTAAACTACCTAAGTCAGGAAATATGGTAAAATGTAAACTACTTACGGTAGGAGAAGTACAGGAACTTAACGATATGTTAGAGAAGTACCCAAACAATGTTACGGCCCCCATAGTAACCAATAGGTTATCAAAACAAATAGTAAGTGTAGACAACAACACCGATAGAGAGTTTATAACAAGCTTCGTCATAAAATTACCAATTATGGATTCTAAATTCATAAGAAATAGCCTTTCTAATTCGGAACCAAAATTAGACTTAGAAAGGAGTTTAAAAGCCCCGTCAGGAGAAGAGTTGACAGTTAGAGTCACCTTTGGGGTGGAGTTTTTTCGGCCTTTCTTCTGAATCTAGGGTATCTGTGCTTGATGAAATATATTACTTAACTCGTCATGCAAATTTTTCTTATAACGACTTAATTAATATGCCTACATACGAAAGAAAATACTTTATAGGAAAGTTAGTTGAGGAATTTGATAAACGAAAACAACAGTCCGAAAAAGTAAAATCTAAAAGATAAGTATTTATAATATAATACTTAATAATGGCTAACAAAATTGGAGAAGCGGCAGATAACGCTAAAAACGCGATAAACGATATTAGTAAAGGTATGGACGGCTTAAATAAAGCCGCCGGACTTTTAGATACAACGGTATTAAATATAACCTCAAGTTTAGCGAGGATGATTATGCCGACATCAGTAATAGAAGATACTGCTAAATTACAAGAACTAACATTTAATCTAACTACTAAGTCCATGGGACAAACTAGTGCGATTGGTAATGCGTTAATGACCACTATGGCTGAAGCCACATTTGAAACTACTAAATTTGGAGTTGGATTAGAAGAGAACTTAATTTTAATACAACAAATAAATGATGTAATGGGGGTTAATACTTTACTATCTTCTGAGCAAGTTGAAAATATGCAACTCTTAGCACGTAACGCTGGACTTACATCTGCTGAGATAGTCCCAATTGTTGAAGGATTTAGAAATATTGGTGTAGGTACATCAGATGCAATCTCAAAAATTAGTGACATGCAAAAACAAGCCAGGGATTATGGTATTAATGTTGGTAAGTTTATGAAAGATATAGGTAGTAACATAAAAATGTTATCTAGTTACAATTTTAAAGATGGTGTAGAAGGATTTTCTCGTATGGTGGCGAAGGCACAAGCGTTAAGGATGGACGTATCCCAAACGTTTTCACTTTCTGAAAAGTTACTTGACCCTGAAACGGCAATAGAAACTGCAGCCGGATTTCAGATGTTGGGAGGTGCTGTAGGAGATTTAGGTGACCCATTTAAATTACTACATTTAGCTCAGACAGACACTGAAGGATTGATGGATGCGGTTGTTGGTATGGCTGAAAGTGCTGCAGTATTTAATGAGGAAACTGGTGAGTTTGATATACCTGTTACGGAAATGTATCGACTAAGAGAGGCAGCTAATTTAGCTGGAATGTCCTACCAAGATATGACTCAAACCGCATTTAAAGCCGCTGAAAGAACAAAAAAATTAGATATGTTGGGAACGGCCACAGTTCCTGAAGAGTTTAAAGAACTAGTTGCAAATATGAGTACAATTGAGGGAGGTGACTTAAAAGTGTCCATACCTACTTTTGATGAGGCGACTAAAAAGATGATTCCCGCAATTAAATCGGCAGCAGATTTAAATCAAGATGATTTTAAGGCGTTAAAAGAGCAACAAAGTAAGAATGAAATGAGCGATAGAGAAATCGCTATGGAACAACTTACAGCACTTCAAGAAATTGCGGGGGCCAATCAAAGCGCTAAGGCGGCAACTACTTTAGTGGGTGTAAAAACTGATGGAGTGATTGATGCTTTAGGTGGTTTAGATGCTTACGCTGAAGTTGTTAGGGAAGGTTTAGACGCCTCTATTAATGAAGAAAATTTAAAAATTTATGGAAACGCGTTAACTCAGAATATCGCTGAAGGATTTCAAGATGAAGAAGCAAGAAAACATTTTAAAAATGCCGCATTTAACATTTCATCTACATTTGGAACCGCGATTGAGACGTCACTTATAGATATGAATGATAAGTTACCCGAAACTAACTTAATGAAAGATTCTGGTCTTAGTGTTGAGGATTTTATAACCGCAGCATATCAATCAACTGAGAGTGGACTTACAGAATTTAAAACTAAAATGGAAGGTTTAATACCTGATAGTGTTTTAGCTCAACTTACTACAGCCAAAACACTATTTGGTAATTTTAGTGATATAGTTGGTGATTTAGCTACAAATGCTGCTATGTTTTTGGGTGAAAATATAGACGATGCGGCTGCCGGAACACCTGACACATCTGCAGACACAACCTCACCTGTGAATCAGGATTTTATTTCTAGACCTGGAATGCCCGTTCAAAGATTCTTGAAAGATGATATAATAATTGGTGGAACTAGTTTATTAGAAAATATGGACGACACCGGCAATAATGTTAATGGTGAAATTAATCTAAATGTGGGTGGTAAAATAGATTTATCGGTTGACGGAAGAAATCTCCCACAAAACATATCATCTGAACAATTGGCAAATGAAATTGTTAATAACCCTACTTTTACAAGTAAACTAATGACAATACTTACCGATTCTAATAATACATATTCCGCTTAAAAATGAATATTTAATCTATTTATATAAAAATAGATTCGTATGGCGAACCAATCAAATAGTCAATTAACGTTTAGCGCTACTGAAGGTTTTAGAAAAAAACTTTTAGTAAGGAATTTAGAACCATATGCTGAAGGTTATAAAGGTAATGATTCACCGGGTAATTCGGAGTTCTCAATTAACGATGTTGCAGTTTTAGATGCCATTAGAATCGAAGAGTCTCAAGTAACTGACCAAGCACAAAAAAGAGCGTTTATACAAAATCAATATGGACCTGAAGGTGGATTCAATGATTTAATAAACATTAGAGATATAGAAAGAAAAATAGAACAACGAGAGACGTACTATACGTTTGTTGCTTCAACGTACAACTCACTTACTCTACTGACAACTTTAGACCCTATGGGTTCCAACGGAAGACTAGCACAAGATTCTACATTAGCTCAAATAGCAGGAAACCAACTAAAAACACAATTTCAATTTAGAGTTGCGGAAGAAACCTATCAACAAACACTTGGTAGGGTAAATATACTTGATGCGTTAGGAGACCCTTTTGATGTGTTAGCCATTGCGACTGGAAATGAACAATTAATTGAAAGTGACTGGAAAATTTCTGTCCCAAATAACATAGTAGGTAAAGGTTTAGATTTTATAAGTAGAATTTCTGGAATATACTCACCATACTCATGGATACCAGGAAGTTATTTTGGTGAAGTGGCTCAACAATCTAGTATTAATCAGGCTTCAGGTAATAAAGGTGAATTCAGTAGTAGAGGTACATTACTTCCACAAGCCAATAAAAAGTCGTCTGACACATTCATATCAAATACAGGTAGGGGACAAACTAAAAGATTATTTAAGAGTATATCATTAAATGTTTTTGCACCTGACTATACCGAAAATAGTAGAAGTTTTGGGTTACGAGCTCCCGCCGGAAATTACTACGTAGGGAGTAAAGAACAAGAATTAACTGATATGGTCGCTCCGGCAGGTGAATTACCCACAGACCAATTTGGTAATAAGGTAAGAACCGCAGTAAGGGGGTATGGTGAAATTGCCAAATTATATGAAACCAAAGACGGACCAAACGATTTTAAATTTGGATTAAACGGAAGTAAATTTTTAAGGTCTAACACCAAAACCAATAGTAATTATGACGCACCTAGACTACAAGGAGGTTTTACTTGGACAAGTACAGACAGTGATGATGCCGCCGGTAGATTTGTAAGTGAGGGTGGAGGATTAGAGTCTATGGACGTTAATTTTAAACAGGCGGTTCAATCTAGTTGGGAGGGTACTGTTTCAACACAATATACCTTTACTCAAGGGTCTATATTAGACGACACACAAAGGTTAGTTTACGCGGCAGACCAATTAAAGGGGGATGCTAGATTACAACACGTTGGTAATGCGATTAATCAAGTTTCTAAAGTTTTTAATGACGGAACTAGAGAGATGACTAAAGGTTCAAGGGTTTATAAATATGAGGACCAATCAACAGGAGAAATAAAAGGAATAGAGTATTGTAGAGTTTTCACTAAAGATATACCGTACTTTAGTAACGATGAATTACAAAAAAGTGAGGGTATAACAACAAAAAATAGAAAATTCACATATTCAGTACTGGATAATACCTATAATTTAAATATCGCACCTTGGAGAGGTAATGAATCGACTAATATCCAAGACGGAAAGGTAAAAAAGTACATGTTTTCGATAGAAAATTTAGCTTGGAGAACATCCTCTAAACCTGGTTTTACAGTACAAGATTTACCTTCATGTGAAAGAGGTCCGAACGGTGGTAGAATTATGTGGTTCCCACCATATGATATGAAAGTAAGTGAACAAAATAGTGCTGACTGGACTACAAATCAATTTTTAGGAAGACCTGAACCCATTTACACATATAATTACACGACTAGACAGGGTAATTTAAACTGGAAGATAGTTGTTGACCACCCATCAATATTGAACGCTATAGTCGATAAAGAATTAGACGGGAAAGACAACCAAAAGATAAATGATATTGTTGATTCATTCTTTGCAGGATGTAGAAAATATGATATTTACGAATTAGCTCAGAGGTTTCCTCAGTTTACTCTTAAAGATATATATGATATTGTGACTACAACACAAAATGTCACTGACTATGAATATTTTCAAAATGAAATACAAAGCACTCAGATAACAACCACAGAGCCCGTCATTGAAGAATATACACCCATAATAACTACAAATGATTATAGTTATTCGTTCTACTTTGACAATGATGTTCCTGGCCCCCAAAACGCAAACTCAACCACCACCGAAGAGTCTTACTCGTCTAATTTATCCGCATATATTCTTAATCAAGCGAATTATTATACATACGCCGATGAGGACCAAAAAGAACCTACTGGAGTATTCTTCCAAGAAAATATTTTTAATATTGAACAAAAAACAAAAGAATTATGTGTTAAAATAAAAGAAGCGATTGATAAGGGAGCTATAGTTAATATAAAATTAGAGGGTTCCGCCTCTTCACCTAATAGTGATGCGTACAATTTATCCTTAAGTAAAAGAAGGGTAGACTCAGTAAAAAAATATATTTTAAGTTTTTCAGATTTAGACAAGCATCAAGATAAGTTAAATATTATTGAAGTGACCGTAGGTGAAAACACAAATATTAATGGTGTTTCGTGTAGTGAAGAATTAACAGGAGCTGACAAAATATATTCCACAGCAGCTATGGGGTGTAGAGCGGTTTCCTTTGCCACTACAATTGAGGAAATTCCACCAGAACCCAATCCACAAGACTTAGAGCCTATTATTGAAGAAACAATTATAACTGAAACCGTTACAGGTAAGACGGAAGTTCAAAGACAAATAGAAGCCAAAGAAGTGAGAGAAAAAAGAAATGTTGCTAAGATAATAGTCAAAAAATTACTAACCGAGTGCGACTACTTCAACAAAATGAAAGAGGACTCACCACAAGTATATCAAGGAATAAAAGATAAACTTAGTTTTTTTCATCCGACATTTCACTCAATAACACCTGAAGGACTAAACTCACGTCTTACTTTTTTACAACAATGTTTAAGACCCGGAGACACAATACCGGTAATAGGTGAAGACGGTAAACCTAGACAGGGAGATATAAAAAATACTGCGTTTGGTTCACCACCTATTTGTATATTAAGAATAGGTGATTTTTATCATACTAAAATTGTTATACAACAAATGAGTATTAATTATGAACCATTAACGTTTGATTTAAATCCGGAAGGTATAGGAGTTCAACCAATGATTGCCGATATAAATATGTCATTTAATTTTATAGGGGGACAAGGTCTTAAAGAACCTGTTAGTAGATTACAAAATGCGGTTTCATTTAATTATTTTGGTAATACTGAAATATATGATGAACGTTCAGTACCTACAGAAGATACTACAGATTTGGATAGGTCCGAGTTAGATAAAATAGAGGCGAATAGTAACTTTACAGTTAAAGACGGGAAAGTTGAAAGGACCGAAGAGGCTGGCGAAACTATAGGACAGGTAACGTCTACAGAGGTTGAAGATTTTTTAACGGGTGATATTAACTATAAATCATTTATGAAAGATTATGTTTTAAAATCTCAGGCATATGTACAAAATGTAATTAGTTCTTTAGAAACAATAAGCAGATTACAATCTAAGATTGGTGTGTGTTACTTCACACAAGATAGACTCTATACCAATGGAACTTCAACTGGATACCTAAGCGGTTCCGATGGATTTACTACAAGAATTTTTGGTAAACCAATTAAACTACAAGATAAAGAATCCGACCTTAAAACTAAATTAATAGAAGATATTGATAACAATTTAAATCCTTTCTTAAAGAGTCCATTTACTAATATTGACAAACAAAACTTCAAAAACAGTGATGTTAAAAAATTCAAAAAAAATCTAAAATCTTTTATTAATCTAAGGATGGGAGTATTTCAAAGTATTTTTAACAGTAAAATTACGGACTTATTAAATGTTCAGACCGATTTTGTTAGACAAAACGATATTTCAAATTTAATTACGGCAAATACGGATGGGTATAAAAATAAAACAGGAAGTATAGATATTTTTGAACTCTCAGGTAGTAGTACTGTTGACCCATCATCATCACAGGCAAATACAAATTTAGAAATGATTGCGGACATACAAACAGTTGCGGGAGATTTAGAGGCGTTCTATAACATTCTATTTGATGATGAACTTGGAAAATACCCAAGGAAAGACAATCTTTATCAAGGGTTTTTATCTGAAGACTATGATACTGAACCACAAACAAGATTTTGCACTGCATCGTATTTTAACATATTAAATGACCCTGAATCTGTTAAAAAAACAATTTTAGGTGAAGAGCTTATACTTAAAGAGGATTGGGTAAAATATATAAATGAAATTCTATACGGTTTTGATGCGCTAACAATCCCTAACACATCAGAATCACTTGACGGACAAGACCCGATAACGATTGATGGACAGTCAGGATTGGTTGACGTATATAAAGAATTAAAACGTTCGTCCGACCTAGAAATATCTTCTTTAAAGTCTGGATTCTCTCAGAAATTTACATTGTATAATCCATTTAATTTAGAAAAAGAAAGAAACTTTACGTACATACAAAAACCACAATCGCAGGCTGACAGCAATCAAGTGTTTTATTTTAATACAATATTTACTGATGGTATAAACTCAGGGACAGACTTAGAATTTAACGGAAAATATACATTTAACTAATGAGATACTACGACAGATATCAAGACTTCTTAATCAACGGAAAACAAACGGTTGTACCGTTTGTGTCATTACCTGCAAAACCCACAGATAAAAAATTTATTTATAAAGTGACACAGAGTAGGTTAGATAAATTAAGCCAAGAATTTTATGGTACTCCTTATTTTGGTTGGTTAATATTAATGGCTAACCCAAAATATGGTGGGTTGGAAAACAACATTAGTGACGGGTCAGTTTTAATTATACCCTTTCCTTTGGTAAATTCTTTACAAGATTATAAAAAGGCATTAGACACTCACTTCTTCTATTATGGCAGGTAACAAATTTTTTAACAATCAAGACGTATATGTAGAAACAGACTATGACAACATAATAATTATAGACCCAAATAAAGTTGTTGATAGTGATGGTACAGTATCTGAACGGTTAATCAACCAAGAAGAGTTAGTTATGTACGCTAATTTAGAGACTAAAGTTATACCTAGAAGTAAATTAGTTGTGGGTAGTAATTTTCAGGATACTATTGAAAATATACGAATAGGGGCGTTAGACCAAGATAAGTCTACTGTTATAAATTTTATGAAACCTCAGACCGTTAATAATGGTCAAGCTCAAACGCAAGACGATTACTTAGATACCTCATGGACTGATAATTTAACTTTAGGTCAAAATAGAGGTGGGGACGCTGACAGTCAAATGTTAGGAATTACTAATATTTCAGTTAAAGTTAATGCGTCTTTTGCTGCTATAGTTAGTATTGAAATGGAGGATGTGCAAGGAAGAGTTCTATTTGAACAAGGAGAAAACTCACCGTATAGTGCATTCTTTCAGTTCCCATATCCATTATTTACATTAACACTTAAAGGATACTATGGTAAGGCTATTAGGTATGAGTTAATGTTAAAAGATTTTAACGCTAGATTTGAACCATCTTCAGGTAACTATAAAATCAGTACCAATTTTATAAGTCGAACATATGCAATGTTATCGGACATTCCAATAGAGGCGTTATTTGCATTACCACATATGTACAGTAGGACTACAACAATAGGAACTAATAAGACTAGTAGTCAACCAGGTTTGGATACACAAGAATTACGTCAAATAAAATCCACAAAAGGTTACGACACAATTAAAGAGGTCTACTCCGCTTACAAAGCCAAAGGACTCATAGAAGATAATTTTCCAGAGTTAACAATTAATCAAATGTTAATGAAACTACAAAATTTTGAAAGGTATGTTATGGAGGCCTATGGTAAGGAAGACATGTCTCCACTAACTGAAATTCAAAAATACTCAAACACGATTACAGAATATAGGAATCAAATATATGGGTTATTTACGGATAATTGGTTTAGTGAAAATATTAGTAACAGGTTAGGTTTAATAGACAGAACACCAAACTCACCTATATTATATCCCATAAAAAATAACGGAGGAAAAAACGAAAAACTACAAAAAAGAAAAGACTCAATCTCAAACTTAGAAAGTATAATTAAAAAATACAATACCATACTTAATGAAAATCCTGTTTTTGGTACTAATGGGAGTGTGAAAGTGAATGGAAAAAAAATAGAGACTTCATTAAATTGTGATATTAAGATATCTGACTTTAAGAAACAAAAACCGACAGAATCGGAAGTGGATTATAATAATACATATGAGTTAAGATACAAAGCGACGCCTACTGAGTTAGAGTTATCCGACTTTAAAAATAATGTGATTATAAAGGAACTTGCGGTGCCACCTACAGTTGTTAACGCGGAAACATTGACAGTCGAAGAAGATTCTTTATTAAATCAGTATATTGTATTTGGAGACCAAAATAATTCTAACAATTTAACTAAAAATAGTTTTTTAAGAAAATTAGAAGAATTACAAGATAATTTTGAAACTAAAAAACAACAAGTTGAAGAAACAATTTCTTATGCTTTAGCCGAAAAAATAAAGTCTCCTGATGTTGGTTTAGGATTTAACCCTACAATAAATAACGTTATGGCTGTGATATGTGCATCCGCAGACGGATTTTTAAGGTTAATGGATAAAGTTCACGATGATGCTTGGGATAAAAGAAAAGACCCCATTAGAGTTGGTGCCATTATGTCACCCGAAAAATCGGAAGGAACAGAGACAACTATGGTAAACGCCTTATTAAATGGGCTAAGTGCTTACGGAACTGAAAAAGAAGATTCACCAACAATATACCCGTGGCCTCAATATTTTGTAACCTCTATAGATGAGGATGGTAACGAGCTATATGAAGACAAATATCCTGGCGACTCGTCGGAAGTTAATAAAGTACAAGGGTGGAAATATAGTGTGTGGCCTGAAATACAGTTTGTTGAAGAGTTTGTTAAAGGGTCGGTACAGATTGAAAATCAAACATTAGGTTTTAACTATCCCAACGAACTTAAAGAAAACCCATTTATTAGTTGTAACGCCATTGAGTTCCCATTTCAAGGACAGCCATATAATGATTTAAGGATTGTTTCATTTTTTTACGAATTATTTGAAAGAACTTTTTTAAATTCTAACTACACTAAATTATATAGAGAAAGTGGCTACAATAATGAATTGTATAGTGTTTTCAGTGATTTTGAATACATTAATTTACAAGAATCGGTAGTAAAATCTCCTGAATTAATTGAACTATTAAAAAACTTTTCATTCAGTTACGAAAACTTATTAAAATACATGAGAAGTATTTCTAATAACGGACAGGGTCAGAGTTGGAATTTATTTAACAGGGGTGATTTTACTACCCCATATATTAAGTCTTTAATAAATCAAGATTTTGGGGTTTATAAACTTTCATATTTAGAGGGTAATTCGATTAGGGTATCCTCGTCTAGTGAGAGTAGTGATAAACTGATAAAATATCTTAACTCAAATCAATCAGACGAGTTAACATTTACGGATGGTTATCCATTTAATAACCTTACTTGGTTACAAAACAATCTATCGGAAGGGAGTAAAGTCAATTCTATAAGAATTAGTAACGACACTTCTAAAATGTTTTCATTTAACGAGGACCAAAAGACAATAGCTTCGTTTTCTAATGAGGACGAAACATATGATAAAAAAATGTTTTCATATTTTGAATGGATAACAAACACGTCCACCTCACCTAACCAAGAAGTTTCGGAAATTAATCCAAATCCAAACAGTAACAGTGAAAATATATTTGAGACTAATAATCAAGTAATTAACTATTATAATAATAGAACAAAAGAAAAATTTATAATTACAGAATCTACTTTAGAATACGGTAATAATTACGATACTACCAAAAACTTTATAACTAAAACTCAAACCACGTCATTATTAAATACGCCTTATTTTACTAACGCAATTCTTAAAGGAGTTGAAAATGAAAAAAATGAAATAGAAAATCCATACGTGGCTTTAGGGTATCTATATTTAAATTCCTTACCTCTAACAACATTAAAAGAAAAATTTAAATCATACAATAATAATGTCACTACAGATTTAAACTATATTTTTGCAACATTAAATAAATTTTCTTCAGTACATAAAGTCCCTTATTATTGGATATTAAAATATGGTTCCATATGGCATAGATATAAAGAATATAAAGAGAGTGGTGTCGACATTTTAGATGATGTATGGAAAGACTTTGACTATAAATTTGCGTATGACCCTATTGGAGGAGATACATCTAAGTCATACACTTTTGAAGATTATGGTGGGAATAACGTCACAATAAAACAATTAGAGGAGGTGAGCGGAACTATAGTGGAAGATATTTCCCCTATACCTAATGAGGTGTTAAATATAACATACCCATACGTCACTAAGAAAGTAGAAAATGGATTTTATCCAAAGGTAATAAACGAACTATATTACTACTTCACTAAAAAAGATATTTTTACGTCTTACACTTCAGATGAAATACAAACCGCACAAACTGAGAAAAATTTAAAAATAGGTAATTCAGATAATGGAAGTATAGATAAAATAATATCTAGCGGAGATACGAGGGGTCAATACAATATGAACAGTTGGTCACAGTACTTTAACATAAAAGGAAATTATGATTTTAGAGAAAACCAAGAAGATAAGATATTAATTATACCGTCTTTTGGTGATGTTAAATTTAATCAAGCGGAGTTTGAATGTTTTAATAATCAGGGTAAATATAAACAGAATTTAACAACTAATAATTCTATTTATAATGGAAGTGTCAGGTCTTTTTGGGCGTCATCTAACTTCGGGTATTTTTCTAATGAAATGGTAAATAAACCAACACCATTACAGTACATTAAAAATATAGACCCCGAAAATAAAAACACTCAACCGTTTAATATAAGTAATTCAGATACTTTACAATACTCATCTATAGACGATATATTTGGAGTATTCACAAAAGAAATGTTGGATAATTTTGAGTCTTACTTCTTAAACTTTTGTGAAGTAGATACTAAATATAACATTAATAAGGTAAATAGAGGTGAAACTACATTTGAAAAGTTTGTAGAATTAAGTATGGGTCCTGTCGAAATAGATAATGAAAGGATACTAGAATTAGAAAGGATATATAACAACATACCATCTACATTTAACGGATTAAACGTTAACGGATACAATATAAATTTATCTACGGTTATGAAGTCACTATTTATCATCGATAAGCCAACAATAACCAATAACATAGATGAAGACCTTAAGAATATAAGTGACGGGCAATTAACTACTTTTTTAAATTATCATATTGAAAAGGCGTTATATCGTGAAGTTGTATTAAAAATAGGAAATCCGGGAAAATATGACAATAAAGTTTACGGCTCAATAACCACAGTCAGTAATCAAATGATTAAGGACCCTTATGACTTTAAAACATACATCCCTAACAGTTTACCAACACAAAGTGGAAGTACTACTTTAGGTGAAAGTAGGGGAAATTACACAGATGCGTGGAACTCTATGTATCTAAATGTGGGAGAGTTTAGTGAGGTCGGATTTAAATACTCTGATAATGGTTCGTATTTAACAGATTTTTTCGTAGACATGGATTACGAATTCAACGAAAGTAACGTTGTAAACTTATCATCCCTAATAAAAATATACGCAGCTAAAAAATCACAAGACAACACATACAATAAGAGTAAATTCATAAAAGATTTAAATGACGCACTTATAGGTAAGGAAAAATTCCAACAGAATATATTAAATAATATTTTTATTAAACTAAACAGACAATTACCCTCTGTTTCGGTCACGGATGACGCGCTTAGAATTTCAAAAATTGATGGAAATGTACCTAAGTTAGAGTTATGGAAATCGTTCCAACTACTAAATGATAAGTGGGTGTCTGGACAAGATTTTAAAACTAGAACTATATTTGAAGATTTTTTATTTTTAGACCGGGCCAACAGACCTATAGGGGATAAAATTGTGATAAATATTAAAGAACTTGAGGGGTATTTAAGAGGTAGAAATGATAAAACTACCGTATATTCTTTACTTGGGACAATATATGAAAAAAATAATTTTGTTTTTATGCCAACACCGGCATATACAAACTTTTATGGTAGAGATGATAGAGTAAAAAAAGGGGAACCTTTCCCACAAGATATACCGAATGATTTGTTTGGAACATTCATGGAGGTCGATGCGAGAAACAGTAGACCAAAAATGTTAGGGATATGGATGGGACCTCCATCAGAAAATTTAGGTATGGAACAAAATAAAAATATTAGGAAAGGTAATGACTCATTTGATATTACTAACCCGTCAGACTGTCCATTGAGAGAAAATCAACAAAATAAAGATAATTATTCGGATAGTAATAGATGTGTTGGGTTTCAAGTAGACTTTGGTAAAAGAAACCAAGGAGTATTTAACTCAGTATCTATTGACATGAATCAACATAAAAATATTGGACCGACATTTGGGGTCTTAGAACAATTAGGTGCGCAGGCGTCAGGTCAAAAGGTTGCACAACAAACTCAATCACTTTATAATTTTTATAAATCTAGAAGTTATACATGTCAGGTACAGTCTTTAGGTAATGTTATGATACAACCGACTATGTACTTTAACCTAACAAATGTACCTATGTTTTACGGTCCATATTATATAATGAATGTTAATCATAGTATAAGTACGAGGGGATTCACGACTAATTTTGAAGGGGTAAGAATGCCTAAATACTCATTCCCAAAACCAGATAAATTGGTTGCCAGTGTAAACAGAGAATTGTTAGGTCTATATCAAAAGAAGTTAAGGTCTATTGAAGTTAATAACCCATCAGGAAAAACAAATAATACAATTGCATTATCTGAATCCAAAAATGTTAGTCAAGTCCCTGAAGAAAAATGTAAATCACTAACTAAATATAGTGATAAGACATTTGTTGATATGACACCAACTACTGTTAATGGACAAGAAGTAAAAGAATACGTAAATAACAACCAATTCACAAACAATAAATTAAAATTTTTCATATATGGAATTGCTACTCATAACCTACCAGTTAGGCAAAATGTGTATAATAATAATTTAATGGATTTGGTTACAAGTAGAGAAATAAAACCAACACAAAGGACGCAATATTTCAACTCTCAAACTTGTATTATTGTTAATGAACAAACATTTCCTATTGCTTCATTTTCAAGTATTAAAGATTCGCTCGATTTTATGAGAGCTACATTTAACCCACTGGGTTCAATACTTGAGGCGATGGATAATGAACTTCAACAAACTCAAACGACTAATACAACACCTAAGGCTTTAGCGTATTTATATTTAGCTCAAATATATGAGATTGAGCCAATACAAGGGACTCCACAACAGATTATTGCCATTATAAAAACTAAAATAAATGGTAATACTCAATACAAAGATGAGTATCAAGAATGGCTTGATATTTTTACATCGGTAGTTTCTAGGGGTGATATTTGAATATTCCAAATAATCAATATATTTATATAAAAAAGAGTAATGAACATAAAAAATTTATTAGACACATATCTACAAAAGGATAGTCGATTAACTGAGCGTGATAACGGAAACGGATATAAAGAAGTGTGTGATTTAGATACCGGAGACTGTTATACGGTAAGAATGAGAGACGGGTTAATCGAAAGAGTAGATAATACTATGAAAGTTAATAAAACTCTAAGAGTTGAGACCCCACAGGGAATGAAGACACTATTAAACGGATAAAATAAAAAATATTATGTCAATAGATAAAAAAATATTAAAAGAAATAAAAAGACATCAAAACATAAATAATTATGTTTTTGAGCAAGAGGAAGTTACGGACTTACCTGATGAAGGTGGTGAAGACATTGCTCAGACAGATGACTTAGAGGTTGACGAAGTCCCTGAACCTGTGGATGTAAGTGATGACCCAGACGTTGAAGTTGTTAGTGGTGATGATGAAGTTGATGTTACCGATGAAGGCGGTACCGAAGAGTTAGACATTACAGATTTAGTGACGACACAAAAAGATATGTCTAATAAACAGGATGAATATATGGATACTATGTTTGGTAAATTAGATGATTTAACAAGTAAACTCGGAGAGATGGATAGTATATTAGACCGAATTAATCAGTTGGAAACTAAAATAGAAAAATATAGACAAAAATCTCCTGAAGAAAAATTACAGTTAAGGAGTTTAGATAGTTATCCATATAATCAAAAACTAACTGACTTCTTTATGGATAAGCAAGAAGATTTAGAAAAGACAGGAAAAAACGAATACGTACTTACAAGTGATGACATTGAAAGTTATTCGGACGGCAATATTAAAAAATCGTTCGACCAACCATTTGAAGATGAAGGTCTCATGTAATTAAACCGTGTAAATATTTTTATTAAAAAGAGACTATTGAGTCTCTTTTTTTATTCTCAGTAATTTGACTTAAGTTAAAAATCATTTATATTTGTATAGAATAATAGATAAATTTTTAAAGAATAAAAGAAAAATGGCAAACGCACTCGACGCAGTACTAGCTCAGTACGACAAAAATGTCACATCTCGCGGTAACGGGGATGGAATGACTCAAGAGCAAAGGTTGAAGAAGTACTTCACTACGTACCTACCTAAAGGTACTAAATCCGGACAGTCTAAGATAAGGATACTACCAACACCCGATGGTTCATCACCATTTAAGGAAGTTTGGTTTCACGAGGTTCAAGTAGACGGTAGATGGGTTAAACTATACGACCCAGGTAAAAATGATGGTGAACGCTCCCCATTGACTGAAGTCTACGAAGAACTTATGTCAACAGGAAAAGAGTCAGATAAAAAACTGGCTATGCAGTACCGTCCACGCAAGTTTTATATAGTAAAGGTTGTTGACCGTGATAATGAATCAGACGGGGTTAAATTTTGGAGATTTAAGGATAACTATAAACAAGAAGGTATCTTGGATAAGATTATCCCAATATGGAGAGCTAAGGGAGACGTTACTGACTCTCAAGAGGGCAGAGACTTAATTGTCGAACTTTCTAAATCTAAAACTAACTCAGGTATTGAGTACACTGTAGTTCAAACTATTATGTACGATGACCCAACACCTCTAAGTGATGATAGTGATACGATGAAAGAATGGATGGAGGATGAAATGACGTGGTCTGATGTGTACGCACAAAGACCTGTAGAGTATCTTGAAGCGGTCGCAAGGGGAGAGACACCTGTATGGGACTCAGAACTTAAAAAGTTTGTTTATGGAGACAATACTATTGAAACGATTGGTGGTGGTGATGAGAAAGTAAAAATTAATGAAGAAAAGGACCCACAGTCGACTACTAAAGTCGATGAAAATCTTCCTTTCTAAAGATTACAAATGTTAATGGTGAGGAGGGATAATCCTCCTCACCATTATTTTAATTAAAAAAAAATGGCAATTAAAAAGAAAGACTTTAAAGATATTAAGAAGAAATTTTCTTCATCAGCTAAGTTTAAACCGCAAAGGTTTTATGATTTAGGTACTGATTTCTTAGATGCAGTAGGGGTACCTGGACCGGCAATGGGTCACCTTAATATGTTTTTAGGTCACTCGGATACAGGAAAAACTACAGCACTTGTTAAAGCTGCTGTTGACGCACAAAAAAAAGGTATACTCCCTGTTTTTATAATAACAGAGCAGAAATGGTCTTTTGAGCATGCAAAACTTATGGGTTTTGAATGTGAAGAAGTTGTTGATAAAGAAACGGGAGAATTAGATTGGGATGGATTTTTCCTTTTTAATAATAACTTTGAATATATTGAACAAATTACTAATTTTATTAATGAACTGTTAGATGCTCAAAGTAGTGGAGATTTGGATTATGACTTACTATTTTTATGGGATTCAGTTGGTTCAGTTCCATGTAAGATGACATATGACGGTAAAGGTGGTAAGCAACATAATGCGGCAGTTTTGGCAGATAAGATAGGTATGGGAATAAACCAAAGAATATCAGGTTCTCGTAGGTCAGATTCAAAACACGAAAATACTTTAGTAATTGTTAACCAACCATGGGTTGAACTTCCAGATAATCCTTTTGGTCAGCCTAAGATTAAAGCTAAAGGAGGAGAGGCTATTTGGTTAAACTCATCATTAGTTTTTCTTTTTGGAAATCAAAAGAATGCGGGTACTACAAAGATAACTGCGGTTAAAGATAAAAGAAAAGTAAAATTTGCAACTAGAACTAAGGTCTCAGTTATGAAAAACCACATTAATGGGTTAGGTTATGAAGACGGTAGAATATTAGTTACTGCTCACGGGTTTTTACCCGGAAAGGATTCCTCTGAGGAAAAAAAATCTATCGAAAAGTATAAATCTGAAAACTCTGAATATTGGAAAGATATTATTGGTACAGGTAGTGACTTTAAGTTGGAAGAAGAAAGTTTAATTCTTTAAGTATTTTAATGTGACTAAGACCTTATTAGTGGATGGAAATAACCTATTTAAGATAGGTTATCATGGAGTACGTGAGTATTATCATAAAGGTAACCATATTGGTGGTATATATCACTTTGTTAATACTTTACGTAGATTTATTTCAGAGTATAACTATGATAAGGTAATCGTTTTTTGGGACGGAAATGATAACTCAATACAGAGGAAGAAAATTTTCGCAGAATATAAAGAAAATAGAAGGTATAACAGACTTAATGATATTCAAAAACAATCATTTGAATGGCAACTCAAAAGAGTAAAAGAGTATCTTGAGGAAATGTTTATACGTCAGATTATAGTTGATGGTAATGAGTCAGATGATATGATAGCGTATTATTGTCATATCTCTGAGGATGAAAACAAAACTATATTTTCTGCGGATAAAGACCTAACACAACTAATATCTGAAAAAGTACAAATATATTCTCCAACACAGAAACAAATGATTAAGTACGGAGATAAAGTTAAATTGAAAGATATATCAATACCCCATCAAAATGTTTCTACTTTTAAAATTATATCAGGAGATAAGTCCGACAATATTGATGGTATTTACTATTTTGGTGAAAAAACTTTTGTAAAACTTTTCCCTGAGATAGTTGATTCCGTGGTCTCTGTTGACGATATTTTAGAAAAAGGTGAAAAACTACACGAAAATGATAAGGATAACAGAGCGTTACAAAACCTACTATCGGGTAAAACTAAGAGAGGGGTATATGGTGATGAATTTTATGTTATTAATAGGAAACTTGTGGATTTATCAGTACCTTTGTTAACTGAAGAAGCGAAAGAACTAGTTGAACTTTATTACTCTGAAGATATTGACCCTGAAGGTAGGGGGTATCAAAATTTGATGAGGATGATGATGGATGATGGAATATTCAAATACCTACCTAAAACTGACAACGCATGGGTTTATTT
>Ga0196887_1000077_pt1 | contig 42518 bp, 50 predicted proteins | sample VirMetDEL_Mar_31_FD_169094 | JGI IMG/M metagenome (GOLD analysis project Ga0196887, IMG submission 169094) | Aqueous microbial communities from the Delaware River and Bay under freshwater to marine salinity gradient to study organic matter... | ecosystem: Environmental > Aquatic > Marine >... | reverse complement strand
CTGTGCCTTCAAAGAAGTTTTTGAAACTGTCTCCAGAAATTAACCAATCCAGCCAAGGCAGGGGGTTCTCTGGTACTTCCCAATTTGGCTTCAGCCCAAGCTGGGTCAGGCGGCGGTCTGCTAAATACCGAATGTATATTTTGACATCGCTTTTTTCCAGACCTTCAATCGTACCGTCAAGTTGATACGCCAAATCAATAACCTTATCCTCAAGAGAAACAGCGTCTCTAAACATTTGGTAAATGTCTTTTTTAAATTCATCTGTAATGATCCTTGGGTGTTCTTCACAAAATTGGCGGAATAATTGGGTCATTCCTTGGACGTGCATTGTTTCATCACGGATCGACCACTCAACGATCTCACACATTCCACGCATCTTCCCAAACCGTTGGTAGTTTAGAAGCATCACAAACGCTGAGAAAAGGCTCATCCCCTCGTTACACGCCGACTGTGCTAACGCTTTAGCCAAACCAGTCAATGTCGAGGTGTCCCCGTTCTGCATGAATTCAATTTTTTCACGCATCTCATCATAATCAAGGAATGCCCCATACTCCTCTTCAGGAAGCCCAAGGGTGTCGTTTAGGAGTGAGTAGGCGCGTTGGTGTACAAACTCTCGATTAACAAACGAGGTAAGCATTGCGCGGATCTCGTTGTTGTGGAATTTTGGGAGGAATAAGTTGATGTAGTTGCTACCTACCGCAACATCTGACTGTGTAAACAGCCGCAAAATCGAGGTAATGTGTTTCTTTTCGCTGGTGGATAAGTCACCATTCTTCCATTGTGTTACGTCTTCTTGGAGCTTGGCTTCCCATTCTCCCCAATGGATTTTTTCATGTTGTACTGCTGACTCTACAGCCCATGCATATTTGAAGGGCTTGTAGGTCATTGATGGTGCAAGAAGGCTCATTTGCTACCTTTCTGTTTCAGGAATTGATATAAAAGATGCCCAAAGGCATCCACTTCTTGCTCACTATGCTCCGTCTGCCCCATCGTAAATTTGATGGCGTGGACTAGCTCATGGCAAAAAGTTTGCTCTTTTGCTTGTGTGTTTAGTGATTTACGCAGGGTGATAGTGAAGGTTTGTGGATTGGTACAACCTAAGTCCTCCATATCCACAACCTCCACTACCCTCCACGTACAGCCAGCTAACGCAAACTGTTTTGGTAGCATAGGTTATCCATGACAGGCTAAGCAGTCCTCAGCGTCCCTAAGCGCGTTGCGCGAGACCTTTTGAGAAACCTTCTCAGCTACAACACCCGCACTTGTGCGGAGATAATACAACCCCTTTAGACCTGCTTTATAGGCTCTAAGATGAACGCTATTTACATACGCTTTGTCACTTCCTTCTGGGAAGAAGAGATTGACGCTCTGTCCCTGACATATAAAGGATTGGCGATGACCCGCTTGATCCACAACCCACCCCTGATCTAATTCAAAAGCTGTTTTGAATACGTCCCGCTCCCAATCAGACAACTCTGTTAGGTGCTGGATGGATCCTTGGTTCAGTATTATTGAACGCCACGTTTCAGGATCGTCCAAACCATGTTCAACGAGGAGGGCTTCGAGATGCTTGTTCTTGACCAGATGCGCTCCTGCACGAGTGCGATGGGTGTAAGCATTACTCTTCCAAGGCTCGATACTAGGAGAACAGCCAGCAATAATACTGCTATTAGCATTAGGAGCAATAGCAAGGAGGTGAGCATTACGCATTCCAGTACCCACCATATCGCTTGCCTCACCACGTTCTTTACCCAAACGTAGGCTTGCTTTAATCGCGGCATCTTTGATCCTTTTAAAAATTTGACGATTAGCAGATACAGCTAAGGGCGACTCCCAAGGGAGCATCTGCTTTTGAAGATAGCTATGAAACCCCATAGCACCCAGTCCTATGGATCTCTCCATCTTGGCACTGTAGATCGCACGTTTAAGGGACATGGGGGCGTTTTCGATAAAGAACGTCAGAACGTTATCTAGAAACTCCACAAGATCCTCTACCATTGTGGTGTCTTTCCAATCATCATAGAACTCTAAGTTTACAGAGGACAGACAACATACTGCGGTGCGAAACTCATCCGTGGCGAGGTGTATCTCATTGCATAGATTACTCCCGTTGATCCTTAACCCTAAGTCCTTTTGGGTCTGGGGTAAGGCGGCGTTAGCTGTATCAATAAAATTCAGATACGGCTCACCTGTGCGAAAGCGTACCTCTAAGATGCGTGTCCACAACTCTCGTGCGTTGACAGTCTCACGAATGGTCTTGTCGTTTGGATCTATAAGATCCCAAGACGTACCGTTTTCAACGGCTTTCATAAACGTATCAGTAATGTTGATTGCGTTGTGTAGATTAAAACACTTTCTGTTTGCATCCCCACCTGTCGGTACTCGGATGTTTAAGAATTCAATAATGTCTGGATGGCTGATATCGAGGTACGCCGCGTAGGATCCTTTGCGGGTGGTTCCTTGGCGGTACGCAGTCATGTCTGCATCCACAGTCTTGAGAAAGGGGATGGGGCTGGGAGCAACGGCACTTGTTGACCGCACAGCGCTCCAATGCCCTCCTACACCCCCACCTTTTACAGACAGCCACCGCAATTCTGTAGTGTGATCAATAAGTCCCTCTAGAGTGTCAGGAACAAATGTAAGAAAACAGCTAATGGGTAGCCCACGGGTTTTCTCATTAGGGAGTGGGGCATTTGATAAGATGGGTGATGAGAACATAAACCATTGCTTTGATGCATAGTCATATATTCGCTGAGCCAACTCTTTGTTGTTGTCGCTGAAAGCTACTGCCGCTCGTGCGTATGCCTCTTGTGGAGACGTTTCGGTGCTAAGCATATAGTAGCCCTTGAGAAGGGTGGATGCTTGGTCGCTGAGAAGGCTGTCGCGGCTCAGGTTAATGTCGAGTCCTAGATGTTTCATATTTTAACGGTAGTCCCCATCGCCTTTGAGAACTCCACGTTCCTTTCGGTCATGTAGTTTGATAATATTCATGGTGGCTACCTGTTGCATTGTGTAGCCAAGCTCACGGCACGTTAGCGCCACAAACCACATAACATCCCCCAGCTCCTGAGCCGCCGCCTCTTTGTCGAGGTCTTTATCTTTTCGGAAAGTCTTGGCAACTTTACCGCAGAACTCTCCCACCTCAGCCGCCATACCTGTGCTGAGATACTCCATTGCTCGTTCCTTTGGGTAAACAGCGGTCTTTGCCGCCATTTGCTCGTATACCCCAAAGTCTCTTATATCTATTTCTGAAATCAAAATGTTGCTTCCTCTGCTTGGTCTAAAAAATTATGCTCAATCACTTCCCTAGCTCCTGACTGCTGTCGCGCAGAAGACTCATCCGTGTTTCTTTGATAAGGCGCTTTAGATAAAACTCAGCCTTTTCAAGATCTTCTAAAGCCTTACCCTTGTACTTATGTCTGGTGACATATTTTACGATGTTACCAGAAAGGAAGCACATCTTGTTACCTGTGATAAAGTCGATAGGTTCAATACTGCCCTGTGTGTAATGCGTAGGGGTGTTTATTACATCTTCCATAAGCTGATTTCTCCTGTCGTTAAGTCATACTCCCCGTGGCGTAGGATCCGTGCCATACGTGCCTGTAAAAGCGCCTCATCTACCGTCTGTCCCGCCTTTAAAAACAAAGCGACAACAGCTTCCCATGCTTGCTCAATGTCAGAAATCATGTTGAATTTTGCTAAAGCGGCTTTTGCCTTAACTGCCCCGATGCCAACACAGCCTTTGTAGTTGTCTGTGGTATCACCAGTTAGCGCTTGGATAAGGAAGTTGCGGTTTGCCTCCGCCTTACTGATGTCGATGATAGTGCCATCAACCACCAACTTGCAGGGGATAGTGCGCATATCCTTATCAATCGATACTAGCACATATTGCATGAGCGGGTTGGAACCTAGGATGCCCATAGTATCGTCAGCCTCTAGTGTTGGGTAACAGACAGTTGGGTAGGTTTCTTCAATTGCCTCACGTAAGGGCTTGTAAATAAGCGGCTTACGTGTGCCTGAACGGTTTGCTTTGTACGTAGGGTTTAGCTTCTTACGAAAGTTTACCTGCGCATCTGAAAATGCAATTACAACGTCCCCGATCATTGTCTGAGTACACAGTCGGTTTACCTCATCCTTACACATTGCTAATGCTTCCCCAACATCTGCAAAGTACGCATAGGTATCTTCATAGATGTTGATGGGTGTCTCACAGGCGGCAGAGGCTTTATAAGCGAGTATGTCACCATCAATTAGTAGTTGCATTTAAAGCCTTCCAAGAAATAGGAAACTCGCCTCTCATTGCCTTATCGATATACAAGGCAACATCGCGTGTTTCTTTTTGTGTGTGTGGATCTAGTCTGAGTTTACAAACCCGTGCAAAAGCCATCAGGCTTCCACTCCAGACCCACTCAGTCATCATGTTTTGGGGAAGAACCATTCGTGCCTGTTCAGCGCACACGCCCTTGTTAAGCATGGTGTTGTACAAGCCCATCGCCGCAAGGCATACAGCCCGTGCATCTTTCTCGTTAAAGTCGGTTGCCTCTTCGATTGAAGAGCCTTGCTTTACATTCTCTGCGGCTTTGCGCCAATAATCAGGGAAGAAGAACTCTGGCTCACTATTAACATAGCGGCGAGAGACCTCGTTCCATGCAAGCCCAACCTGATGTTTTCCCAATTGTCTGGCAACAAAGATTGGAGCTTTGATGCGAAAGCTGGCAAAGCCATGACAGAAGGGTGTGAAATGGTTTTCACGGGCGAGAAAGGCAACAAGTTTTCTGTCCCCATGTGGCAGAGACATCTCATTGTTTTCGTCTAATTCGTAGCAGGACTCTTTTAAAAAAGAGACCCGTGCGGCATTCACCACACTCAGGTCTCCTCCCATAGAGTCGGTGAGTGCTACCTCAATATCACTTACGACCATGTACTTATTACCTTAGAGGATAGATTTAAGCAAATGAGCGGCGGTCTTTGGATCGACCTTGAACCACTCACCATTGCTTTTATTGGACACCGTTTTAAGTGCAGTATGCGCCAGCTTCTCAGCGGCGTGTCTGTTCTGGGTGAACGCTTTAAAATGTACGAGATAGTCTCGGTAGGGTGACCCTGTGTTATAGGATTTACACCGATCATCAGCATCTACTGCCATCCCGCACTTCAACCAACCATCCCAAGCGGGGTTACCAATTAAGTATACATACCCTTCTTTAGTGCGGTCATAGAGCGCGAGAACTGTCTTGCGAATACTGTGTGCTTTACTCTTTGAGTTAATTAAGCCCATCGCCTCATAGACAGCCTCAAATCCCTTACTGCGATATAGCTCATTAAAAGGGTGGTTGTCATTTCCGACACGGTACCGATAACCTTTGACAGTCATGCGTGTGCGGTCTTCTAAAGATCTAGTGTGTTTCTGCCCAGTTACGACCAACCTTGAACTCACCGTCCAGCGGGATCCTAATGGTGTAGTACTGCCCAGCGCGTTTGATTGCTTCGATACAGCTTTTTCCAATGTCTTCAGCATACTTCTCCTTAACTAATACTTGAACTTCGTCATGCACAAAGGCTACCTGTTGGTAATCTTCGCCTTCTTTGTATCCCTGCGCTTTAAGCAGAGCATGGAACTCAATAACCCACCGTTTGCACACCAACGCACCTCCACCCTGTAAAAGAGAGTTAAGCGCGGCATGGGAGCTTCTGATGGGGATGTGTCGCTTATCTAGCCCAACAAGGTGTCCCCGCGAGGCGGCGCGTTCTACAGCTTTCCTAAGGGTATCCAAAGCAGGGGTTGCTTTAAGGAACTGTGCCTTTAGCTTTTTACCTGCACCAGAACCCTTACCGATGATTTTACCAATCTTCTCATCACCTGCCCCGTAGAGGTAACCATAGATAAATGTCTTTGCGGAGTTTCGTGTTGGCAGTCCTGCGGCTGTTTGATTAGCTGTGTGGATATCCCCCTCAAGGAGGATCCTTCCGTATTCGCCGGCATCATACTTCGCCATGAAGTGCGCAAGCATCCGCAACTCCAAGCCAGAAACGTCACAACCCATCATCATGTATCCCTCAGGGGCATAAAACAAAGCGCGGCATTCTTCGCCGTACCTTGAACCCACCTTTGGCACTTGTCCAAGATTTGGGTTTTGATGGGAGCAACGTCCTGTGACAGTTCCCATAGTGTTTACCTCACCATGAATGCGCCCGTTCTTCTGCATCCTCAACCACCCCTGTCTGCCTTCTGCGATCTGTGCGATGCGCTTCTGGAGCAAGAGGTATTCTTTTATCAGACCTGCTTCAGGCAGGGCGCAGTCACTTAAAGTTGTCTCATCCACCTTTGGCTCGTTAGTTTCTGTAAATAACTCTGGTTTCCAGCCAAGACTTATCAGCTTCTTGGCTATGTGCTGTCTAGAACTTGGGTTGAAGTCCACCCATGTAATCTTCGTCAGGGGGCACCCCACCATATAAGGGGCGCGGTTCATCTTCGGGGTAAACTCGCCTAAATTCACCCACCAGCCCCCGAAAGTCTCGACTAGCTTCCGCTCTAGTAGCAGTAGCTGATCGCTCAATTCTGCGTTTAACAGAGTTGCGGCTTCCACGTCGAATGGGAACCCGTTTTTTGTTTGCTGTAGGCAGATTGCGTGGATCTGATGCTCCATTGATAACGCATCTTCCGAATAGTCCTTCGCTAGGATCCTCTCGTAAAGGTACTTTGTTACCTTCACGTCTTGGATGCAGTACTCTAGCATTTCTTCGGTAAACTCGTCCCATTTATTCTGCTTTCCAAAATCCCCCTTGTGAAGCCCAAGGCGTACACCCCAAGCCTCAAGAGAATGGCGACCAATCAACTTACTTTGAATCTTTCCTGCGCGGTAAGCGGTGAAGTCCTTATCTTTCAGATCGCTCCAAACAAGCCGCGTGGCGACTAAGGTGTCGAATACTTCACCCTTGTGCTGGTAGTTGTGCAACTTCTCTAACACAGGCAGATCATATGACATGATGTTGTGCCCAATCAGTAAAGTAGCCTCACTAATGTCAAACAGCATCTGTTGGATTTGATCTGGTCGGTAGGTACGCACCTCATCGGTGTCCACATCGATAGTCACACCACAATGCGTAACAGTTACGTTATCGTATAGACCGTTAGTCTCGATATCAAATATAAGTCTTTTCATTTCGCCTCTCGCTGGAGTTGATTAATCTTCGTCCTCATCAGGATAATCTAAGTAGTAGGTGTCCACTAACTCATCTTCAAAACTGAATCGGAACTCTTCAATGGTTGGGATCTCTGCCCTCTCACCAAACAAATCGGTTAGTTCCTTTTTGTAAGACAAGAAGGCAGAACGGAGTGCATCTTCTGGATACATGATGAACACTCCATCCTCGATGATAGCATTAGAACTCTCGGTCAGCTTCCCTGTCGGAGTACTCGAACGCAAGTACGCCCGAACCTCCTTCAGTAATTTCATGCAAGCGTCCAGTTTCTCTTTGATAACTAAGTTGTGTTGCGACACCCGTTTCTCCTGTGAAGCGATTCTTAAGAATACGGAGTGTGGTTACATCTGGGCTGTCCCCCTGTTGATCACGCTCCGCACCGATAACAATATCGCTTAGTTGTCCAATGGCGGCAGAACCCCGTAGCTGAGCTAAGGAGGTCTGTGCCCCTTCTTCGTGACCTTTGCCCATTGGGGGACGCTTTAGGTGTGACACAAGGATCATCCCACACTTCAATTCCTCAACAAGAGAACGTAGCTTGGTAATTGTGTTATCAATTAAGCGCCGTTCATCCCCTTCCGCGACACCACTCACAACAATCGATAAGTGATCGAGGACAATGAAATCACACTCATTGCCGCGAACCATGTATCGAATCCTGTTCATTAGGTTGTCGCTGTCTGAACTACCCCAATGATCATAGAGGTCTACATAAGGTGCTAAGGCATCAAAGTACTGCTTGTTCTCAAGCATATCCCCGCCGTCTAAGTGTAATGGCTTGTTAGCCAGCACACCCATTAAGCCCAGCGCAGTACGCTCTACAGACTCTTCGAGGGCTATATAGCCAATGCGCTGTCCTTGCTGGATGAGGCTGTATGCAATCTCACGGCAGATCTGTGATTTACCAATACCACTTCCCGCAGTAATTGTGACAATCTCAGATTTCCTGATGCCTAACGTTTTCTTGTTCAGCCCGTCAAAAGGGTACTGAAAAGAATGGTGTGACTTTGGTTCTGAAATGCGCTCCCATAGGTCAGACATAGCAACAATGCCGTCAGGCGCGTAGCTCTTAGCGTCCCACATACATCTGATCATCTCAGCCGAACGACCTGCAACAAGCATTTCGTTAGCGTCCTTGAGTGGAAGCGTTGCTACTTTTGCTTTCTTTGGTGATAGTAAGGCGGCACATTCACGGGCGGCTTTAATGCCCACCTCATCATTGTCCATCATAAAGATGACTGTCTCAAATTTCTCAAGCCAATCTATGCTTTTACGAACGGCTTTTGCCGCGCCACTAGCCCCTGTTGGAACAGAGACAACAGCCCACCGATCACCGTTGAGGAGACCGTTGGCTTGGGATAACGATAACGCATCCACTTCACCTTCACACACAATCACCCGCTTGCCGCCATCACGCCAAAGGTGCTGTCCGTAGAGTCCAGCTTTAGTGATGTTACCAATCCCTAAGAAATCCTTATTAGGGAATCTTATTTTCTGGAACACTACTTCGCCAGTCTCATCTTTGTAGTTAGCTACATGGACTGTCTGCCCATTGTATTGTCCTACCTCATACCCCCAGAACGCACAGGTCTCTCGCTTAATACCTCGCTTAGATAGCTCCTGTGAGCGACCACGTACAAACCCATTAGCTAACTTGCTGGGCACTTCTTGAATGTCTTGTTGACCGTCACCGTGAGTCCTTGCTTCACAAGCGAAACAAAAGGTATGACCATCGTCATATACAGCTTTTGCATCGCTTGATCCACAACTGTCACAAGCCTCGTGTCTTAAGAACCTTGAGTCTTGTTCTTCCACCATTCCTCCACATCAAAACTAGGGCAAGCCTTATTAGCAAAATTGCGGTGACCTTTAATCTCCGCTTCGGGATAGATAGTCTTCAACTGGTACAGCAGGGTACTCAGCGCGTTGTATTGCTCTTCTGTGTAGTTGGCTTCAGGTTCCCCATCAGCATCAATACCACCGACCAAACACACGCCTAAGCTCTCGTGATTGTGTCCTTGTACATGAGCGCCAACCTGTTTTAGTTCGCGCCCAATCTCCACTTCACCATTACGCTTAATGACGTAATGATAACCGATCATTAGCCACCCTTTTTGGCGGTGCCATGTGTCAATTTCCTTTTTCCCGATGTCCATCTTCGGTGGGGTTGCTGAGCAATGCACCACTAGGAAGTTTGTTTTCTCTCGTGTCTTCATATAACCAATCTTTTGGAATGCGTTGCTCCGCACAGTAGAAACCGTACTTCTCGCACCATTGAGCGTTAGTCATATTACTTCCCTGAACTTTGCCCGCTAACCGCATGAAAAGCATACGAATATCAAGAGTAGGGTTTGCCGAAGTTACCGCCCGCATCTTGCGTTGGTCTTCAGATTCAAACCAACCCTTACATTCAATAATAATTCCATTGGCTAGTACAAAGTCAGGTTTGTAATTTCTTTGGACAAGGTATGGGATGTTGTACGGTTCGTACTCGAAACCAATACCTTGTCTTGTCAATGATTGAGCAACTGTTGATTCAAACTGGGATTTAAAAATCCCCGTTTTCGTTCCCCGCGCTTTGCGGTGCGGGAGTTTCTTTGCTGTTGCCATAATCTAAGTCTTCATCCTCGTAGCTAAAACCATCTTGTTCTTCAAAGTCCAAGCCACCGTTGCCGAATTTCTCCAGCTTAAAGACTTGAAGTGCTTTGAGGCGTAGTGACACACCACATTGTTTGGTCGAGGCGACGAAGTAGGGGACTTGCTGATAGTGAACCGCGCAGACCGAGCCATTACCCACGCTGAAGCTGTTGTTCATAACGCGCCCGTCTTCAGCCACCCGCAGAACGTTAGACCCCTTAGAGTCCACCACAATCGGGCGTTGGGTGTAGCTTTCACCAGTTTTAGTTGTGACCTTCGCTTTCAATTTGAATTTGAAGGTTACCTCACCATTTTCCTCGGTGTAGGGTGGTGCGGTCAGAGGTGCCCCAGCGGGTAAGGACTTAAAGCGCTCAGGCTTAAACTCCATTTCCTTTGAGACTTTGTCTTGTACTGCTTGATCCAGTAACGCGCACATTTCTTGAGTAGCTGGGTCATCAGCCTTTAAGGTCATGTTGACAGAGTAGGTACCGTTGACATCAAATTTAGTGTCTGGGGTAACAACTTTAGCCCACATAACTTTACCGCGAGGTGTTTTATAGATTTGCATAGTTTAATCCGTGTATTTCGATTTTAAAAAAGCCACATCGATCCCCATTTCCATGAGCATAACTTCAAGGGTTAGGGGGATCATGCCTTCTGTTTCCAAAAGGACTGCGGCAAGGTCAACAAAGAGGTCTTTTTGAGCTTCTTCTTTAAGCGTCATAGCCACTCAACGCCCGATGAATAAAGAACAGGTCTGCGATGACATCACGGCTGATGGCAACTTCCTGATCATTAATCGTCACCAGAACTTGCCCCTCAACCTCATTAAAGGTGAAGCGCACATCCTGCTCCGATTCTGCGCCATCTGGGAGGATCCCATCGGCGTATAGGTCAATAACTGGTTTCAATTTGATCTCCTGAAGGTTGGTGAGCGATAATGGGCACATTCATATCTTAACGTAATTAGTACGCTTACGTACACATTATGAAAAGAAAAAGTCTGAGTCCAGCACTTTAGAGATGTCTAGGTTGCCCTTTTTTGGTGGAGGGGGAACCTCATCAACAACCTGTAGGATTGATTGACGGTACTCTTCTAAGGGGTCATGGTTGGTGTACATCTCCACAAACGCTTCCCTTAAGGCTGTCGCCAGCTTGGGGGTGTGGTGGGCGTGGACACCATAGCTGTCGTGAATCATCGCATAGTCCCTGATACCTAGATCAACAGCCTTACAAATCGTGATAGTCATTGCCGCCGCATCCAGAGCGTGAACAAAGTTGGGGCTGGCACCATTGACCGACCTGCGCTTGTCAAGGTTTGCAAAGTCCAACTCGTTAACGGAGGGCTTAACAATCGTATTGTCAATGTACGTCTTGATGCGTCTATGAATCATCGAGGGGTAATGTTGCTGAACTACGAACCCTGTGGGGCTTGTCCAAATAAGGGGGAGGTTCAGCTTTGCTACTAGCTTTGCCTGATCCTGAATCCAAGACATTGCCTCTCGCGCAGAAGTAACCGTCTCACCTATAGCTTCCCAAACAAAATCTGTGAGGTACAAGCTAGGCTTAAATAGGTCGGTATCCCAAGGGTTGGTCGCACCCCCCTCAACGCGCTCACGGATATAGTCTTCAATATATTGGCGGCAAGAATATTTCTGACCACCATAAGGCAAGACCATAACAGGGCGCTTGCAGGTTTTACGATTAACCCCAAACTCCAACCACTTCTTTGCTTCCTCATCGCCTTTGCTGGCTTTTTGCTTGAGTGCCACAACTACTTTATCAGCTACAGTCTGGTAGATATCTTGAGGCTTATCTGACGGCATAAGGTTTGTTGCCGCACCTGCCACCTCATCTCGCAACATCGCGCTGAAGTGCTGTAGACCATTATTTGAGCCATCTAAGCCTATTGGTAATGAAGACATATACCCATAGCCTTCTTCACAGAAGCCAGCCCACTCAAAGCAGAACGCAAGAAACATCCACGGCTCATCCGCGTCTAACCAAAAGCGATTGTTATATGGATCTTCTGCACTCGCAATGATTTCTGGGGTGTGGTCAAGCGCCCAACTGTGACGATCTTCAAGGCTGGCTTTGTCATAGCCAAAGCAATTTGCACCATGCACCGCCAACCAGCTTTCTTGTTCGCGATCTTCTATAGGTAGCGCGTCACAAAATGTGAGCAGGGCTTTGGAGAACGAAGCACCCTGTGGTGACAGGAAAGAAACTACGGTGTACTTACGCCCCCTGAAGTCCGTCTGATACGGAAAGTAGAAGGGCGTATCTCGGAAGCGCCCAGCCAATGATAGTGTGCGTGAGAATTGCACACGCTTACTTGTGGTGCGGCTGTTGGCTTGGTGGATCTTAGAAGCCTCTGCTTTCCATTGCAAAAATTTATGTTTCTGCACCTCATCCATGTCTTCCTTCTTCAAGTCTGGATTGGGTGAGGGTGGTAAGGTTAAGTCCTCACGTGCAGGGATGCCTTTCCACGGTTGCCCAGAATCCCATGCTGTTTGCATTACGTCCAGCACCCTTGTGTTAACAGCCCACTTGGTTTGCTGTAAGGCGTTTACGGCTTTGTACTCCATAGGCATTTCACAGTTAGCCATCTCATCCAAATACCTGCGGTTAAACGTCTTAATCAGGTTTAGTGGGCGTATTGACTCGGTGTGGTACCCCCCTTCTGTAGGGCTAGTCCAATCCTTTGGTGGCACAATACATGGCAAATAAAATGGACTTAGCAACTCGCCATTGGAATTGACCTTCTCAATCCAATCAAGTGTTTTGTCGGTTGCCACAACGTACAGGGTGCGCTTGGTTTTTGAGTAGGTTTGGGTGCGTAGTTCCACTATGCCTGTACTGCGAATAAGCAGATCAATGAGCTTACAGCCCAGCATAAGTTTTTCCATATGAGACCAAGGGCTAAAATCAATCAGCGCCTTTCGATTCATTGTGTGAATCAGCGCATATCTACGTACTTGCCTGTTGCTTGTTCTTTTAGTCACTTCATTTCGTATGACTTGAAACCAACCCTTGTCCTTTGACTCAAAGACACCAAATTTAACTTCATCTTCTAAGACGTTGGCGATACGCATACCAACCTTTGTCAATGCATACTTGTTTGAGACCCCATCCATGACAACCTTTAGGGTCAGGTAGGCGGCTTTCTCTGGGTCAACTAAGTTAAGCAACTCTGCCGATGTTTGAGTCTTTCCTGCCCTTCCTGCGAAGGCGTATTCTAAGAACTCCACAATTGCTGATGATAGTGAGACTACTGAGTGCTTCATCAGATTGACACCATAGAGGGTTGTAGACTCTGCCCCACGTTCTTTGGCTTTGTCTATGTTCCTTCTATAGGTATCTATAGATGTCCTTCTCATCTCTTCCTCTATAGCTATTTGCTGAGGATCAATTTCTATAGTTTTTTCTATAGTATCCATACATGGTTCCTTCTTTAGGCTGGGTTGCTGTGGGCGATAATGGGCACATTCAAATTTCCACCTGAAATGCCACTCTGGGTATTATGCCACAAAGTCTGTACGCAATCGTAACAAGCTACAAAATACTGTAGCACTAGCATACAAGTGCTTAATTTTATTACCGATATGTATTGATTACGACTGCGTATGATTGACTTTGGGGATTTTAAGTCTAGTAGTGTTGGTGCGAGCGGCGGGACTTGAACCCGCAAGCCTTTGACGGCGAAGGATTTTAAGTCCTTTGTGTATACCAATTTCACCACGCTCGCTGACACTTTGATGCTAATTGCCACCAACATTTCCACTTTCCAGTACTGAAATAGCATCAGTATAGTTCATGGGTGCGAGGTGGGCGTAGCGCATCGTCATAGTCAAGGTGGAATGATTTAGCAGTTTGCTAACGACCTGTAAAGAGACCCCTTTCTGTACTAAGCGGGATGCGAATGTATGTCGCAATGTGTGTATGCTCACATCATCTAATCCCATGTGCTCTGTAATCTTTTTGAAGTGCCAATGGGCGCTTGTGTAGGTTATTGGAAACAAAGCACCCTTAGGAGCCTCTAGGAGGCGCTTAGAGATGATTTCAGAGGCTCTTGATGTCAGAGGTACTGCGTGGGTTTTCCCGTTCTTAGGATCCACTATAACGACCCTGTCTGCGAAAGCATCTTGTGCAGTTAACTTTAGCACCTCGCCCACACGCATACCTGTATCAAGCAAGATGATTAGGAGGTCTTTGATAGCTGGGATAGACCAAGAATCACATAGGTCGAGCATGATTTGCTCTTCTTGGTACGTTGCCCAGCGTAGCCTACTAACAGCCTCCCGTTGGCGTGGTATGTGCGGTACTGATGATAGTCGGTTACATTGGTGCGCGTAGGTTAGTACACGGCTGAGTGCCGCTAGTTTCCTATTGATAGTTGCGTTGCTGTTACCAATTTCACGGAGGTGCTGAACCCACTCTTGTAACTCAACTGTAGTAATTGCGATAAGGGAATGATGCTTACCAAAGAAAGAAATTGCGGCGTTGCTATTTTTGTAGGAAGTTTCTTCTGATTTAGACCCAGCCCAAATAGCTTTGAATGTTGCTGAGACTGCCTCATTGAGAGACCAAGTTCCGCCACGAACTGTAAGGTTGTTTGGGTCACGCCCTTCAATCAGGGCTAACCGTATTTTAGCTTCCCATTGCTCTGCTTCCTCATAGGTGGAGAAGGTACGGCGGAAGCGTTCTCCGTCTTTGGAAAGCGAGGCTTCATACCCTTTGTTTCGCTGTTTAATTGTCATTGGTTATATCCTCTAGTGCTTTAATGATCCGTGCGCCATTTGGCGTGATTCTAACACATTTTCTGACCCTGTAGTTGGGATCTTCGGTTGTTTCCACTAAATTTAATCCATTCTGTTGGTTTTTTGCGCCCGTTTTTGATAGCTTAGAAATATTTCTAGAAGCCGCCGCTGTTGATACACCAAGCATTTGACTTAACTCTTTTATACTTAGTCCGTTGGCATTATTTTGATACATATATACGCTAACTAACGACAACGCGGTTTGCATGGGCATTTCAGGGTCTAATTTCCGAAATTCCTCCAGAACCCTTGCGACCTTTTGGATGGACATTTTACCTCCTTCTTCTTTTTTACATTTTGCTTACGATTATATAAATGTTCAAAACTCGTATGTGTAAATCATTTATGTCTACTGTGTACCATATCGTAGTAATTACGTCAATGGTGATATACACCTCATATTTTGAAGTGCGAAAAAACATTAAAATACTCCTTTTGTGGGGATTGCTTGGAAGGGAGTTTATTACGCATACGGATTTATGATTCAAGCGTAAAAATGACTCAGTGGTATGAATCTTAAAGTTCCTCGGAACTCTATGATAGTAGGGCGGGCTTTTGAGCACATCGTAACTACAACAAAAAAAGACCCTGCCGAAGCAAGGTCTGTTGGTTACTTGTTGCGTTTATTTAGCAGGATACTTACGATTAGGTACAGAAACACCCATGTGAAATATGCTATTGTTACGTAATTTATAATTTTCTCTGGCAATGTTAATGCTCCGTGTATGAGATTGTTTTTACGTTTGTGTCCCAGCAAGCACGGCAATTATTGCATTGATTGTTTTGTGTTGGTGCTGGGCATGAGTGTGCATGAGGCGATGCTGTACAATTATGTACTTCTGATGTGTGTGAGAATCGCTTAGGTGCTGATTCATCTATTAAATGTGAAGATACTCTAACTAATAGATTTTCTGGGAACGAACCGTAGATATCGATGTAGTCATCTACGATTTTGTATTCGCGTGTTGGTAACCAATGTAATGTATTTGGTGTACGCTGTGCGATGTTTGCTATTTTATGTAGCATTGCAATATTTTGCAGGTCTCCTGAGTCAAACCAGCGAAAGTAATCTTCTTTGAAGTGGGTGATGAGTGAGACCATGGCTGTTTCAAACAGCGGGTTGTCGAATGCTTCTGCTCGTTTGTTGAGTGCATTTTGTACATTTGGAAAACTGTAGCGACCTTTGAGTGCATAGCATTTACTACATACTGAGTTGAGCACGTTGCGTAGTGCTTTGCCTGTAATGCATATTTTGGCTGATATTGAATAGCTGTGGCATGGCATTTTGGAGCTTTTGGCTAGGCTATGGACAATTGAAAGTGCTGTCTTTTTGTCGAGATGATGCGGGATGATGTTGATAGATGCTTGCATGATAGTTCCTTAGGTACGTTACAGTACATATTACTGTACCGTAACGATATAGTCAATGAGTTACGAATTAATAGTTAGTGAGACGTTATTAATTTCGAGGGCGTTTATGTTTTCACGTACTTCTTCTCGGATGCGCTCACGTACTTCGTCGCGGATAGTTTCTTCGTAATTAAGTGCTTCCGCTAGTTCTGTGTAGTCAATGTGTTCAGCTATGTCACGGACGCGAAAGCTATTTGCTACATCTGCTTCATCTATATCAACGTGTTCAGCGATATCTGAGGGGCTGATATTTTGTGCGATTGTTTCTGCTAATGCATCTTCGTCAATATACATTCCTAAGTCGCTATAATCGAGATGTTCTGCTAGTTCTTCGTAATTAATGTCTACGTGCCCACTTATTTTTTGAGCGAGCGCATCGATGAAGTCATCGCCTAAGAATTCTACAAATTCTGCTAGTTGGTTACGACGTTTGATGTTTTGATCACATAGTTCTTCTACGTGTTTTTCCCATCTGTCGTTTGATAGTAGTAGTTTGGATACTTCATTGCGTAATCGTTCAATTTCTGCAACTGATTCATTTGATAATTTGGCTAAAGTGTTAAGTTCTTCGCATCGCTCATTGTAAGTTTTTAAGCTCACTTGGCTTTCTTCTTTAGAGTCTGGAGGTGTTGTGGTGTATGCTTGGACACCGTCAATACCGATATCAACTGGTGAAATAATTCCTGCGGATTGGAGATCTTGGATAGACATGATAGTACCTTTAAAAATTGATTACTTAACTTGAGCAATAACGCCATCTTTTAGCGTTACATTTGCGAAAAACTCACGACCACGCCCTGTGATATGAGGTCTGTTGGCACCAGTAAGAACCCCATCAGGTTTATACTCGGCACCGAACATTGAGGTTTCGGTGTAGCGTAATTGCTGTCCGATACATTCTTTGAGCTTACGTTTGCTGTCGTAGTTGAAGATTAACATTATACTTTCTCCTTTACTGTTTTGCCTTTTTTTACAAATTCTACAAGGTGCGCATCAGGCACTTGAGGTGCATAAAAATTGATGTCGTAATCTGCTTCGGGCGGTAGAGGTACGTACCATATTGCGTATGGATACCCTTCTTTGTTCATAAGTCGCAGTGCATCGCAAAAGGTGTATGTTTTACCTGTTGTGACCCAAGTAGAAAATGAAGCCATGTAGAAATGGTGGTTAGTTTTTGTTGTCATGGATTAATCCTACGTCTAATAGTTGTTGGGCGATGCGATGATAGTTACCTTGCAGGTGTACGATTACGCCTGTGTCTAGGAGCATTTGAAAGAACTCTGGGATGTAAGAGTTGTGCATGGTGCCATCTTCAAATGATGCAATCTCATCGACTAGATCTTGAGGTAGATAGTCCATGTTAGTCCTTGATTGGTTCTGCCGTGGCAATTTTGAGGTTGTATTGGTAGTTTGATTCCATGACTGCTGTTGTTTTGCACCTGCATTGAATAGGGTCTTCACTTGTATAAAGTTTAAGTTCTACTGGTGTTTCTGCATATAATGTTTTGCAATCGTATGTTTCGATACCGTCAACTTTATCGATGTCTGGGTATGCTTCGTTGACAGATTTAAGTTGCGCACATAGCGCTACAAAAGTGTCAATCTTTTTGTCATCCCATGAGTTTGGGATAGCGAAGTGTGTGTAGTTGAGTTTGATTGAACGCATGATAGTTACCTTTTAAAAATACAAAAAAAATTGATGAACTTATTTCCAGAAATACTGTGCTTGTTGTTCAGGCACGATATTCATTTCGATGTGCATATTTGCAATTAGTTTGGCTGTGTCCTTATCTAGTGGGTTGAGGGAATTGTAGATGCCAAGCATCTTTGTGTAATGTGCTAGTCCTGCTTTATAGGTGCGCATATCGTCTGAGTACTGGTGTGTGATGTCCCAGTCAGTTATTAGATTAATGAAGTCATTTAATTTTGATACGTAGGTCATGGTGTTAGCTTTCTTGAAACTTAATGATAGTAAGAACTTGTCTTGAGGTGCCGGCACATCCACACACCTTATTCGAGTCCAAGGATGTCTAGGGCGATTGTGCCGCCGATAACCAACATCGAGCAGAACATACTGACGATATGGAGCATATTAATCATGGGATTCATGCCTACTACGATGTTGTAGAAGTTCCACAACAGTAGGATGCTGAAGCCTATTAGTTTGAGTGCTACATAGGCTTTGAAGAGAAAGGATGTATGTACGTGCATGGTAGTTCCTTGAAGTAATGATAGTAAAAGGCTTACGCCTTAGGTGTTTGCAACGCTTTCCACAGCGTACGCAGGTTAGTTACTGCGGCTTCTGCTTCGTTTATTTTAAGTTGTAGTCCTTGCAGGCGCTCTTCAGAGGCATCGTTTTCGATGGCGGCTTCGTACTGATCTGATAGCTTGTGCGCATAGTCAGCGGCTTTGTTGCCCCAGAACTCTACGTTCTGTGTCATAGACTCCGTAAGTTTGTTACGAACAAAATCATTTGTGTTAGCAAATGCTTCAGTAAAAGCCTCAGAATTTATAGTTGAGTGTGTCATTTTAAATCTCCTTGTCTTAAGTTGATAAGCGGAGGGAATTTATCCCTCTCACAAAGTGTGAGGGTAAATTTACTCAGCCAACTTAAGCGCGTCCGTAGTCGCCGTGAGAAGTGATAGTGGTTACCGAAAGATACATGACAGGTTCTGAGGTACGAAGGTTCTGGCGTGGAGCTTTTGCAGAAGTGATAGTGGAGTCTCGAGGTGGCGACGTAGGACGCAGAAGGAGATTTAAAATGGCGCAGTCAACTTGCGCCCGCCAAGGTTCGAAGCTCACCATAGGTGACTGAGGCGTGTCCGAAGCTCATCGATAGGATGACTGAGGTGTGACGTGTCCATAGGAGCCTGAGGTGTCCTGAGGTGTGCTAGGTAGCCTGAGGTGTCCTGAGGTGTGTTATGAAAAAAATAGATGAGAAGAGACAGAGACACGATTGAGTATGAGTTGGTTGTTCGTATCTGGTAGTACACCTCAGTATCCTGCGCATACTACAGCAATCAGATATCATATGTCTTTTGTTACCATATAAATCAACAGGTTACGTAGGCTGGTGGCATTGGTGGTGGCTGGGTGTGTGTGCAGATGGCATTGGTGCTGGTATGATAGTGTCTACTCGGCTGTCAATTACCCCGTTGAGGGGGGTTTCTCCACGTCGCCATCGCAAAAAGCCACTTCAGATTTTTCTACAAAATTCACTAGACACCCTAGACACCTCAAGAATCTCAAGCATCTCAAGCCCCCACTCAAGTGACTCCAAAATACAACGGAACCCTAATAGACAAACAAGCAGATCTGTGCTACCCTATACTATAGTATACTATAGGTAGACTATAGATGATCCTTATCCTTATATCCTATAGATATACATAAGGAGGATCATCTACAGTAACCTATAGGTGTCTCATAGTACTAGAGAGCCATGTATCCTGTTGCTGATAACCTCCATGCTTAACATGGAAGCAGTTCTCCATAAACTTATCTAGCTCAGCATTAAGAAGCTCTCCCTTACGGTCTAGGATCTGTTTCTCAGAGTCAGCCGCCATTTGCTGTACCCAGTATGCTACAGCCATTGACAGAGCGTCTAGGCGGTCATCATGGGACAATGCGCCACGATCTCTGGTGAGGCGGGTCATTTGGTAGAACAGCATATAGCGGGTAGCCTTATCCGCAGGGTAGACCTGAGCAGACTTGTAGTCATCCTCGATGACCGTGGGATCGACGATTAGTCTGTGCTGGTTCATCACAGGTTCTAAGGTATCGATAATACGCTTTTCCTTTTGGGTGTTGTGTCGCACTTCCTCCATCGTCACAGGGTGGGTCTTCACCATGTAAGGAGTTAGGAGTTCCCTAAACATACCGTCACCGAAGTTAGACTCGATTAGGATCATGTTTACATTCTGCTTCTTAGCTATGGTCGCCAGAGCTTGTAGTGTCTCAGGGGAGTATCCCCCTTGGATTCCACCAGCCTTGGTGACGTACAGTTTGCCGTGGAGCATCTTTACCACAGCGTATGAGGTCTCATCCTTACCCCTACCTGAGGGGTCGATGGACATCACAGAGCCTTGATACGGTAACCAGTCTCCTACCACAGACTGTGGTGTGTAGTACTTGTCTCCGTTCAAGCCGACGTTAGGAACGTCCTTAAGCTCGTTCTGAGGTAACCTACCCCACATAACATCCTCAGGGGCTTTGTCACTATTGGTAGGGAAGACGATCAGATCAGACAACTTCAATGGGTAACGATCTTGGTCAGACAGGCTGGTATCCAGCATGAACTGTAACGCGAAGCCAGAGCGTCCATAGGACAGCTCACGTTCGATCAGATCAGCATCACCAAACCGTTTAGGGTCTGTAGGTGCCCCAGCGAGGTTAGCATCTCTATCGAGCTTATCTTGTAGCATGGGTGCCAAGCGCCCAGACATACGATCAATCTGGTTCTCCTTAGGGAACCGTGCAGACCAAATGCGAACCTCATAGCCACGCTCAGGGAGTAACTCATAGATTGACATTTCAGTCTGTGGTGTACCGAGGTAAACAATCTTGCCCGCAGGTTTCAACACAGCATCAAATTCCTTAATGCTCTCTGCCAGCTTTTCCCTCATGGTTTGTGTGGCGGAGTTGTTAGGAACCTCAATGTCATCTGCAACAATCAGGTCGGCTCGCGACCCAGCGAGTTGACCTGTGATACCAACCGACTTCACCGAGGGTGAGTGGGAGGCTTTTGCAGGAGCAACATCAAATGCGATCTTTGAGTTTCGCTGTCCTTCTTTAGGAACAAGGTGACTTAGGATTGGTATCTCATGGATCAGCCTTTGGGTAAAAGTACTGAAATCATCAGAACGTGTCTTTGAAGCCGAGACCACAAGGACTTTTGTTTCAGGATCAAGAAGTAGTCGCCACACAACATAAGCAGATGTGACATAAGACTTCCCAACACCACGAAACGCCTCAATGACGCATCGGCGTGGAGAGTTTTGTAAGTAGTCGGCAATGTCATATTGAACAGGTGTAGGGTCTGGAAGGTTTAGGTGCTTCCACACCACGAATAAAAAATTACGGAAGTCTTTCAACTTCTCAGGAACTATGGGTCTCATGTACCTCCAAAAGGTCTATCTACGTGTCTTAGAGCGGCTAGGCTCGATTTAAATAAGATGGGTAAGGGGTAGGTATACCCCCACCCAAATAATCGCGCTTTAGCCCGCACAGCACACGAAGATCAGTTGACCTGTAAGCTGTCGGTATCAAAGGGGAGACCATCCACCAAGTTGAATAAGGCTGAACCATCAACAGGTAGTGCCTCAATGCCATTGTCCTTTAAGAACTTAATGGCGGCACTAAACTCACCCGAAGTGGCTTCACCACTTTGGATGCGCTCCAGTAGCTTTTGAGCTACGGAAGTGTGGAGCATCTCCATAATGTCTTTAGAAGCGGTCATGCGTTTCTACCTCGATTTATGGATTTCGATTGAATACGTAAGTTGGAGGGACTGTTGTTCTGAGCGTTGCGGTCACGATGATCTACATCTTTGCCATCGCCCTTCTTAGCTAGTCCCTTAGCGATCATAATAGACCTTGCTTGATTGCGCCCAGCGCGGCGCTTCTTCTGCTCAGGCTTACTATGATAATTTGCGTATTCCAGTTTATAGTTTCTCACGGGACACTCCTTGTCGCTTTTCATATGTGCGCATCGCACCTAAGCCCAACAGAGAGAGTACAAGGGTCATTAATTCACCTGCATTACCAATCTCAGGAAGGGTAATGGAGGGATCAATAAACCTTGTAATCAACCCTGCAAAAGGGAAGACAAGAAAATGGTAGGCTAAACCAGTCACAGCCACCCAACCTACAGCAGGTCTCCAACCAGCCACAAAAACGGACTTATGCTTGGCTTCCTCGATATTTGTCATCGCTTGTAAGATGTGTGGTTGCTGAAGTGTTTTCATCACCTCTAGCTTAACCTTTTCACGCTCCTCATCAGAGGTGAACAGGGCATCTAGCCCCTCCATAATGCCACCTGTGAGACCTTTAAGTAGGTCTGGTGTCATTTAATTTCCCGTATAAAGATAATTAGCCGCTGGCTCATTTCCTTGAGCCGCACCCTTAACAGTACCAGTACTTTTGTTAACTAGTTTTTTCTTGTCATCAACCTTGTACTTGGCAGAGATATCATTAGCGGCATTATCGTATAACTTATACTTTTTGCCACCTTTCGCGTCGGTACTATTAACCTCAGCGTATCCACCAGATACAGGCGCTGAATTGGAGGAGCTTTGTCCACCGCCGCCACCTATACACATAATGTATCCTTTATTTGTTTAAAATAGTACTTACTAGGAATGATAATAATCCTAACAAGCTACTAATAAGAAATAACAACAATGCGTTTAGACGGAATGCTTTAAACGCTTGCTTGCGTTTTAACAGCATATTGTCGCGAGATACTGCAATTTGCCTACGCATTTGAAGCATTTCACGGTATGTGTCTAAACCATATTGTTGCATAATAAGCTCTCGCAACTCAAGCTCTTGTCTTTCGATCTGCTTGCGATGCATGACAATTTGCAAGGCTTCTTGTTCGACAGAACCTTTAAAGAGTAGTTTTTTAAAAAGTGGAGGGTTGGTTGCGGCTTTCTCATGCACCTTAAATGCTGAGGTCGCCTCAAACCACTTTCCCAGTTGATGGGACATCCCCTCCAACTCTTTACCTGTCTCTATACCCTTTTTAACAAAGTTAAATGCCGCCGAAGCCACAGCAATGGCGGTAACAAGTTCCATTACTTCCCAATTTTAATGTTTGTGTATAACACACCTAAGGCTGTAGCGAGACCACCGATCCAAAGTAGTGGCTTTGCCACTTTAGCAATCCACCCCAAGACTGTGAACGCTCCGTCAACAGCTTTAAAAGCATTGACCATAATTCTAGTCTCGGTGTGAACATCATCGACTTTCTGCTCGACAGCCACAAGGCGGTCTAAGATTTCTTTGTGGCTCACATCTTCCATTTGAGCCTCTTAGAACAGCACAGGCATTGGTACTGCAATGTTCTCATCATCATCTTCAGGCAACTGAGACTCACCGGCGTAGCCACACTGAGCAACTTGACCGTCATCCAACAAGAACATGGTGCCGCCCTCAGTACCTGTGCCCACACAAGCGATGTCCACAACCTTACGGCGGTGGATCAGCACAGGGTAGTACCAGTAGTTGTTTGACGTAATAATACCCCGCCCAAGCTGACCGTTAACTGAGTAACCAACAGACCAGCACACGCCATCTTCATCGAGGACTATGGTGTAGTTGTAGGAGCCAGAGCCACCTAAGACCACCTTAGTGGCGTTAGTGAAGCCAGTTGTGCCCTCTTTCAGACACTCTTGGAAACCTGAGCGGTTGGTTGTGTCAGCGGCAACACCAAGACAGCCGTAATTGTTACTACCTGTCGCCCATACTGAACCATCTGTCTTGATGATATTTGTGCGTTGGTAATCAATGCTAGATGAGAAGCAGAACTTGACATTTGTCGCGGCAATCGTCGGAGTTGAGTTGAGTGTCGTGCCACTATGACCAAGCTGACCGTAGGCGTTGTAGCCCCATGTGTAGAGGTTTGCTTCATCATCTATTGCCCAGCCCATATCGTGTCCTGTGCCTATATCAACAATCGTAATGTTGTTCTGCACAAAATACATGATCTGCATCGGAATGTTCATCTGCGTGACACTACCGTGCCCAAGACCACCATTAGGGCCGTAGCCCCACGAGTACACAGTGCCATCATCTTTCAATGCAAAGCAATTTGTGTATAGCTCACGACCACGAGCAATCTTGGTGATACCTGTCAGCAGAGGGACTTGCACAAAGTTGGCACGTTGAGTGGTGTCACCTTGCCCCAGTTGTCCATAACTGTTGATACCACAGGCGTGAACTGTTCCGTCTGAACACAACACCAAATGGGAAAGGCTATTATTGTTGGAAGGCATTGGGGCATAATCAATTGCAGTCTTACCAAACAATGAGTTACTGACGTTGTCTGAAGAACAATAAGGAACAGTAGTATTAGTGGCATCCCCTCTACCTACCTCACCATGATCATTCTCACCCCAAGCCCAAAATTTACCGTCATCAGTAATGGCTACTGCGGCGTAGTCATACTGACCACAGGCATAGATAACCTTACCAGCTTCAGGCGGGAAGCCCACCCGTATAGGGTATGACCGCGCAGGATTGTAAATACCTTGCCCAAGCATATAGCCAGTACCACGTCCCCACATACGTAAGGAACCGTCTGACATTACTGCCATACCTCTGCGGTACATATAAGGCATACGGTAGTCTTGAATGGCAACAGCCCTCATGCCTGAGCGTTGCTCTGGTGTGCCCCATTCAGGGAGTCCTGAGGTGCCCACTTTTAAAATTTGACCAGCGGTACCCACAGGTAGGGGTTGTAGTTGTGTACCATCGAAATAGACTAACTCCCCTACGTTTGATGAAACACTCTCAATACCTTGGGCAACTAAATCCCATTTGGTAAGGTCTGTGGGATCCACACCTGTAGTGTTAGTTTTTGCGATGTACGTAGAGCCGCCAAACGAAATAACATCCTGACTCGCGTAAGCAGTTATTGCATTGTAGGCACCACGCCATGTCAGGGCTACTTTGCCCAGAGAAATGGTTGGCATATTTTTTCCTTAAAAGAGTACTGGTGAGGGGACGCAAGAATATTCTTGGTCATCATCCCGACCTAATTGACCGTTGCCGTTGTATCCCCATGAGTAGAGGTTACCGTCACCACACATTGCGTAGATGGTCTGAAAGTTTGCGGAATCGTTTGTTGTGCCGATGGACGTGACTTTTATGATTGGTGCTGGCAACCTTGCATGACCCAGTTGGGGAGCTGTCCAGCCAACAGTTGTAGATCCATTACCTGATTGACCGTAGTTATTCATACCAGACATATACCACTTACCGTCAGCGGTTAGGTAACCACATGACTTGCCGTGGCGACCACTGCCGGGATACAGCTTGACCACATTGGTCAGGTAGTCAGCGTAGACAGGGATCCACTGGTAGCTTTGTGCATTCGGGTCAAACAGACCGTCTTGGTTAGTACCAATAGCCCAAACAGTTCCATCAGCTTTGAGAACCATTGCTACGGCATATCTCCCTCCACCAACATAGCCATCGACTGCGTTGTCAATACGACTGTCCAGCTTAGGCACCCATGTCTCAAAGCCGCCAGCAGGATCAGAGATGAAGTTGGTTGTACCCGCAACCGCACCTTGCCCCCACGACCAGACACGACCACCACGAGTGATGATCATAAATTGGCGGTAGTATTGGGTACCAGCTACTGCATGGTCATCAGACTCTTCAAACAACAGCTTTACAACGGGATCATATGTTGATGGATTCCATAACTGATGCATCACAGCATTGTTACCATTGTTGTTAATACGCCCACACGTGTTCGTTTCACCAGCACCCCACAACTGTCCCTTCTCATCAATGAGCCAAGTGGCACTATGCGTAATCCCCCAAACAAACATATCAACAATCTTTGTGTTGACCGAGCGTTGGACGAGTTTAGGCGCAGAGTGGTTAGTACTCGTAGCATCTAGCGTCCCTGCACTACCGTACTCTTGATACCCTGCGTGGTACACACGACCGTCTTCAGTCCGAATTAGTGTTGCATTCATGGCATTGTAACCAGCGCCACCCTTAACCTGAACTACCTTAGCATCTAATGGTAGATCACCTTTACCACTTACGAGTGTTGGAACGCCTACGTTGCTCGTACCTGTGTCTGTGCCAAGCTGACCGAGGTTGTTGTATCCCCATGCCCACAGCTTACCATCCGCATCGATAGCGAAGGTGTTGTAATAGCCTCGTGCGAGCTTCACAATCGGAGGTGTGCTAGGAGGGAATGCCGCACGAACAGGTTTTGATCGGCTTAAGGCGACACCGTCGCCCATGCTTTTATGTATACCATAGCCCCACATACAAACTGTACCGTCGGACATCAACGCGGCGGCTACTTCACCTCCAGTACTATTACCGTTACCACATCCATTATCTACGTCTGCGATATCGATACAGGCGGAACTTGTGCGACCCTGACCATAGCGAAACTCCAAGTCATCACCAGTAGCGTTGACGTAAAGCTGTTGATCCATAGCGCCCTTTAAAAGGGTGGCTTCACCGAATGTTGCAAGTTCCCCTGCTTGTACAGCGTTCTGTTGATCGGCTGTCATACGTGTCCAGTAAAGTCCATCAAACACCTGTGCTTGACCCTCTTTCCGAACTACGTCTCCTTTTGCGTATACCGCACCAGCGGCATAAGTGCCCTTCCAGCGGTAACCAAGTTTTGTTGTATCTATCTTCATAACTGAATCACCAAGTTATTGTTTTGAACAGCAAGCGTAATGTTTTCTGCCATTGTCCACGTATCAAAATCTGCCACATTAAAATCGGCATCACGCCCATATGTCAGTTCAATTTCTGAACCCACTGTGCGTAACCCAAAAAACGAAGGTGCCGCCACCGATGCGACTAGCTCGTAGCCATCAGCATTTTCGTTCACTTGTAGGAACTCGCCGGCGCGACCTGCAACCTGACTTGGGATATTCGCGGCATCTAAAGCGTTTACCACATCTTGATAAGCACCTTGTGCGGCTGTGGCGCTTGTTGTGGCGTTACCTGCCTGTGTACTTACCGCGTCAGCAAACCCAAGGGCGCGTTGTGCTTCATTGTAGGCGCGGGTGGCTTCATTAGAAGCGGTTGTTGCGCTACCTGCTGATACAAGTGCAGAATTAGAGGCGGCGGTAAGTGCAGTTGCTGTTTGAGCAATAACCCATTGACGATTTGCCGCGTCCTGACCAAGTACTGGGTCATTGACGTTTCGCACAATACGTGACTGTGCATCAAAAGAACCATCAGTTGATTTGGCGATTGTTTCTGATGTTTTATCTACAGCTTCTTGAGCGCCGTTGAACACCTGCGTTAATGCTGTGTCTAAGTCTTCCTCAGAAAGCACCGCACCAGCTACAAAGTCTACAGCACGTGTTTCTAGGTCTGTAGTACGTGCAATACGAACAATCACCCCGTTCGCAGGTACAACACCCAATGTTAGTGTTGAAGCGCTACTGAACTCAAAGTCGGTAGCCAGCGCCCCATTAATATAAACGTTAACCTCTGAAGTTTTAACGTATGTGAAGGGGATGTTGTAGTTATTAGAAACCCCATCCCCGATAAATTCCTGATATGAATAAGCCATTTTTGCCCCAAAGAAAAAGGGGGCATAAAGCCCCCATGTTAGTTACCGAGTTGTGCAGACATTTTATTTAATATGTAGTTAGTACCATACCAGTTCTGAAGAGGTGCCAGCCTTGTTAACTGTCGGATAGTCCCCTCAGATGGTGGTTTACCATTAAAGAGACCATCAGCACCTGCGTTAAACAATTTAGAGGCACCCCCTAAAAGATCTGTGGTAGGTGACTGCATCATATTACCTGAGGTAAGCTGGTTAGCAAAAGCGCCATAGGCACCAGAGAAACCAAGGTACCCTAAGGTTCCTTTCGCAATCACCGAACTCATGTCTAAGTTGTCTTTAAGATACTGCTTGCGTTTCTTTTCAGACATACCTGCCGCACGATTATGAATACCGACGTAGTAAACCATTGACGCAATGAGTGCTTGAGACAGGATGATCCTTGCAGACCCCCCAGCATCACCATGTAACGCTCGAACACCTAAGCGTTGCGCTTGTTGTTCAGATGCGGCAATAGGGTAGCTCATAAACTGAAAGAGAGTTCGCCCAACAGAGGTGCGGAGAAACCTATTAACAGAACTGGATGAAGTCTCTTGCACAGCATTGAGAACGTGTCTGCGTCCTGCCAAAGAGAATACATCATGCAATTTCGGGTTATCGGCTTTCCACTTATCTAGGTTAAGCGTAATCAGCTTTCCGCTTTTATCGTAAGCGGCGTGTTTACGGATCATCTCCATAATGCCATCGTAGTCTTTGGGGCTGATACCAATCTGCTCTAACTTAATGTCAGAATACACACGGCTTTTATCAGCACCCTTTTTCATAGCGGCACCAAAGAAGTCTTGTGCAAACATATACCCATCAAGGCGACGTAAGATTGCAGTCACGGGGAGCATCCCACTAGCCATAGCTGTTGCTTGGCGACCCTTCTGTAAGAACATATCGTGCCGATCAAAATCACTTTGTAGCATGGTATGGTCATGGTCATCCCAATGATTTCTACTATGCCCTGTGATTACATCGGTACCTGTACCAAACGAATGTTGTAACTCACGCACTAATGGGTCATCTAACTGCCCCTCTGCGGTCTTGCGCCACATACTGCGTAGCTCAGGTATTGTCCGAAAGATCGTCCCAACAGAGTGATCAATCAAGCTCCCTATCTCAACTAAAGAAGGTAAGCCTGTGGCACCCATAACTCGAATAAAGTTATAGTCGCGGATCCTCCGCATTGTTTTCTCGCCAGTACCAAATAAGTTGTCATCTTTTGCCAAGTTACCAGTTACTGAATCATACAAAAACCGTGCGGCGGCTATCTGATCTACAAAGGTATCTTCATCAAGCTCTACACGATTATCTTGATTGTACTTTGTAATATCTGAAAGCATCTCCTCAAAGCTCTTACCACCCTCTACATCAATACCATTACGCGCCAATCCAATTTGCCCACCCATTTGAAAGGTGTACGCTTGCATCAACTGCTCGATATCATTTTCAGTCATATCATCGATGTATCGTTCATCTAACTGCATACGCTTGCGTACTCGTGAGATGCCCTCTTTACCGACAGAGCTAAATTTATAGACACGCCCAATTTCCCGTTCAATCGCCGCAAACTCTTCTTCAGAAAGAGTCTTTTCGGCGCGGATAATCTCGAGGACATCATCTACGCTGTCTTGTGCAACCTGTGATACATTTCGCATTTGACCGCCTAATGAGCGCTGTTGCATCCGCTTCAGTAACGCCTCTGCGTAACCGCGACCAATGCGCTGGGCTACTTCAATATCCATCTCAGGATTACCTTTAGCGACAGCATTAATAAAACGCTCTTTAAAACCCTCTTTGCCTAGCTTCTGTAGCACAGCATCCATCGACACATCGTTGTAGATACGTGGCAAATAATTCTTTTCTAGCAGTTCCGAACTAAAGCCACGCACTTTGGCATCGAGAGCCATCTGCGCTACTTCATCAAGAACCCGCTTAGCATCATTTGCTGAGGCAACAACCAAAGGATCTGAGACATCTCCATAGCGGCGGTGTCGTGCGACTAAGGCGTTAAACTCCATTTGATCGCGCATAAACTGCATTGGGCTTTTGACCATACGACCTTGGCTCTTACCGTTCTTCTTAATCCACTCTTTCTGATTTAGCTGGTGCTTAGGTAACCATTGACCATCCTTCTTTGCTTGCACCCAATTACGGATTTCTTCCGCACTAAAGTTGGTAGCCTGTCGGTTGGATAAGCCAACATGGTTAGTCCCCAAGGCAAAGAAGATCTGGCGCATCGCACCAATCTTACTTTCAGCGCCTCTAGCTAAGGATGATAGGTTCCTGCGAACCGAGGCGGGCATAAATGCTTTCACACCTAATAAGAAGGGGGCATTCTCATACCGTGCTATGTCTCCCGTATCGATCCCTTGAACACCAGCAGGTATATCAACATCTCGCATACGTTCTAAGCGTTGGTTAAGAATAGCATCATATGCCTCTTCTTTACGCAACATAACGTGTATAGAATTATCAGCCTTCTTTCTTACCTCACCTAAGTACCCATAGTAGTCTTCAAAATCGTCAGGCTTAACACCTTTACCAAATTTACTAATGATCTCATCGTCACTACCGTTGTCTAAAGTGTAACGGGCTTTTTGACGCGCCGCTTGAAGACGTGACATCTGCACTTGGATAGCGCGGTAAGTCATTCCCTTTTCCAGCGCCTCTCTAACAAGTTTGGCACCTGTCCCGCTTAACCCTTCAGTCATTGCAGACAGCGCGTCATCGGAAGCGGTTGTAAATACATCATTAATACCTAAACCGACTGGTGCTGGCTTAGAGCCTGTAGCATCCAATGTTTCTGCTGATGCCTTAGCCGCCGTGGGTGTCTTAATTTTAGTATCACCAAAGAGGTTTTCTAATGCACGACTACGCTCAGCTAAGGTCTCAGTTCCGATAATGGGAGCAAAGAATTGCTTCTCAGCGTGTGTTAAAGGTTCCCCTAATTGCTCACGTTTGTACAGAATAGCCGCGAGTTTTGTGGTGTCATGTCCTCGAACCATTCGTCCACCGATACCACCCAAACCACCTGCAAAGCCCATTACCATCGCAAAGTCTCCTGCGCCATAATCGGGCAGGAAGGCTTGGCGCGTTAGTTCAAAAGGCGCAGTTAATGCCATGTTAGCGGCGGCACCTCTAGCAAACGCGCCACCTTTAGATAATGCGGCGGTCTTACTTAAGGCGCTAATCGCCTGTACAGACTGTTTTAATTTCAGAGCGTTCTTGGCGGCGACTGCCCCCTGCATAACACCAAAGCCAGCCTTAACTGCCGTACCCATGCCTAAGGTGGCTATGGTTGTTATTGCAAGCTCTGCGGGATCAAAAGCGGAAACCAGCGCCCCTGCGATAATTTTGGGGACTGAGGCGTTTTGCATCTTCTCCAAATTAGTCATACGCTGACGGGCGATCTGACTGTAATACTCAAATTCCGTATCAGTATTGGATTTCTCAATTACATAGTTACGGAATTCAGGAGGCATTGTATTAATACCCGCCTTGACTTCCATTTCTTCAGTAATCTCTTGTAATGGCGTACCTTGCCCTTGCACATTCATTAGCGGTACAAGATTATGTAGCCACTCATCAGTAGCAATAGAAAACGTCTGTCCCCATGTAGGGGCAGATGCTTCTTGGGCTTCTATTTCAGTTTTACTAAGATTATCAGCCCCATCAGCCAACTGAAGGTTGTCTGAAGAGAGCGTAGTGATCTCAGGGGTAATCCCAACCGCAGTTGAGGGATCCTGAGGTGATACGTCTGGTTCCATATAATTTCCTTAAGGTGCTACATCCTCTAAATCCTGTTGGCGGAGCATTTCACGCTCTTCCATTCTAGAACGAGGTTTAGTACGTTTGTGATTAGCCCATTCTCGCGAGAGTGTGCCTATTTGCTTTGCGGTGTAGGTGCCTGTGCTGAAGACAACTCCACCATTAGTTGTCCTAATCTCAAACTTTTTAGGATCTGAGATGCTCTGTGTTATGAATATCTGACTGTCTTGCGCCACATCAGGGTACTCTTCTCTAATTCTATAAAGAACCATCTCGGCGGCATCATTGATGCGGTCGATCTGTGAAGAAGCTGAGGGAATCTGTGACGTTGTGTTACCTGATAAGTCATTTAACCCCGACAAGGTGTTCATGTTTAACAGGACTGCAACATCATTTTGCTGTGACAGGGTGTGTGAGCGCTCAAACACTTCTAAAGCTCTTGTCTGTGCCTCTTCATCACTTGTGGCGGTAGCGCGGTGCAAATTGTATAACTGACCAAGCCGTTGCGAGATGTAATCCCTATTAATGATTGGATCTTCCCACCAGAAGACGCCATCAGGGTCAAACTCACCAACTATTGAATCTGTCATCGATTCCAATTGCTCAGCCGTTGCTTTCTTACCTCTACCTTGTTTCAAAGCAGAGAGATTACTTGCTATATCTTTCGCTGACACACCATCCGCCGCCGCCATGTCCATAGCCTCATACATATCAATATGTGAGGCGCTCATTTGCGTAGTTAGGATTTCTTGATTGCCCATAGCTTTCAGCTTACGGTAAGCCTCTAGCCCAGCGGTTACTGACTGCACAGCCGCCGAACTTTTCTCTGGATCCATAATATCATCTAGAGCGGCGGCACCAGCTAAAATAGGGCGCTGGATGAAAGGGTCTTTGTAGTGGGTCAGTACATCCTCGTAGACAGAAGGATTACTTCTAGAAGTTTCCAACAACCGCCGTCTTACTTCAGTTTCGTTTACAACTTGATCACCCTTACTGTCTTTGTAAGCAACAAGACTAATAACACCATTGCTTCCTTGGGCATCAATCACAGCCTTATTTATCGCCTGATTCTTGAGGTTTGTGTCATTAATAGAAGTGGCTTTTGCTTGAGCCGCGGTGATCTTTTCTGCAAGAAAGTCAGGCTTAATACCTAATTTTGCAAGGACAGGCATCCACTCGTTGGTGATCTTGGATTGAAGTTCTTTTACGTGCCCTAATCGTGCAAGCTCATTAGCTTGGACTTTCATCTTAAAGGTAGCCCCATAAGATAACCGATCAGAACTGTTCTTGCGCATCTGGTTAAGAGGTACTTCATAGTCAGGGGTATTGGTTTTATCCAAGCCCTTGGTTTTAAAGTACTCCAGCATATAGTCGCTCTTGCTATCGGCACCAACCATCGCAAATACTTTATTAACCTCGCTACCGTCCAACTTGTGGACTGATGGATCACCCTTCCCACGGCGAGAGGCGTTAAATATAACATCCAACTCACTATTAAACTGCTCTTGAGTTAACTCACCCTTTTGCATTTTAGCTAAAAGATCATTTGCGTTTGTGGAAATAGCGGCGGCAAACTTCTCTTGCCCTGCTTTGATACCTGCCACACGTGCAGTATTCGAGGCAGAGGTTACAAAATTCATATTTAAGTTATTCAGCGCACTTGCGAGGAAGGGATTATCCATTCCTTCATAGCGCTCACCAAACTTCTTTTGAATATGTGCTGTCGTTTCGTCAGGGTTTAAGCCATACAACTCAGGCTCTATAGAGTTCTTGAACTCAATGTAGTCGGCTGAAGCCGCAATAGCGAGTTCATCCTTTGCAAACTCAAGATCTTCCCGCTGTTGTTTGTTGGTCATCTGCTTGAGTGCGGGGGTTACAGTATTCGCAAATACACCCTCCAACATCTTCGCTCTCATCTCCGCTGGGGAAGCCTGAGGTGCCTCTGCCTGTTTAAAGGTTCCTACAGGTGCGGCTTGAGGTTGAAGTGCAACTTGGGGACTCGTCCCACTAACTTGTACTCGTGCCATAATTATTTATCTTCCACGTGGTTTAACTGTTGCTTTTGGGGGTAGTGAACTAGACCCCCGCGCCTTAAGTGCGGCTGTCTGGTTGTTCATTGCCGTGGTTTGATTGGCTTGCATCTGGGCTGAGCCATATGCCATGCCGCCATTTACCGCAATTCCAAGGAGGGCATCGGTTGCTGAGGGGGCTGACCCCTTCTGGACACCATTAACTCTTGAAGTAAATGTTGACTTAGTCGCCTCCTTGTTTTGTTCTAGTTGGCTCTTAGTCATATCAAAGTTACGAGTAATCGTACCTTGTTGGACTGTTGTTTGACGGGTTAGGTCAGCAAGTAAAGCAGAGACAGAGTTACCTGAAACACCTGCTTCACCTGCGGCGGTTGTGGCAGTACCGCTATTTCGCAATCCTTGAACTAAGGCGGCAAAGCGCTGTTGCGAGGCGGCATCCCCTTCCTGACCAATCCGCATATTTAGTGCGCGTTGATCATCAGTAGCCGCTGTACGAGCGTTCTGTGCATTTTCAAGATACATTGCGTTCTGCCTGTTCGCTTGTTCAACAGCGGCGTTTTGTCCCTGTATTCCTTGGAACACAGCCGCCGCTACTTGCGCTTCGGGAGTACACATTTAGAATCCTTTGTGTTTAGCAAATTCTATAAAATTAGTGGGATGAACACCATAATCAGGGATTTCTCGTATGAACGTAAACCCCATCCATTTGAGCCATCTAATGCTCGTGGTATTCCCCGCGTAAACGTAGTTATACAGGAGGTCATAGCGCTCGTTCATGCGCTTGACCCACTTCTCAGATTCAGGAAGAAACTGTTTAGTTACATCCCGTAATTTGTCTGATGCTAACAACCACGGAATACCCACCTGCGGTGTGGCTTCTCCAACACCAAACATCCCAATGACCTCTTTGTCATCATCGAGGATGGTGTTGGATTCCACACTTAACTTAAAAGACATGGCAAGAGCATCTAGAGGTGACAAGCCGTGGCTATGCCAGACCTCTAGTGCATCTTGCTTCCGCATTTTTGGGGCGAGTACCGTGATATCCTCTTCAATAGAAGGACGGTAATAAGCCATTTAATTCCTTGTTGATCGTAAGGTGTAGTAGCCTTCCCACTCAGCCGATTGAAAGGCGCAGGGTAAGAATGAATCACTACTGATCTCAATCTCAACCTGATCACTTTTGGCTAATACGGGAAACTTGAAGGTGCCTGACTCGATTGGCAAAGCGCTAATCAAGTTATTGCGTGACCCAACAACTCTACCAGTAAATTTTAGATTTGAAGGTGTTCGGCTTTTAGGACGAACGGTTACCTCAAAGTAGCCTGTATCGTAATACACGAGAGCAAAGCTACGCATCTGCAAGCGACTGATTGTTATTGGTTCATTCTCCCGCTTCACCACCACCTCTGATAAGGTGTATTTAAAAGTGTACGGGACACCTGCAAACACCACACCTCTTGCTAAGGCGGCATCTAACTTCTCTTCCCAGCCAACAGAACCTTGGGTAATTACAACGCCGTCAAATGAGACATAGATGGTGTTTTGAGCCGTGTAAGGTGTTCTTGCACCAACCTCAGAAAGTATCACTCTCTGATCTAAGTTAACGCCAAAATTATTAACGGTGTACTGGGTCGCCTGATCTCGTGAGAGGTTAATACGCTCCAAATAAACACCATCAGCCCTCTTAATAATTAGAAAGATGTCGCTCATGTTGAAGTCTACATTCAGGACTTCACCATCAAACTTCCATTCTGACCAAGAGGATTGTAACTTTTCCTGTGCGCTCCAGTAGTAGCGGTACACGTAAACTGTACTGGGATCTGTTTCAGACAGCGCCAAGAGCATCTCTTCGTTAGAAGAGGCGGCAAGGCGTTTAACTTCCCCTTGAATATACCGTGGGCAATGTGAGGTAATCTCCAGCGCGTTAGTAGTAGTATCAGAAGCTGTTTCAACGAAATACTCTCGAACGCCTGACCAAATACCTCGGCGCGTTGCGAAAAACACAAAGCGACCAATACCCACAGGTTTTGCTCTGAGGGATGCCTCAAACTGTGTTGCCACATCAATAGCTACGGTGTCTGGGGTGAGTAGATCACCCGCAGTCAATGTAAACTGTGTTAAGTCGGAGAACAGAAGTAAGGTTTTGTTGAACGGCACCGCGTGACGTAGAATAGACACTTGGTTGTTTGATACCGCCACGTCAATTGGGTTTGAATCCAAGATCGTTAGCACAGTAGTTGCAAAGTAGTTGTAGTACTCACCCGCCTCCGAAAAGATAACATTCTCATCCGCAAGTAAACCAAGGCGGTTTCGGTGCAGGAAAATATCATTCAACGTTTTTCCCACAAAAGATGGGAACGGGTTTGTTTCATCGTCCCCTGCTTGCCTTGATAACCATTCTGCCTGTTGAAACACAAATGATCCGTCAGGTTGCTTAACCAATTGATGAGGCATTGTTGCGGGGTCAAAATGTGTTTCCAACCCTGCGGCGACGCTTTCTTTCCAAGTGGGTGTACCACCTGTGTTATCGTCGGTGAGCGTTACATAATAATCATCCTCCTGAGCTTTAGTATCTCCAATCACTTTGATACTAAAGCCTAGCTCACCTTTTGGGGGCAAATCATAGAAGTCTGTTACCTGTCCTTTAAATCCTTTTACAAAGGTGTCACCACGGGAGTCTTCGACACGCATTGTGAACGCACCGCCATCAATACGTTTGATATAGAACGTGCTACCATAATCTGTTAATAGAAATTTGTCTGCGGGTAGGTTATCCACAAGAGCGTCGAACAACTGCTTGGCAATGTTGTTAGTCTTAACATCTGATTGGTTGCTGGATACGCTTGCATCGAATGTGGTGTATGAGGCGACTGTAGTTGCCCCATCGTATGTCAATGTTACTTTATAATCTGTTAAGTAGTCACCCTGCCTAACATACACTAGCGCCTCTTCAGGACGTGTAGGGGAGATATCTGGTAGCTTCCCAACAGTAACTGTTTTGTTCACAATAAACGTGTAATCAGCGACAGATGTAACGGTTAATTCTGTGCTTGGATTTACGAGACCTGATAAGTATGATGCATCACCTGTTACTGCACGTGAGACACCTTCTTTGTCAAACATTCGGATAGTTGATGGCGTGATTATAAGGGTATAGAATTCCTTTTCATCACGCCGAATAGTATGAATAAACGCGTTATCAAAGTCTACTGCATCAGGTATCTCTGCGATAAATTCTGAACTGGGGCGCTTACGTAACCCTTCAACGACTGTCGATAGCCCATTCTCCTGCAACTGCGCCTGAGTTTTCAAACGGAGAGAGGGGGGCTGTTGAGATACGCCGTTGACAAGGTTTGGGATGGATTCTGAAATCAGCGGCATATATCAACCTTATCTTGATTTATTAGATATAGACCTGTCGAACACACGTGATACGGCATAGTTATCAAATATGGTGTAGTCAGCAGTATCTGCCTCCATATCCTTTAACTCGACTAAAGCACGTAGCTCATCTCGCTCTTGGAACCCATGCAATTCTGCGGATCCTACAGCGCGGTCTTGGAAAACTCGTGCGCCCTTAAGCGTAATGAAACGCCGAGCGGCTTCTGGCAACTGCTCAAAATCTAACATGATTACCATGTCAACTTGTACAGTACGCCCAATTTTGAAAGTATGCTTTTTACGGTCATAGAGCTTTGACCCGCGTTGAACCAAATCGAATTCACGTTCTGATGAGATTTGATCAACCTTTAAGCAGTTTGCAGGGAGAAGTAGCTCCCCAGATGCCAATGGGACAATCCCATAGGAAGGTTCTGTGTTGAAGTGCCAGCCTTGTGATTGAACATCACGGCTTGTAGCGTTTAAAATTGTCTCAGCCATCTCCGCATCCACTAGACCCGATGTTAACGAGTTAACGGGAGATTCACCGATACTCGAAAGCATGATGTTGATGGCTTCAAGTTTAGTGGTTGGTGTCATTCATAACTCCGAAAAAATAGGGGAACCCCTTTTACAGGATTCCCCTAAGGGTTTAGGCGCTCGTCAGAGCAATGGCGCAAGCAGGACGCAGGACGTTATGTCCCATAGCGTACTTAGCGACCATCAAGGTGCCTTGACGTTCGATCTGATACTCAGCCTCAACACCCAGATCCATCAACTTGACGGATGCGGCGGCATCGGGGGTGAAGATCAAGCCCTTGATTGAGCTAAAGTCAGCCTTGTACTTACCAGCACGGCTAGTTGTGATTGGAGCGGTATCACCGTCAGCCAGTGCCAATGTCTGGTCAGTCTGGGGGAGGTGGTTGCTCATCATCACACGCAGACCAGCAACAACAGGCACCATAGCACCTGCGGTAGAACCTGCACCACCAACATCACGGTTCAGCCAAGCGGCTTTGGTGACATCAGAGACATTCAACAGCGCGTAGTACTGCACAGGTGGCAACACGATAACAGCGTTGTCGGTAGGCACGTTCTTCAAAGCGAACTCTTCAACTGCCTTGTAGATTGCTTCAACAATCTTAACAGGGTCGGTTGAATCACCTGCAACGGTACCAATGGTCTGGTTTGCTGTGTAGATTTCGTCATCAAACTGCGCACCGAACTCGGCGGCGGCTTGTGTGCCGTTAGTGATGAACGCGGCTTTTGCAACGGTACGGAATACGTTCCGATCTGCTTGACGTGCCAATGCCGCACCAGACTCTTTAGAGTAGATACCGCGCACATCAAAGTGGTTCATTGCCTCATCGATGTTTGCGATAAACACAGGGCTGATCAGCAAGTCATCAACGGTGACAATACGCTCACCATGTTTTACACCCGTTGGATCAATCATAGTGCCGGGCGTGTGATATGTCGCAGAGGCATAACCTGTCAGCGGAAAGCTGGCGGATTTACCTTTGGCGATGGTGCGCACACGGTGCAGAGTCATACCAATGTTGGTGTGTTCAAAGCTCGTGAGAACTTCACCAGCAAACAATTTTAGAAAGAGGTCGCGATCATCGCCGGCGGCGTTAGTTTGACCAAGACGGGAGGGGGAGTAATCTGGCAAAGCCATAGTTTATTTCCTTACAAAAAAGTGGAATGTACAAAAATAGAGCAGATGCTCTGGTTTTTAACACTCAGGCTTTCTTGCAATGTCTCGACACAGGATTGTCCCCCGCAGGGGGTCTAGATCTACTGTATTGCTTAAAATTCTTAGTATTAAAAAGAAGCCCCCACGGTTAGGCGGGGGCTAAAGTTTTTTCAGGAGTTACAGGATGTTGGAGTTTCTCAAACGAGAAGCCACCATCTGTCGGAATGCAGGGTCGGAAGCGTACTTCGAGTCTGCCATGTCCCGCGTCATTTCCGCGATAGACTGGTAAGACCCCGCTGAAGTGGTATTAGTCTGACCATAGGTCATGTTACTAGGTAGACCACCCATATCAGATCGGTAACGCGCCGATAGTCCCTGAATTGCGAACAAGGCTTGATCCATATCATTGGTGTTTAGATTGGCATTAAATGCATCAATCTCACCTTGGCTCAAGTTGTTCTGTGCCCAACCAATCATGTTTGTATATTCAGTCTGACCACCTACAGCTTGGAAGGCGGTGTCCTGCATATCAGCCATGATAGCTGTTTGACCCTCGATGTATTGATCAACAATACCCCGTGGGATGCCGTTTTGTTCTAGTGTTGTGTATGCATCATCAGATAGTCCCCCATTTTGGTAGAACTCTTGTGCAAACACATCAAAGTTAAGGTTCTGTTCCGCTAGGTATTCAGAAACCTCAGGTGGAGAAAACTCGTTGGGATCGAAATCCTCATCTGTTTCGTCTGTTTCCTCATCGTCATTGTCATCTGAACCAAGCCTGCGCTCTAATTCAGAATATGCTTGTGCTAAATCTTCCGCAGATTTGAACTTCTCTGGTAACCATTCTGGACGATCTGAACCAGCAGAGGCAGGGGCGGGAGTACCACCCTCTGCCACACGGATTAATTCCGCTTGCTGTTCAGCAGTCTCTGTTGGTTCGCCATCAAATGTGTTGATGTCTTCCACAAAATACTCCTGATAATTTTTTATTTACTTACGTGCTTTGAATAACTCAGATAAGCCACGCCCAGCCCCATACTTTTTGTATGCCGCAGAACCTACATTATCGATGTTGCCCTCAAAGAGGCGCTTAAACGAACCTGCAAACCCTTTAGAGGCATCCTTGTTTGAGGCGGCTAAGCCAGCCTTTTTAAGTGATGCATCTGTTAGGTCAGCCTTCATTACGTTGCTCGTAACCTTGCCGAGATTAGAGACGCGGTCACTCATACCACCATCAACAGACATACCTGTCTTTCGTAAGCCTTGCCCCACAAATTTAGTGGGCTTTTTAGCGGCGGTTGTTGGCGGTTTAGCGTTATTGGCGACTGTCGTTGTAGCGGTATTGGCGGCTGTCGGTTTAACAGCGGCTGTCGGTTTAACAGCGTCCCCACCTGTCCGTTTTTTCTTACCACCAACATCAGGCTTTCTGGTGCTGTTATTACTGTTAAGCCCCTTGTTAACACCTTCTTTAATACGTGCCGCACCACGTCGAGCGTTATTCGCGCTAAGGGTAGGGGAAGATTCTTTTCGCTTCTTTAACTCCGCATCCTCATTGGTGTTTAGACCTTTGGAGTAAGTTGAAGCGTTGAGCGCAACAGCCGCACCTCTGGCAAGTTTTAGCACCCGTGCTAATATACCCGCTTTACCTCGCGCTTTAGGGGGGGCGGGAAGACCCCGTTTTACTTTAGGGACTTCTTCTACCGTCCCCATATCTTTGGGTTGGGGGCGCACGTTTGTGCTAACCCGCGACCCTTTACCGTTATTGCCCAGCTTTAGCTGAGCCGTATTTATACTTGCCATGTTTAACCCTGTTTCGGCATCATGCCTTGTGCCAACTGAGGTGCGGCTCGTTCAGCCATACCTGCCATTGTTTGTTGCATGAGTTGTTGTTGTTGAGCCTGTTGTGCCGCCTGAGCTTCCATTGCTTTCTGCTCTGGGGATTTAATAAGCCCTTCTGTCTCAATACCAAGTGAAGCACCTAGACGATTAATATAGTCATCGATGTTCATCTCACGTGCCAAGATGTCAGCACCAAGTGGTTGTAAGAATTTTAGGAACGTTGCTAACTTATTTAAGTCCTGCCCTCGACCAAGTGCCTCAAGACCTGTGATGATCTGCGGCTTTACAGCCTCCTTAGGCATCATAGGGATTTTCCCCTGAAGCTCTAAGCGGTTCATCACCAGCTCAATAAAAGGTGCTTGGAGTTCTTGGCTAAGAATTGAGTAGACACCACCTAAGGCGCTCTCTAGTTCCTGTGCCATGAAACGCACTTCTTCTGCGGTTACGCGCTCAGCATCCCGTTGAACGGATGTATTTAATAAGAATGCAAATGCCATTCGCTCAGTAATTTGACGGGAAGTTTCCTGTGCTACTGAGAAATCGTTTTGCTTATTAAGCTGAAGTACAGAGACATCATCATCAGACCCTTGCACGAACGCACCATTAGGTGCTTTAGCTAGGGCGCTCATCTTGGTTGTGCCGTTTGGGCGCACCAAGAATAGTAACTTAGCCGCCGCCGCCGCACCTTCAACAATAGCCTGTGTTAAAGACTCTAGGGACGCGAGGTCACCAAAGTACTCTTCTACATATCCTCGCCCATAATCCTCACCATCCACACGAATAAAACGTAATGGGATAAAGGGTGTGCGATCCACGGCAATCTTGGCATAACTGCCTTTTACTGCGGTGCCTTCTACTTCTTGGATTAACTCCCAGTAGTCTTTGACCAGCACACACCGTGTGTATAAATCTACGTTGGCTTGATCTGTACTGTTTGGCTCAGATAATACCGCCTGTGCTTCAGGAGGTAGCGCTTGACGTGCTACAGTCTCTTTTGTGATAACTTCTAATACATTACCCATCGCATCACGCTTGACTACGAAACGGTCTAAGCGAAATACGCGAATACCCCCTGTCGGTGGTACAAAGAGCAGGGCATTGCCTGTGACAATTAAAGAACGTAGTGCCTCATAGATTGGCACCCGTGCCGCTGTAGTCTCAATCTCTTGCATTGCTACTCGTTCGATCTTAGCAAGACTAGCTTCAATCTCGCCGCGCTTCTTAGGCGCAATCATCTGAGCAGTTTGTTCATCTATCGAAAGCCTGAAGAACGGGGCATTCGGCGGAAGAAGAGCCAACAAAAGTTTGGACGCTAGGTTGTTCGTCCCTCGTGCCCCTACCGATTGAAACGGCGTTGGGAAATCTGATGAAGATGTACTCCCCGCCTTGGGTAAAAGCGTTGGAATTGTTAGTTCAGCCGCTCTACGCCCCCGTTCCAAAAATGGCATACGGTTAGCCTCTAATTGACCGTACCGATGGGCAACTGACTGAGGGGATCCACTCATCAGTTGTGATTGCATTTTAGCCTTTCGTGGTTGGGATATTTAACCCAGAGGAACCATCGCCGCCGACGTTTGCACGATCAACTTTAAGGCTCACTTTATAAGAATTACGGTTTGCACCGTTGGCGCGTCTATTCGCCTGATTTCGGGATTTATCATTCGCACTTGATACTGCTGGGGCACCACCGCCACCTGCACTACCACCTGTGCTACCTTGACTTGCTGGGGTCGGTGCCCCTGCCGCTTTTTGTTGGGAGCCGCCTCCGCCGCCCCCTCTACCACCACCGCACATATGCTTCTCCTTATGTTGGTATATTTAGACCCGTACCAGAGGAGACTTTAGAACCAGTATTGGTTTTCTTGGAATCAACTCGGTAACGACTTTTGCCTTGGGCAATTTCTGCGCGGGACTTTCCTCGCTTGACCTTTAAGTCTGGCTCTTTAGGGGCAATAGGTGCCGCCGCCGGCGCAGGTGGGTCAGGAGTCTTTGGCATCGCAGGTGCATCCATTAGACACATATCAGTCATCCTGTTCAAATAGGTTAATTATAAAATCAACAACACTCCGCTGTCCTTGAAGGTATGCTAGATCTCGTTCAGTTAGTGACGTAGATCGTGGGAGTGTGTCGGGATACGTTTCATTAAGAAAGGCTAACAGCTCTTTAGAAAGAGGAGGCTTTCTTGTAGGATAGTTCATAGTAAAACGTCCGATAATGGGTTACTTACTAGCTCCAGCCCCAATCCCCTGCCATTCCATCTGAGGAATAATCGGTGACTGTGCCTTCAAAGAAGTTTTTGAAACTGTCTCCAGAAATTAACCAATCCAGCCAAGGCAGGGGGTTCTCTGGTACTTCCCAATTTGGCTTCAGCCCAAGCTGGGTCAGGCGGCGGTCTGCTAAATA
>Ga0196887_1000073_pt1 | contig 43071 bp, 48 predicted proteins | sample VirMetDEL_Mar_31_FD_169094 | JGI IMG/M metagenome (GOLD analysis project Ga0196887, IMG submission 169094) | Aqueous microbial communities from the Delaware River and Bay under freshwater to marine salinity gradient to study organic matter... | ecosystem: Environmental > Aquatic > Marine >... | reverse complement strand
TAGATAAAGCAGCAAAGACTATTACGTTAGATACATCTACTCAAACATCTACAATTGCCGCAAGAACAATATTTAAAATAAGACGCGAGCGTGATGCACTTTTAGCCGCAACCGATTGGGCCGCACTCCCCGACAGTCCAACAATGTCAGACGCGATGACAACGTACCGAACTGCACTGCGTGATTACCCTGCAACATACACCGCCGATAATAGTGCGGCTTGGCCTACTCTAGGAGAATAATATGTCAACTTTAAAGGCGGATGCGATCACGGCTGTCACGACAAATGGCGATGTATCGATTTCGGGAAATGGTTCTGGCGGGTTGAATATGCTGTCGGGTGCGAGTGCTACCCCATTTGACGCTGGGACTAAAACTAGTGGCACGTTCACACCTGATGAGGCCAACGCTAACTTTCAACACGTTATAAACGGCGGCGCACATACACTAGCACCACCAACTAACAACTGCACTATCGTTATCCAGTATACGAATAATGCTTCGGCTGGAACTATAACTGTCAGCGGGTTTACATTAGTAGATGGAGATGATGCAACAACTACAAATGGGGATGATTTCTTTTATTACATTACCAAGCTCAACGGGTTCTCGCTTCTGACTGTAAAGGCTCTGCAATAATGTTTATGCCAATGGTACAAGGTGGACACCATGTTGCCCTTGTTGTTGAAGCCACTTTTACAGCTAATCCCTCCTTTGGGTATTCATCGGGTGCAGATGAAAGGACGCAGTTTACTTTTTCAAATGCTGCTATTGGAACAGCGACAGACGATAGAGTTGTTATCGTAACAATAGGGGTTGCAGCCGGAACAGCGGCTGGTGTTACATTCGGCGCAATGACTATTGGGGGCGTGACTGCAACAAAACATGGATCAACTGCCGACGGTCATTCTGGTTCTGCGGGGGTAGCTGTTTACTCAGCTAGTGTTTCATCTGGCACAACAGCGACTATTGTGATTAATTTTCCAGCCAAAAACCACTCTCCCGGCTTGGCTGTTTATTCAACAGTTGGCCCGATTAGTCTTCACGAAGCTGTCAAACTTGATAGTCATACATCAGGCAGTGCAGCCTTGTCCTTCTCTCCTGACGTTCCAGCGGGTGGCTTTGTCGTTGAGCATAGCTATAGCCATGCATCATCTACATACACAACCACAGAAGTCACCGAACATTATGATCGAGTTATCGTATCAAATCGAGGAGATACCGCTGGCTCAAAACATTACACTTCTTCTGCAAGTCCTACAATTACCGTAGACCCGTCAGGATCAGGGGCAACATCTGGAATTGTTGCAGTATTTGCCCCCGCTTAATAAATGGAAAAGTAATAAAATGGTAGAGCCAATCTCAGCAACTCTCGCAGCTATAGCTTTGGTTAAAGCGGGATTGGAACACGCCAGTGATTTAAAAGATATTGGTTCATCTATTGATAATTTACTGAGCCAAAAAGATCAAAAGAAGCCAGCAGAAACACAACAGCAAAAGGTTTTGCGCCAACGTACAGGCGAAGACGGGCAAGATGACACAAGTATATCAGCGGTGATGGATGAGGTGCTTGCTGAACGGACGCAGCAGATTGCCTTAGATAATCTAGCCGCTGAGATTAATAAAAAGTGGCCTACATCTCCCGGCGAGCCGACAACGTGGGACATTATCCTCAAGGCTAGAGAAGATAAAATTGCGGTAGCTAAGAAAAACAGGATTAGAGAAAAAGCAAAATCTGATAAGTTCTTTGATACGGTTTTTATATGGCTGAAGAATATTACAATCTTAACTGGGGTTGCAATTCTAAGTGTAATTGTTGGCTATTATATTTGGATTAATAGATGCCAAGATACGGTGTGTTAGATGAAGATTTATAGCGTAGGAATATACAACCAGACTGTCAGAAATTTTGTACGATCAGGCGAAGATTTACCTGACCACGTTAATGTTAGTCCAGAGTTCGCAGATGTGTTATATTTTGACAGGTGGGCCGATAGTGCCGAGGATGCTAAAACACGGATAGCACGGGAGTACCCAGCCGTCCTTGGTTATGTAGTAGACTATGTGGAGCAAATTAAATGAATGGTGCAATCGACATAAAGATGTTGATCTCGCTTGGAGCTATCTTAGTCAGCGTTGTCTCTGCAAGCGTATTAGTAAAAGCTAAATTAGCCGTGGTAATCGAGCAATTGGCAGCTTTGCAGAAAGACTACGAAGCTAGGCTTAGATTGTTAGATCAACGGACTGATCGACAAGAAAACCTCATTGAGTTAAATCAGCAAAAGACTGAAGTTCTCTCAGGGATTTTATCACCCTCATCCTTGGAGAAAAGTCACAGGATGAGTGAGCGAGTATTAATTATCTCACAAAGTAACACAGATCGTATTCAAAAATTGGAGAGCCTCCACAATGGCAAGCACAACCCTACTTAAAGTATTTATTTTAGCTGCTGTCTTAGGTCTGGCGGGCTGTGTTAAACTACCTAACTTCCCTATGTTTTTTAGTAACCAAGATTTACTCGACCAAGAACGTGAGATAGACGATTTTTACAGAAGGATTGATTGATGGCAAAGAGACCCGGCCTATACGCAAACATAGCTGCGAAGAAACGACGCATAAAATCTGGTTCTGGAGAAACGATGAGGAAGGCAGGAAGCAAAGGCGCTCCTGCCAAAGGTATCTTTAAGAAGATTGCGCGAAAGAAGAGCAAGTCAACCTAGCTAAGGAGTGATAAGATGAAGAAGGCAGTTGCTGCCCCAAAAGGCTTCCATTGGATGAAGGCTAATAAAACTTTCAAACTAATGAAGGGGGAATACAAGCCTCACGCTGGTGCTGTTAAGACGGCATCTTTTGACATTCAAACTACACACAAGAAAGGAACCAAGACATGAAGAAAGCAAAACCAATGAAGAAGCCAGTCAAGAAAAAACCAGTTAAGAAGCCAATGAAGAAAGGCTATTAAGCGGTAAGCAGAGTGATCCTAATTCAGTCACGTTATGCGGTCGCTCTTTGCCTCTGTTTTGATTGCTCCAATTTTGGCGATCCTACAGGCCCATCTTCGGGATACAATTTCTATGATAGCAAAGGAGAAATAAAATTTTTACACTTATCTCAAGTTTGCTAGGGTTTGGGACTTCTTTCCTCCCTAGCGTCCTTAAATTTTTTCAAGCTAAGGAGGACAACAAGCAAGAGCTTCGCGTCATGGCAGCACAGTTAGAACAACAAAAAGTTTTGGGCGACCAGCGCCTTCAGATGGTTAACGTGCAGGCAGATATTGCGGAGACAGACGCCCTGCTTAAACACGACAAACAGATTACATCTAAAGCTGGCTGGTTCATTATATCTTTAGCGGCATCTGTCAGGCCGATGATTGCGTATATGCTCTTCATCGAGTTCTTTCTTCTTACATATCTTCTGGCTGCCGGGTGGATAACGAAAGACCTATATATGGCTGTGTGGAATGAACCTACCCAGATGACTTTTGCCGCCGTTGTCTCATTTTATTTTGGATCGAGATCATTTAATCGAAAGGGCCATTCGTGAAAACTAACGAAGCAGGCATGGCAATTATCAAGACGTTCGAGGGGTTCAGTTCTAGAGTTTATAGATGCCCTGCCTTGGTCTGCACGGTGGGCTTCGGGTCGACCTACGATGTGGCTGGCAAGCGCGTAACAATGAAGCACCCTGACGTCTCAAAGAAGGAGGCAGAGTTTCTGCTTCATCGGGAGGTCAGGCACACTGAAGATGCTGTTCGCAGGCTGTCTAAAGATCGTCTAAACGAAAACCAGTTCAGTGCTGTAGTGTCTCTCGGCTACAACATTGGAACTGGTAATCTTCAGAGTTCTACTTTGATGCGTATGGTACGGCGGGGAGACATAGACGAGGCAGCCGATGAGTTTCCAAAATGGAGGAAGGCGCTGGGGAAGGTGCTCTCTGGGCTTGTTAGACGCAGGGCCGTAGAGCGCGAATTGTTTCTCAGCTAGGCCCGCCATTGTGCAGATTAGAACGGACTGCGTAGTCTCTAGCATTACCGTCGGATATTCTTTCTACCCACACCTCTATAACGTGGCCCTGCTCTGCCCAGTAAATTTTTATTTCTTCCGCCATTTGTGTCGCCATCTTTTTCGTTATGTGTTTACAACCCTGTTTCTTTTTCTGTTCAGTCATCAGTTCTTTTCCAGTAATTTTTAAGTTTCGTTAACGCAGATGTGACCCAATTAAAATTAAGATCAATAACCGACACCTTGGCGTTTTCAACTTCTATCGATCCATCTGAGAAACGATAAAGTATCTGGGTGATGTGACGGTCCGCCATTATTCTTTATCCATCAGACTGCCGTCAACAATATTTCGAGCTGCTTTCAATCTTCGTTCCATTGCTGGAAGACCAGTAGTTTTTCTCTGGGGAATTTCTGGCGTTCTCTTCGGTGCAAACCACCGTGATATGCGCTGGATTAATTTTTTAATCATAATCACACCTTTGATTTCATTTTTATTGATTGGAACTGCTGGCCCGCCAAGAGCCGTTCCCACAAAAATTCTGGAGTTAAGTTATATTCGCTGGCAGCTTTGTGCAACTCTTTGTACAACAAAATGCCAGTCTCCCCCATGTCTCTAATGCGAAGCCGCGACCGCATCATGTGTTTGCGGTGTTCGTTGTATGCTTCTCGACTACCGTGCTTTATTCTTTTATGCATTATTATATCCTCCCCCGACGGCTGCTGATAAGGCATCCTTTCTCCTCCATCATTTCTCTAGCTGGACGGTATGTCCGCTTTCCCTGATCTTCATCATTAAACATCTCACCGATACGGCAGATGAACGTGTAATCGATCCCAGCAGCCTTGGCCGCTTTACGATCATAGCGCAACGCCATAAACGCATCATATAATAACGCGCCTCGTTGTGCGCGTCTATTATTAAAAGTCTTCCGGCAGGACGTCGAGCAGAACTTGCTCGACGCCTTTTTGGAAACATACTTATCACCACATTCCTGACAAGTCCGAGACATATTATTTACCCCGGCAAATTGGGCCAAGGCCCGTGGCAACTGACACAGGGTCAGTCAATTCGCGGCCACATTTGCCGCACGCATCGTTGTGCTGGATCGTCAACGTGTCAGGGATTTTACCGTCGTGTAGATTAATCAACGTCCAAGCCAACGCTTTAAAAGACGGTGCTCCCGGCTTGCCTTTTCTACCAGCAAGAAGGCAAGAGACAGGCACACTGTCTTCAGCTCTAACAAACCCAAGGAAGTCCCAGTCTCCGTTCCAAGAATTGTCAGAACCAAACAGATGTTTAACAAAGAAAACCTCCCCGTCTTTCTCTGAAATTTTAAATGTAAAGTGAGTACCCGTCTTAGCAGACGAGATGGTGACTACGGCTTTACCCGAAAAGATAAAGTCCAAAGCCTCTTTTGCTGTTTCAAAACCTTTATGCATATCAACCTCCATATGTGTGCGTTAAGCGACTAGACGGATGATAGCACTATATCAGAGTATGATACAACAGTTAATCGTACTTTTTTTGAAATCTTTTTACGGCAGCTTCCCACGCTTTTAAGTTATCTCGCCGGACCCAGACTTGGACCCGCTTGTGCGTGCGCTCTTTAGCTTGCTGGTATTTCTCTTGGCTGGCAGCGTGCCTCAGTTTTGCATCAGTCATTTCTTTTCCTCTTTCAATTGTAGCTCTAATCGGGCAAGCGCATTCCACGCAACCTGAGCTGAATGGTACAGCCCAGTGTCGACGTCGAACACTTCCCCCTGCATCTCAGTCAGCAGGTGACGCAACATAGCATCAGTGTAGCGGGACTGTCCATCAGATACTGACAACCAACCCTCGTCCGTATATTTCAAACTACCATACGTTCCGACGCGACCTACCTGCTCCAATGCTGCACTAAAACCACTAAAGACAAGACCAAGTCGGGTCTTACCCGCATCTGCTTTCGCGCCTTTTGTATGCAGGTCTAGCCCGTTAGGGTCGGTCTCTGTCATATGTCCATCTCCATCTGTGCAGGTGGTTCTCCAGCAAACAAAAGGCTTTTCCATAAACCTACCGACGGCATATGATTGTGAGCCTCTTCGGGTGTAACGTCAGAATACTTTCTCATCCATTCTGACTTCTGCAAACATCGTGGTCCACTGACCCATGTGTTGGGATGCAAGGTTCTAGGCAAAGTAACTCCTGCAAGAACACACGCTTTTTTAAATTCATCTCCTCGGACAAATTGTTTTTCACATAAGAGTTTCTCAGAAATTTCTAAATAACGGCGTACAAAATTAGGTTCTTCTGCCACAGCTTTACGCCAGACTTTTTCTGCTAAATGCATTGCGTGAGCCATACGTTCACTCATTTTTTATTCTCCATTTCTTTTAGTTCGCCCCAACTTGGGCCTACACCGCCTTCGACCAAACGGCCAACAGACGCACCGGGGAAGACGTCGAGGTAAGCCTCGGTCATGTCCTCCTCCATGATTTTTAATAGCGACACACAGTCCCCGTTGGCAGCCTCATCAATGATCGCGTCATGGATGGTACTGAGAAACTGAGTAAGCCTCTGCCTACCCGCTGCTCGCTCGGCGTCTAGACTAATCTTATGCCGGGTGATGGCGCGTGCCATGATAGATAACGCTGCCCGCTGCACCGGGTAGTTAGAGCACTTAGGAAGGTCAGGCTTCTTACCCATATACACCGTGCCACCATCGACCATGCGAATAAATTTAGTACGGCTTACCTCATCCATAACATCATAGCGAAGATTGAATGCGTTGGGGTAACGGCCCTGCCAGAAGTCTATATAGCTCTGTGCCTCGTCAACGCTTGTTCGCATATTGACGGCCAAGCCAGCAGCCCCGCTTCCGTAGATGATACCAAAAGAGACCCCCTTCGCTTTAGATCGAGCAGCGTCATCATCTTTACTATTCTTACAACTTGCTTTGGTAATAGTCCTGCCAGCTATTTTTGTAGCAACCTCCGAATGGATATCACCTGTGATCATATCTTCCAGAAGCTGCTCGTCGTTGGAAAGCTGCCCCAGCACCCGAAGCTCAATGCCAGAATAATCTAAAGACACCAGCTTGCGGCCCATACCAGAAACAAATGATTTTCTGACAGAAGTATATTCCCCTAACAACTGCTGGTCTTTTGGAACTTGCTGTAGGTTTGGTCCTGAGCAAGAGAAGCGCCCTGTCTTAGCTGCACCAATGTTAAACCGGGCGCGGACGCGCTTGTCTTTATGCAGAGCTGACTTCTCGACCAGCGTGTCCCCAAAACTCGACAGGTACTTGCTAACCTTCTTGAAGTCGGCCAGCGCGTCAAAGAAAGTTTCTAATGGAGTGCCGGGAACAGTACCCGCTAATTTCCGAAGCGTGTCACCCGTAGTTGAAAGATGCCCTGTCTTTTCTGTGCGCGGCCATCCATCTAAAAAATGATCCGGCATATTGCGGGCAAAGTAATCTGACCACTGAGCGCCGGATGTGATCTTGGCAACCTCGTCCTCGCTAACCATATCTCGAATGATTTCAGTCTTGGCCTCTTTTATTTCTGTCCAGTTCGCAACCAGCTTCCTATGCGCTCTGTGATCAAGCAGCATCCCCGTACTCTCCATCTCGATGACAGCAGGGACCATGTCGTCAAACATTGCCATGCCCCGCCAGTGTCCTTCATCTGCTTGATCGCTCCAGTACCGCCACAGTTTCCATGTGCGGTCTGCGTCAAGATAAGCATAGTCGAGCTGCGACTGTGTCAGCTCGGGTGCTGCCCAGTTACTAGCCTGCTCTGTCTTATCCATCTCAATGTCTAAGTCCCAGTTAAGCAACTGCATCAATTTATAATTACCGCCGCCAAGGATAGCTTTGCGTAAGTTGCCCACGTCTCTGCATACCGTGTCGGGGCAGCCTGCGTCGATGAACCAGCGCAGCTCAAATCCTTTATTGTAGACGATCCACTCCCCATCGTGGAACAGGCGGGCACCCCCTCTGAAGCCGCCCTCAATCTGATCGAAGTCGACAAGATAGTGGCAGGTCTTGTTACATAAACTGACAAGCCGGACGCGCCCTTCTTTCGGGACAAGGCTGGTTGTCTCGAAGTCTAGCGCAGTAGCACCCTTCTCCGCACACTTTCTAAGCGCAGCGGATAAGGCTGTCTTGCTTGACACCATTGTATATTTCGGAGTAATTGTCATAAGCGATTTCAACCTCGCAATTAAAGTTGCAATGTCTGAATATAAAGAACTAACCCCGACCAGCAATGGCCGGGGTTAATTCTTTAGTTTTACTTCTTGCGAGATTTCTTCTTCTTAGGGATATCACCCGCCGCCAGCTCATCAAGATCAAGATCACCGTTGAGGTAAGATGCAAAAGCCTCGCGTGTTACCCACGCATCAATTACAAATTTTGGTTTATAATTTTTCTGCTCTTGGGCTACAAAAGTTTCTGCGTCAAAACCAATTAAAGGCATCGACGGATCACCCGCCCGCATCCTTGCTTTGATCTCTTCGACTATATCCTCGACGGCGTTGCGGCCAGACTTAGACGTCACTGTAAATTTAATGTTCTCATTCTTCCCGTCTGTGGATAGAACACCAAAACCTAACAGAGGCTGCCAGCCCTCACCCATATTTGTGCGGTATGGGCCGTTGTCTTTAAGATCGGCCTCAGCAACTGCTTGCTCTTTCCGCTGATAAAGAGACCACTCTAGACGCTCAACTGGCTTGTTGCCTTTCCAGCAGACCCAGCCCTCAATAATAGACTGAGGCTCTATTACAAATAAGTCGTCAGGGTCGACCTCGTCCTTTTCGCGGCCAAGTGAATACTTCCCAGTTTTGCCGGAGAAGCTCAAGAAAGTTATTCCTCCCCCAGAACTTGGGTTCTCACTGGAGCGTTCTTCAAGAGCACTTAGCATATCCGCATCTGAAAGAGCGGGTAGATTAGCGACGTTAAGATAGCTTGTTAATGAAGTTGACATAATGTTGTGTTTTCCTTTTCACACGTTGCAAAGTGGGCCTGACAATCAGACCCGTTTTAATGTCAGTCTCTCGGTGGAGGGACCAACAGTTTCAAAAGGTGACAGGTCTATGCCCGCCGCCTTTACCAGCTTCTTGTTTAGAGAAGCTCGTCCTTTGGCAATGGCGAGGGATATCTCAATATTCCCAACCATTCCCTTATTTACTTTTCGAGAAGCCAGCTCGTTCTTAATATCTTCTTTTAAGCTGTCTTGCTCTACTTTTAAATTATCCATGCTGTCCTTAATATCCATGTAGCGGACGGCAGCTTTATCTATCAAACCGCCCTTGCTAACCTTGCGACTAGACGCAACCTCTGGGGCAACCCCACACGCTTCTTTGTATGGACACATAGTCTGGCATTCCTTGCCGCCGTTTCGCTTACCCTCACGGTCCAGCATGGCGACATCCTTAGTGTCTAAGATTTTATTTGCACGCTTTGTCATGCGATCAAGTATGCTGGGGTCGGCTAAAACCTCATGCTGCACAATGTCATAATAATTGGATGCGTCCATATAGATTAGCAAACCTCTAGAAAATTTAGTGCCTGCTGGTCTGTCGACTTGCTGGTCGATTAGCGCCATACAAAGCTGGAGCTGCGTGACGTGCTGAGACTTTGGCAGGTTGCTTCTGTTAGTGCGCGGGTCAATCGTTTTAAACTCGACGCCGATCCACTCGTCTTCGTATGCAATGACGCCGTCCGGCGTGGCAGATATGCGTCGGTCTTTATCTTGCAAAGACCACTGATCCTTGCCCGCCATGATTAGCGGCACATTAGCTGCAATCATACTGTCGACCAAAAACTTCTCGCCATGCTGTCCCCGTCTCGCGTAGCCCCACATCTCCTCTTCTTTTGGAGTGCCGTGCTTAGAGTACCACTGCTTGCGAATGCAGCCGTCCGCCTCACTGGCGTTCATGTGATTGTTTCGGATGTCGTCGTCAAACTTACCTGCGTCTAACAGTTCTGCTCCGCGAACAACTTGGTTTTTAATATCTATCATTTCATTCCTCTAACACTTGAAATTAAATTGAAGCTGCGCTTCCGGCGAATGCCAAACCATTTTAAAATTTTACGCCACATATTTCTGCTCCATAATTTTAGATTGTCCTGCCCGCTTTGCGGACGTGATCCTGCGAACTGCCTGATCCAGTTTAGTGTTGCTCTCGAAGATGTCGACGTGAACGTGGTTCTTCTGACCGATGCGATGGCAGCGTGCGTAGAACTGATCCATTACTGCCGGGGACCAATCCTCTTCGACTACGACAATGTGACTGCCGCCTTGCATATTCAAACTAACACCCATAGCGCCAATTTGGCCGACAAGAACTTGAAGGCTGCCATCGTTAAATGCAGCCTGCCTGCCCTGCTTTGCTTCGGCTGACGTGCTACCGTCTAAAGATTGAACGGCGATCCCGTGAGCACGCAGCGCACCACGCAGGGCGTCGATGACTTCGATGTGCCAGCAGCCGACTAGTATAGGGCTGATGCCCGCCTCGACACGGTCAATGATCTCGGAGGCGGCGTGCTTTACTTTAGCAACACCCAGCTTCCGGCGAATGGTTGCGAGGTGCTCTTCATTAGATGCCATGCCCTCGCGTATCTCATTAACTGTCTGCTTCTCAAGACCCTTCAGCATTTCTTTAAGCTGTGCGTCAGCGTCTAACCTGACCTGTAGCCTATTGATAGTAATCGGGGGCATAGCTTCCCAAACGTCTTTAAGCTCACGCCGGACGGCCATACCGCCTTCAAACAACAGCTCATTCAACTCGGTTGTGTTGCGGTTTCCCACGGTAACAACTGTTGAAAATTTCTGTGCTTTGCTAAATTTCTTATTCTGAGTAACGCAGTAACGCAGGCGAAAACTATCAAGGTTTAGCTTACCTATTTTGTCGGTCAACTGATCAGCTCCGGCGCGGCAGATGAATGAAAATATGTCGTCGTTCCATCTGGTGACTGGCGTTCCCGTGAGTAACCATGTGTGGTCAACGCTTTCGCACAGACCGTGGCGACCAAGAATAGCCTTAGTTCGTTTGGCCGTAGTATTTTTAAGAGCATGGCTCTCGTCGCAGATTAAAACTTTAGCGCCCAGCTCCTTCAACTCTTCTTTGCGCTTGGTTGCAATATCATAAGACATGATAACAGCGCCGGGTCCGTGAGCTATTGCCTGCGCTCCTGACCTGATGATCTGCGTCGGTATGTTCAGATGGTTATAAAATTCTTCGCTCCACATATGAAGCGAGATCGGCGGGCCGACAATAATAACAGTGTCTCCCAGCTCAAGAACGTGACGGCAGGCTTCGAGTGCGGTTAGGGTCTTGCCTGATCCCATCCCACTGAAGCAGCCTGCGAAAGCCTTGGATGCGAGGAACGCGCTGTCCTCGATTTGATGTGGTAGTAATTGCATTTCAACCTCCAATAATAGTCTCTGATAAACCCATTTAATTTATTAGTCAAGTGCCGCCACTATTTCTATCAAGCCATTCGCGCTGCTGTTTTGCGTCTGCCTTGCGCTGGGCGTTAAGTTTTTGGTCCTGTGTTTTTACTTCCAAGTCGTATTCGGGGTCTGGGGACATATAGTCAAACCAGTCTCCCGAACCCTCCAACGAACTAACAAGCTCGTCAGAGATTTCAATTCCTATTTCTACGTTGTCCTTAGTAAAATCTATCCACCATTGCAGGTGGCCCTCGTAAGCTGCTACGTTAAATTCACCCATCGTCGGCAACAACAAACGGAGCAGGGCCAATCGCCTGCACGACTGTCCCTTTGCCGTCCGCCTTCCACGCCGTGTACGACTGGCCGTGCTGCCTGATAAACTTCTGGCACAGTTCGACATAGCTCTCCTTAAAACTATGCGGGTTGCGGGATACGAAGTTGGCTTCTGAGAAATGTAATTGGCTGATAGACATTTGAATAATTCCTAAACTGAGATGTTAAAATAAAAAATAATTTGATCAAGGCGTATGTGCCGACTGCAATAATATAAGTAAGCTACCCTCGCCGGGGTAATCACGCTGCCTCCTCCAAGGCAACGGGTTGGATTTCATAAAGGTAGTCGACGACGGCTTGCGCTTTGCTAAATGCTTTTCTCAAAGCTGTCTTGTCGTTCTTCAATACTTCTAACCAGCTCGCTAAGTAAGCTGCATGATCTTCCCGTGGCTCAACCTCAAGACCTAAGTGAGCTGCGATAAGACAGGCTGATGTCTCAGCAACTAATTCCTCGCGGGCATAATCTTTTGTCCCGTTGGTATTTTTAAGGTCGCGGTCAAGGCGGCTCTCATGCCCGGTCCAGTGGGCCAGCTCATGGATGGCCGTGCCAGCGTAGGAAACATAGTTGTCGAAGTCATCGACTTCGGGTAGCTGGATGAAATCTGTGGATGGGCTGTAGTAAGCACGCCCGCCGCCGTAACGGATGTCAGCGCCTGCTCCGGCAATGAACGCCTCGGATAGTGCGTCACGCTCTAGCTCAGTGCGCTCAATTTTAGTTGGCGTGTAACGAGCTGGTAGGTTGCCGCACTGATCAGCGTTGAACACTGAATACCATTTCATCAGTGGGATCATCTTATCTTCACCCGTCGCTTTGTCTTTGATTTTTAATTTTTTGAAAAAGAAAACGTGCGTGCCTTTTTGATCGGCTAGAACACCCTTGCCCTCTTCTCTGATCCACTTGCCTTTGTCGTCTTTCTTCAGACCCGCAAGCTCGGCAGCTTTGTTGAAGGTGACCCAGTATGGATTTGAGTAGCCGCTCATTGAAAGTAGGAACTGATTGAAGCCTTTGTACGGCACGCTGTTTTCGCGAAGGGCAACGCCCCCGTCGATGGATGCCCAAGACTTACGCCAAGGCGCTACACCCTTTTCTAATTGCGCGATAATTTTGTCGGTAACTTCCTGCTCGATGTCTCTTTTGGTTTTCATACTATAAAAGTCCTTTTGGTTTGTGGTTCAATTTGAATTAGATCACACTCTGATCAATTGTACAACATTTTCTTTAGGGGTAGTCAAAGTACGCAGCGCCCCATCAGCCTCAATGGCAATAGCTTCCTGTTCAAAAATTTTAGCTAGATCAATAGCAATGTCGTCGACAGCCGACCAACCTACAATTTTGATAACAATGCTATGAACAATTTTACCGTCGTACAAACCCGTAGCTGGAAAAACTGTTGCGTTGTGCCTTCCTGCAAAATTAAGTATCCCAAGCACTTTCTCAATATGTGATTGATCAGCGGGCTGGGGTAAATTAGTTCCAAGATAAATAGTGAAGATTGTTTCTGAATTTTTCATGGGTAACGCCTTTCAACTTTTTAGCAGAAATTAAACGGGTAACGCTCTTCAACTTTCTTGCTGATCTCAGCAATTTGATTTAATCCCAAAGTGAACTTTGAGAATGCTTCCGCCAACGCCTCGTCGACGGGAGTGTTATGCACCTCAATCTCGGTGCGGATAAAACTGATCGCGCTCATGTAATCGCTCATGTGATTGTCTCCTCCCCAGTAAAGATATCAACTAACTTAACGCCGGGTCCAAAAGCTGCACGTTGCTCAAACCGTTCTTCGGCCAACTGCTCTTTGCTTATGTTAGCCCGCGCCTCTGACCGGGCCAACAGGAAGACCCGAAGGTCTTCGGTGCGTGCTGCATTTAAGTTGGCGACGGTTGCCCGACAAAAACCCATCTCAGCAATAATGTCTGCTGGCGGAACTTGGTCGTTGCTGACCCATCTGATGATACCCGCTGCGTCGATGTATTTTTCACTCATGTTCTAATCTCCTAAATTTTAGGGGCCAATCCCCCTATACATTATATAGTATCTATCATACTCTGATACAAGACCCTAGATTAATTTATTTTCCAAGCTGCTTTGACGCGCTGCTTCCTGCACCCATGTTCGTTTATCGGAGCGGCGCTATGCTGATCAACAACCTGCTGATCCTTGACAGCAACGTAATGACCACCCGTGTGGACAATGTACGACGCGCCTCCGGCGCTTTCCCACTCGATCCATTTTGTTAATGTGCCGCCTTTTTTAACGGCCTTAATTTTACCACCCAGCTTCTTAACCGCTCGCTGAATTTCACTTGTGTGCATAGTCCCCCGCCAACGATTACTTTTCTTTCCTGTTTTCTTTACATGATCCCAGACTATCGAGTAATCGAGACTAAGGGCAGCGGCTATCGCAACCACACCGCAATTGCTTAAACCCTTAACCATTCCTTTTGGCTGGTCGATCATTACCATGCTGGCCCCCGCTTTGCTTTATGGCCCTGAGATTTTAAATCATCAATCTCAGCGGCGGCGTCAGTCATAAATGTTGTGCCACGGTTTTCGTCATTCTTTTCATCGAACTCTAAATGTGGCTCCCAGTTTAATTCGCCTTCAAATTTTACCCAGATGTAAGTCATTTTTAATTTCCTTAAATTTTACGGGGACAACCCCCTCCCTATCTTATAGCATATATCATACTCTGATACAATACCTCATTTTTACTTGCGTTGAAATTAAATCTGTGAGCAGACTTGCAACCTTACGAAATTGGAGGTTGAAATTATGAAGCCCATTGTTAGAGCTGCGCTTGCCGTAGCTAAGAAATACCCTGTCTTTCCCACGATAAAGAAAATGCCCTGCTGGTCGAACAGCGAGCTTGGCGTTGGCAAAGGGGAGGGCGGCTACAAGATAGCCACACAAGACCCTGTCATTATCCAAAAATTATTTTCTCATCCAAGGGCCGCTGAAGTGGCAGTTCCGATGGGCAAATCTTCTGGCCTGATGTGCATCGACGTCGACGTGTACAAAGACCCAAAGCTGAACGACTGGGTAGAAGAAAATTATATATTCTTTAAAGACACGCTGTGCCATCAGACAAGATCAGGCGGCCTGCACTTTATCTTTAAGCATCCCGGCGACACAATAAAATTCCCAGCTACACTTAGGGCAGGCGTCGACATCAAGGCTGTCGGCACTGGTTACATCTGCTTTCCCCCTACGGAGGGATACACAGTATTTCATAATCAGAAGCCGCAAGACTTCCCGATGGATTTATTGAAGGAGGCGATGCTTGCCAAGGGCGGAACAGGAAGCACAAAATTAGGATCGGCTTATAACGACGCCACAGATGAGGAGTTGATGGAAAGGATACAGGATGCCTCGGACCTATACCCTGCTCTCCGTAGCCTGTCCTATCGGCTACCGTCTAGACGCATGGAGAATGGTTACCGGATGACTGAGGCTGAGATGGTCACCGTGCTGGAGAACCTTATGGATACTTCAGTGGCTGCTGACCCAGCGCATTCGAGGTACAATGACTGGGTCGACCGACGTGAGAAAATTCCACACCTCGTCGAGACGTCGATGGAGAAAGAGAGAGGCGGCGTCGTCCTGACAGATGAAGACATCGAGATGATGACGCAGGGCGAAACTTTTATCGAGACGCAGAAAATGATAGCGAGTGCGTCGCGCCCGATTGGACCCCAGCGGGAGACGTCCAGCGAGGACATCGAGCGTCGGATAATGGAGATGGGGACCAAGGACAAAAGCAAAAGCGAAAGCGACACCAGCGCAGAGTTTGGAAAGAGAGACGTCGCACAATTGCACGAAGAGATAATTGAACCTATCGAATGGATTGTACCCGGCATGATCCCGAAGGGAGGGACAATTAGTTTGGCCGGGATGTCAAACGTCGGCAAGACCAGATGGCTTGCGTCTCTTGTTGTCAGTTTGGCCGTGGGTGACACTGCTCGTCTTGGCCTGCCTGCGTGTGACGGCAGGGTCAGGGCTTTGTGGGTTGCCAACGAAGAGCATGAAGCAGACATCTGGCGTCGGTGTAAGGCGGTTGCACGTCAGCATAAGGATTGGAACTCTGAGAAAATTATTGTGCGCGGCAAAGGTAACGGAATGTTTCGGCTTGTTGCAATTAATGAGGGCGGCTTTCCTGAGCTGGATGAGGATAACATTGCGCGGTTGGTCGACGAGACCAGAGAGAGCGGAGCTGAGTTTTTAATCTTTGATCCGTATGTGACGCTGTCTGATGCAATGGATGAGAACAGCGCGACCAGCGCAGCGATGCTTACAAAAGCGTTTTTGTTAATTACTTCGTTAACTGGCTGCGCTATCCTGCACGCTCACCACACCCCGAAGGATAGGGGGAAGGACAACGACTGGGTCCGTGGTGACAGCTCGGCATGGCGTGGGTCGGGTGCAATATACTCTGCCCTAGACTGTGGCTTCACGTTGTCTAACTGGATGCCTAAGAACGGTGAGCAGCGCAAGGCGTGGAAGAAAGCCTACCTTGACGAGAGGCTGTCTCGATGGGTTGTGCTCGACACGGGTAAGATCAGGGAGGGCGAGCCGCTTGACCCTGTTGTCTATGAGCTGGTAGGTCAGGAGATGGACGAGGGTGAAGGGCGTGACATTGGAGTATGTAGGTTAGCAACGCAGGCTGAGGCAGAGAACGCGCTGCTGCACAGCAATACTGATAAGATGGAGGCGTCGATGCTTGGCACTGACTTGATTAGTAAGTTAGGTTATGGCAAGCATACTTCTATGACTGCTATTGCAAAGGCAATGGGGGATCACGCATTGTTGCCAAATATTACAAAGGCAGATGGGAAGCAGAAGATGTTTAAGATGTTTGAGGAGACCGTTGCCTGCGAGAATGGATACGTCACAATGATCGACACAAGCACAAAAGAGAAGCAGACATGGGCTTTAATTCTACAAGAGAAGGAGAAAGTAGAGTGAGATCGATTACATATTCAAGACCAAGTTACTGCCCTAAACCAACGGTCAGATCGAAGACAGATAAATTTATCTGTCGGCCTGTAACCCGCATGGTTCTGCGCTTAAAGTATCTGACCGTCAGACCAGTGGTCAGATGGTGGCAGATAGGGGTCAAACCGTTGCTGAGTAAGGGTTGTGATCTATCTGTCGATCTGTCCTCTCTAAAGAGAGCTATTACGCCTTGGGGCGACAGCCCCCAAGAGCAGGAAGATGATAAAAAATGATGGTGCTTGGAATTGATCCCGGCGCGTCAGGTGGCTGGGCATTATTGGATCGCGGCAAACTTTACAAGTGGGGTAGGATGCCCACAGTAAAGCTGAGAAGTAAAACTATTGTTGACGGCGCTGCTTTGTTTGGTGCTATCCCATGCGAGTTAGATCAAGCTGTTGTTGAATTAGTTGGAGCTATGCCAAACCAAGGGTCCAGCTCTGGTTTCTCTTTCGGCCACAATACAGGCACAGCGACAGCAGTGGCGATGATACGTTGCCGCGAGACAGAGTGGGTTACCCCACAGGTATGGAAAAAGTATTGGGGTCTTGGACGCGACAAGCGGGATAGTCTAGACTTAGCTCGAACTAAGTTTGGTGCTGGCCCTGATTGGGGCGTGCTTGCAAATGATGGGATAGCGGAAGCTGCACTGATGGCGAGTTGGTATCTAGACGTGAAGCATAAAATAGTGTAAGGAAAATACATGGCAAAATATAAATATGTATATGGTCTTTGTGATCCGAGAAATCCCCTTCAACCAATCTTCTACATTGGTAAGGGATCAGGCGACCGTAAAGTTCAGCACTTCAGAAATATTCCGAAGGGAATGCAGGGCGCACCCGCTTCCGAGAAATTTGAAATTATTGAGGCTATTAAAAAAGATGGGCTTACTCCAAGCGTTGTGATCCTTAGTCATCACACGACTGACGCCGATGCGTACAGAGCCGAGCAAGATATGATTGCAAAAATTGGTTTGAAAAATCTAACTAATAAATCAAAGGGCGGCGAAGGTGTGACAACAAAGGTTACTACTGAGAGCATTGATCTTTCGGTACAGCAAGAGCGGTTTTGTGTTAATGCAGCGAGCGGTGTTTACCCATCAGCTTCTGATTGTTATCGGGAAGCCTACAAACCTAAGAAGGCTACGGATAAAACAATTTGGGAGAAAGCGTCTCGGCTTATGTCAGAGGACAAGGTCCGTGCAAGGATTGCAGAACTTCGCGCACCTATCGTGAAGAAGCTGCAATACACATACGAAGGGCAGCTAAAGAAATTTGATAAAGCCTTCGACTTGGCCGAGGAGACAGGCAACGCTGGGGCGATGACTGGCGCGACCGATAAACAAACTAAGCTGCTCGATCTCTACCCGGCAGACAAATTGAAAGTGGATATAGACGCCGACGCATTGGTTGTCCGTATTCAGCAGGGGAGGGCGAGGCTTAGTGCAGACGATATGTAGGTTATGTGGCGTCGCTGTAGACCCAGAGCCGGGAGAGCCAACCGACGCTTGCCCTGACTGTGTTGAAGCAGAGGCAGACGATATGTTATTTTGTGAGACGTTAAGAGAAGCAGGATTTAATCCGATGGGGAGGAACAGAAATGTCGATGACAGCGCAGTTTGACGAGAACACCGGGGGCGTGCATCGAACTAAGAAACACCTTTGGGGCAGCCCGATGCCGGGAGCTGGATCGATGCAAGTTTGCAGAATATGTGGAGAGAAAGAAACCTCTAACACAACAAACGAAGAATGTGTTGGCCGACCAGCCGACGGTTTATCAGTGACGACGCATGACTATGACCCAACAGCATAGCAGCGCCCTCAACGACGCCGAGGCACAACTGGCCGACTTGATGTCGGAATGTTACGCCGATCCGTTGAAGCACGTCATGGTTAGTTATCCGTGGGGAACTGGTTCTCTCGATGGCCGCACTGGACCCGACGTCTGGCAACGAGATTTTCTTATTGAGGTTGGCAACGAAGTGAAGAAGCGTAAGTTCGACGGCGTTGCTGCTGTCGACCCAATTCAATTCTCAACAGCATCAGGCCACGGCATTGGTAAGAGCTGCATGACAGCTTTTCTTATTCGTTGGATTATGGACACGCGACCATTTAGCAAAGGCATCGTGACGGCCAACACATCGGAGCAGCTCCGCACCAAGACGTGGGCCGAGCTGGCTAAGTGGCATCACCTTGGATTGACTAAGCATTGGTGGACCCTCAACGCAGGCGGCGGGGGTTCAATGAATATGTACAACAACTCACATCGTGAGACTTGGAGGGTAGATGCCCAAACGTGCCGTGAAGAGAACTCGGAGGCGTTTGCTGGCCTCCATGCAGCCAACGCCACGCCCTTCTACATCTTTGATGAAGCCAGCGCCGTCCCCGATAAAATCTGGGAAGTCAGAGAAGGCGGACTAACTGACGGCGAGCCAATGACATTTGATTGGGGCAACCCAACGAGAAACAGTGGCCGCTTCTTTGAGAACATGGAGGGCAGGTTCCGACACCGATTGATCCGTCGGTCTATCGACAGCCGGGACGTGGCTATTACCAACAAGAGATTATTTGAGACGTGGATCGAAGACTACGGTATCGATAGTGATTTTGTGAAGGTGCGTGTCTTAGGTCAGTTCCCCTCGGCGGGTGAGCTACAGTTTATACCCGGCGCTGATGTGACTAAAGGTGTTGGCCTCGATGTGGCCGTTACGCCGAGCGATGCTTTGGTCATGGGCGTGGACGTTGCCCGCTTCGGTGATGATCAATCTGTGATCTATCTACGACAGGGCCGCGACGCCGAGAGCCAAGGTCTTTACACTTACCGAGGCGTTGACACTATGACACTGGCCGCCGAGGTTGCACGCATTGCACATGAGAAAAGACCCAACGCTATCTTTATCGATGGCGGCGGGGTAGGCGGCGGTGTTGTGGATCGATGCAGGCAGCTCGCCCTCGATGTGATTGAGATTAACTTTGGTAGCAAGGCAACACAGAAAGGCTACGCTAATATGCGAGCGCAGATGTGGGGCAACATGAGAGACGCTTTGCGTGATGGCGTCCGGCTGCCGGATAATGATGACCTTCGAGTTGACCTGACTGGACTTGAGTATGGGTACAACCTCCGCAACGATATCCAATTGGAAACTAAGAAAGACGCTAAGAAGCGAGGGATCGCCAGTCCGGACATAGCAGACGCCTTAGCTCTAACTTACTGTATGCCCGTTGCTCCAACTCGATCAGGTTATGACGGCGTGCAGTATAACTCCACTCAACACGATTACGATCCTCTGTGACCCTTTAAAACATTTCCGTCTAGACGTACCCACCCTTTCTGTGGTACAGACGTCAGTCATGGACGCTCTTGTAATATTTAGTGGTGACAATACGCACCCCATGTCGTGGCTTCTCAACAAGAAGCGTCGTCATGTTTGGTGCTCAGTGCGCGACACCGAGCGCAATCATTGGATCACATATGACTGGGACAAAGGCATTCCGAAGATACGATGCGACGCAGCAGCGGACTTCGATCTCAAATCATATTACGAACAGCTAGGCTTTGAAGTCATCGAGACGACGGTTGGCTCTACTCCTCCGCATGGACCATTGCAATGGAACAACTGCGTCGGCCACGTCAAGACGATCCTTGCGATAGACACTTACGCCCTAGTCCCCAACGGCCTGTATAATCATTTGACTAGGAAGCCGTGGTCGTTTTTCAATCTATCTTTTGCTCCCGGCTTCGGTGGAATGCAATCAGCAGCCGCCCCACTTCCAGCACCAGCCGCTGTCGCTCCAGTCGCTCCTCAGTCCGACATGGCTAAGTCAGCCGAGAAGAATTTGAGTGACGCTGATCAGAAGCGGCTCAAGCTAGGTAAATACAAACCTGTCGCACCCGTCAAAAAGAAAACATTACTCTCGGCAACTAACAACGATAACAATGGCGGCGATGGTGATAGCTTTAGTGGGTACAGCAGCTCTGGCTCTAGCAGTAGCATAAGCGGCAATGCATCTGCTGGTACAACTGTCTAACTAATTATTTAAAGGTGATCGATATGAATATATTTAAACTACTCACATTTATCCCCGGTTTCGGTGGGGGTGCTCCTGCTCCCATAGCGCCTCCACCACCCCCTGCCCCTGTCGCGCCTGTCGCTAGAAAAACCGACGTGGCTGTTCAGAAGGCACGCGCCGACGAGATCAAACGATCTAAGTTAGCGGCGGGTAACGCTGGGACTAACAAGACAAAGAACCTTTTGGCTACTGAAGAAGCAAGCACTTCTAAGAAAACACTGTTGGGGTATTAATTATGGGCAATCCTTTTAGACCATCACCTGCTCCCGCTCCCCCGCCTCCTCCGCCTCCAGCTCCCGTTGCTGAGACTAAGCAGGCCACTAAGTCTTCGACTGGAGCAAAGAAAAATAAATCACAGAGTAAGTCTGCACAGTCAGCAGCGGGCCAGTCGTCAACTCAGAGAACAGGCGCTGGCGGAGTTCTTGCTCCAGCCGACACAACTAAGAAAACCTTGTTGGGGAATTAATCCATGCCATTGGTATCACCAGACACAATTCAAAACAGCGTGCCGCCAAACGGTAAAAGGTCTACAGCCCTGCGTCGTTACATCAAGTTAGAGAACGACCGCTCGTCGTGGCGCAGTCATTGGATGGAGTTATCTGATTACTTAGTACCTCGTCGAGGTCGGTTCTTGATGGAGAGCCAGAGCACGCGAGGCCGAAAGCGTAACAACAACATTATAGACAACACCGCAACGCAGGCGATGCGAACATTGGGAGCTGGGCTTATGTCCGGCATGACCAGTCCAGCTCGACCGTGGTTTCGCTTCGGCACGCCCGACCGTGACATGATGGATCGTGACGACGTCAAGGTCTACATGGCTGACGTCGAGAACATCTGCCGCGCTATCTTACACAAATCTAATTTCTACAATACAGCGTACACAGTTTATACCGAGCTTGGCAGCTTTGGCACTGCTCCCCTTTATAGACAGAAGAGCTTTGACAGTGTGATCCGCTTCCGCCCATTCACGGCGGGTGAGTATGTGATTGCCGAGAACCACTTCGGTCAGGTCGACACCGTTGGTCGAAACTTTACAATGACTGTAGCTCAAATCGTGGGCAAATTTGTGATCCAAACAAACGGAAGGTTTGATTGGAAAGGAGTGAGCCGAGCAACTAAGAACTTGTGGGACAGAAAGAACTTTGATGAACTGGTTCCAATCATCCATCTTATCGAACCTCGACACATGAGCGAGCGCGACACTACAAAGCCTGACGCGCTGAACATGGCATTCAAGTCGGTGTACTTCGAGGAAGGGGCAGAGGGAGACGATCTCTTATTCGAGGGCGGCTACGAAACTCTTCCCTGCTACGTTCCCCGTTGGGACGTTTTAAACGGCGAAATTTACGGAAGGTCTCCCGGCATGGACTGCCTTGGAGACATCAAACAATTACAACACCAGCAGAAACGGAAAGCGCAGGCTATCGACAAGATGGTCAACCCTCCTATGACTGCTCCAACATCACTAAGAGGTAAGCCATCTACCGTCCTCCCCGGTGGAACGACTTACCTCGACCCTACCCAAGGAGGTCAGGGGTTCGCACCAGCTTACACTGTGCAGCCTCGCCTTAACGAAATGCTTATGGACATCAACGAAGTGCAAGAGCGCATTCAACGTGGGTTCTACGCAGACCTATTTGCAATGATGATCAACAGCGACCGACGCCAGATGACAGCTACTGAAGTAGCAGAACGTCACGAAGAAAAATTGGTCTTGCTTGGGCCTGTGTTGCAGAGGCTCAACGTCGAGCTACTTGATCCGTTGTTAGACGACGTGTTCAGTTTCGCTCAGGAGGCGGGCCTCCTCCCTGAACCTCCTGAAGTTCTGACGGACGTCGATCTCCGTATCGAGTACATCTCACTCTTGGCACAGGCTCAACAAGCCGTTGGAGCATCTGCCATTGAACGGACAGTAAGTTTTGCAGGCAACATGGTTGCCGTATTCCCTGACATTGTCGACAACATTAATTCCGATAAGGCACTCCGTGATTACGGAGAGATTGTCGGCATTGCCCCAGACATGATGAACGACAGCGACACTGTTCAAGAGATGCGCGACGCACGCGAGCAACAACAACAGCAGCAGCAGCAGATGGAACAGGCTGGGCAAATGGCACAAGGCGCTAAGGTCTTGAGTGAAGCCGACACCCAGAACCCTAACGCCCTGACTGATCTACTTGGTGGAGGTCAGACTGTATGACCGAGCCATTCTATGACGCCAACAACCCTGAGCACGTCCGCAAGGCCGAGCTGAGGCAAGAGGACGAGAACAAAGATATTGAGTTTATCTTATCTAAGGACCGAGGGCGTCGGTGGCTTTACAATTTAATATGGCGGCAGGGACACATTGCCCTAGCCAGCCATGTACCGGGAGATGTGCATAGCACAGCTTTCAACGAAGGAGCGAGGAGCTTAGGGGTTGCTTTGCATGAACAAGTTAGAACAGCCAGCCCTAAGATGTATTTACAAATGCTAGAGGAGAACCATTTCAATGAGTGAAGAAACAGAAGAGATTGCAGAAGTTGAAGAAGTTGTCGAGGAGACGACTGAACAACAGCCTGCCGAAGAGACCAAAGTCCTGCTGTCGGGTGACGGGGATGACGGAGCCGACGCTGATGTACCAGAAGTTTATGAGTACAAAGCGCCGGAGGGTGTAGAAATTGATGAAGGCACTCAAGCGAAACTCGATGCGTTTAGTGAGGTCGCGCAGGGCATGAAGCTCTCGCAAGACCAGTACCAAGCTCTTGTCGAGTACGATACGAACAGGGCAACCGAGGCCGTTGAGGCCGGAGCTGCCGCATACACTGATCGGATAAACGGCTGGGCTGATGCTACAAAAAGCGATACGGAACTAGGAGGGGAAGACCTCCAACGTAATCTCGCTGTAGCGAAATTAGGCATGGACACATATGGAACTCCTGAGCTGGCGGCTATCTTAGATACGCCATCTGCAAAGAACCCAGACGGTCTAGGTCTTGGCAATCACCCAGAAGTTATTCGGTTATTTCACCGTGTAGGCGCTACACTGAAAGAGAGCGACCTCATTGAGGGCGACACTAAAGTCCAAGGTGAGACAGGTCTCAAGAAGATGTATCCGTCTATGTTTCAAGACGCTAGTTAAGGAAGGAGCCATTCATGGCTACTCTATCAGTTACCAACCCGACCCTCGCAGACTTAGCAAAGGTCACAGACCCTGACGGCAGCATTGCCGACGTGGTCGAAATACTAAACTCTACAAACGAAATCCTTACGGATATGTCGTGGCAAGAAGGCAACCTAACAACTGGACACCGCTCGTCCATTCGTTCCGGCCTCCCTGCTCCAACATGGCGTAAATTGTATGGTGGTGTACAGCCGACTAAATCCCGCGCAGTACAAATTACCGACAATTGCGGCATGATGGAAGACTACTCTGAAGTTGACGCAGCCTTGATTGGAATGGCAGGCAACCCTGCTGCTTTCCGTCTTCAAGAGGACCGTCCGCATATTGAAGGCATGAACCAAGAGTTTGCATCCACTCTCTTCTACGGCGATGAGAGCCTTGCTGCTGAAGAATTTACTGGGCTATCTCCTAGATATAATTCTTTAAGTGCTGAAAATGGTGACAACATCATTGCAGGCGGAGGCAGCGGCTCGGATAATGGCAGTATATGGTTAATTTGCTGGGGACCGAATACTTGCCACGGCATTATTCCTAAAGGTTCTAAAGCAGGCATCCAACAGCGCGACCTTGGTGAAGTTACCATCGAAGATGCTGACGGGTCCAATGGCCGTATGCAGGCATTCCGTACTCACTACCGTTGGGACGTTGGCTTAACTGTCCGCGACTGGCGCTATGCAGTACGCATTGCAAACATTGACCGTTCCGAGCTGCTTGTTGCCGCTACTGGTAACTCTGCTGATCTTAACGATCTAATGCACCAAGCCTTAACCGAGCTACCTTCTACCTCTATGGGTCGTTGCGCTTGGTACATGGATAAGTCAATCTTATCTATGTTACGCCGTCAGACTGCTGATGCTACATCTAACTCCACTTTGTCAGACGACATGGTTGGCGGAACGTGGCAGACATCTTGGTCTGGTATTCCAATTCGTCGTTGCGATGCACTTCGCGGCAACGAAGCTACCGTTTCCTAATCATACGATTAGGTTATAACCCCTCGGCTGGGAGTATCATTAACCCCTCCCAGCCACTTCTCTCGAAAGGAGAATCGCTATGATTATGGACAGCTTACTTGAGTTTGCAGACAACCAGACAGTTGCAAACGCAGCGTCTACCGTTCTGTCAACTAACGTAATAGACACGCAAGACAGTCGCGACATTGGACAAGGCCAGCCTCTTTACTTGGTCATTCAAATTGGAACCGCTGTCACTTCGGACGGCGCTGCGCTTATTCAATTCCGCTTGCGGTCTGATAGCGCTGCCGCTATCCACGCGACAACTTCAACCGCTCACATCGATACAGGCGCTATACCAAAAGCCACTTTGGTTGCTGGTTACACACAAGTGATCCCACTACCAATGGGAACTACTTATGAGCGTTTTGTTGGCGTTCAACATATTGTTTCCGGCGCTACTACTACAGCAGGAACATACAATGCGTTTCTAACCCTCGATCCTACGGGATGGACGGCTTACGCTGACGCTATTAACTAGTATCGTTTACTATCGGGGACTGCTTAGGCAGTCCCCACTCTTTAACCTTCTGAGGAGATAGAAGATGCGTTGTATTTTTAATAAACCGTTTTATTCGCACATAGGGCGTTTTACAGATAGAGAAGAAGTTGAAGTACCAGATGAGTTGGCTGGGCAACTTCCCACAGGCACAGAGATTACGGAGCCGCCTAAACCAACAGCCCCTCCAAAAGCTAAGACTATCGTGCAGGCACGCACCAAAGCTAAGTAAGGATGATAAACAATGGCGTCAGAAGTACAGATCGCAAAGCTCGCTTTGCAACACATCGGAGACCGATGGGATATCTCCGATCTAACGGAGGCAACGCCGGAAGCAGAGCAAGTCAACCTTGTCTTTGCTGACACGCGAGATGCACTTCTACGCCAGCATCCTTGGAACTTTGCAAAGAAGTTTACCTCCCCTGCCGCACTAACTGGAACGGTCCCCGGCAATTGGGACTTCATGTATTCCTATCCACCCGACGCCGTCAGAATAAATGGGATTGTTGATCCTCTTGAAACTGGCATACCTATAAAATTTGAGGTCGGTCGCAACGCTTCCGATCTTAAAGTAATACTAACTGATCAAGTATCCGCTGAGTTCTATTATACGATGCGAGTTACTGACACCGTTCAATTTGATCCCGAGTTTACGATGGCGTTTTCATATGCACTGGCTGCCCGCCTCGCCATGCCTTTAACAGGTGAGCGTGCTATTATGGGGGACATGGACACAATAGCCCGCAACATTGTTAACAGTGCTTGGGAGACCGACAGTAATGAAGGCATCGAAGAGAACCCCCCCGAAGCCACTTGGATACAAGCGAGAGCTTAAATGGTTAAAATAATTCAGCCTAGTCTAGCAGGTGGCGAAGTATCCCCCGCCATTGGTGCGCGTGTAGACATCGACAAATACAAGTCGAGTTTAGAAACGTGCGTAAATGCGTTTGTCCAAGTACACGGAGGCGTGTCTAATCGACCCGGCTTTGAGTTTGTAGCTGAAGTAAAAGACAGTGCTCAGGCTACTCGCATCATTCCTTTTGAATTTAACACCGAACAGACCTATATCTTAGAGTTTGGTCACAACTATATGCGGGTCCACAAAGACGGTGGGCAAGTCCTTGTTGCCAGCGGAGAGACGGGTACGATCTCAGGTGCTACTAAAGCGAACCCGATTGTAGTAACCGCGAACAGTCACCCCCATGCTAACGGTGATGACGTTTTTATCTCAGGCGTAGTTGGTATGGTTGAGCTGAATGGTCGCACGCTTCGAGTTGCTAACAAAGCGGCTAACACTTACCAATTAACCGACTTTGACGGCACTGCTATTAACAGCACCAACTTTACCACATATGGGTCTGCTGGCACATCGGTTAAGACGTTTGAGTTGACCACTACATACACTGCTTCCGAAGTCTTTGCATTGAAGTTTGTGCAGTCGGCTGACGTAATGACTTTACTTCACCCTAACCATGCTCCTGCTGAATTAACTAGAACCGGGCATGACGTTTGGACTTTGACCGACATTGTCTTCCAACCAGAGCAAGCATTCCCTACTGGTCTAGCCGCCTCCGCTAACACTACAGGCTCTATCTCAGAGAGCTATGTGGTAACGGCGGTCAACCGCGACAACGCTGAAGAGAGCCTCCGCGCCACGGCTACGGCAAAAACTATTTCTGGAGCAACTGCCGCCAATCCTTGCGTGATTACAGCAACCTCTCATGGTTTCGCAGACGGGGACACTATACACATATCAGGCGTAGTAGGGATGACCCAACTAAATGGAGAGAGATTTAGAGTATCCGAAAAGACAAGCAACACTTTTGAGCTACAGGGTCTAGACAAAGTAGACATTAACAGCACGTCGTATACTGCTTACGGCTCTGGAGGGTCTGCCTTCCCAACTAAGATTACAATTGCAAACAGCGCGGCTACCCGTGACAACACTATAACATGGACTGATGTAGCTACGGCGGAAAGCTACAATATCTATTTAGAAAAAGATGGCATCTTCGGTTTTATCGGACGCAGCGAGATTGACAGTTTTACAGATGACAACATTGAAGCGGATTTAGATGACACTCCTCCGCGCACTCGTAATCCTTTTGTCTCGGCTGATGACTTTCCCTCGGTTGCTGGATATTTTCAGCAGCGTCGTATCTTTGCTAACAGTAACAACCATCCGCAACGTATCTTTTTTACTCAGACAGCTAACCATTATAACCTTGCTGTCTCCTCCCCGGCAAAAGACGACGACGCTATTACTGTTACTATTGCTGCTTTGAAAGTTAACGAGATCAGACACCTCGTTCCGTTGGGCGACATGATTGTCTTGACGTCTGGCGGGGAGTGGAAAGTTTCCGGCATTGATGATGTCATTACTCCTAGTGGTATCCAAATCGAACCCCAGACATATTACGGAGCAACTGAGCTGCCTCCTATCGTTGCGGGCGACGTCGTCATCTATATGCAGCCGGGTCAGACCGTGCGCGATCTGGCATACAAATTTGAAACTGACGCCTACAGCGGCAACGACATCTCTATTCTCGCTCGCCATATGTTCGACAATTTTACTATCGTTGACTGGTCGTATGCCCAAGCGCCTCATTCAATAATTTGGTGTGTGCGCGACGACGGGACAATGGCTGCTATTACTTACATTCGAGAGCAGGAAGTATATGGCTGGACCCGGCACACAACCGACGGTCTATTTAAGTCTGTCGCATCCGTACAGGAAGGCGACAACGATTTCTTGTATACCGTAGTTGAGCGAACGATTAATGGCCGTACAGTTAAACACATCGAGCGTCTGCATGAGCACGACGTCGACGATCTACAGGACGCTTTCCATGTGGACAGCGGCTTGAGCTTTGACAACCCTGTCACAATTACCGGGTGTACATCAGCCAGCCCTGTAGTGATCACCGCAACGTCGCACGGGTTTAGTGACGGCGACATCGTCGACATTAATGGAATTAAAGTTGCAGACGCTACTCAGACATTGGGCTGGTCCTACTCAACTGAAGTGGTGGGGTCCGGCTACACTGTCGCTAATAAGACTACCCACACTTTCCAGCTCCAGCTCAACGGGTCCAATGTTGTAGGCACTGCTTTCGCGGTGTACCACTCCGGCGGTCAGGTACGGCGTGCCGTTACCGAGATATCCGGCCTATGGCATCTAGAAGGCAAAAGTATTGTCGGCCTTGCTAACGGATATGTAGTTAAAGATTTAACCGTGGCTAGTGGTAAGGTAACTTTACCCAACGCCTCCAGCAGGGTCCACTTAGGTTTAGATTTCACAGCGGAGATAAAAACCTTGCGACTAGACGCAGGCTCTCTAAACCCCACCAGTAGTGCTCGTACAAAGAAGATTAGCCAGATTGGCTTACAGATTGAAAAGACGCTGGGGCTGTGGACAGGGCCAGATACAGACCACATGAGAGAGGCTAAGTTTGGCCTGCCTTCACAGTGGGGTCAGCCGCCTGACGCTATCACAGGATTAAAAGAGTTCACTATGTCACCTAGCTGGAACAAGAACGGGCAGATTGTGATCCAACAACGCGACCCTCTGCCCATGACGATCCTGTCAATTACTCCAGATATAATTGTTGGAGGTAACTAATGCTTACCTATCAAGAGGAATATTTTATTGACGTCATGGGAGAGTGTGGAGACCTTATCGTATCTCATTGGAAAGACATTGCTTTGGACCAAGACGATATCAAATTAAACCCTGACTGGGACAAATACCGAGACCTTGCTGACGCCGGAGTTCTGAAGATAACTACTGCCCGCGAAAAAGGCAATTTGGTTGGGTATTCGGTACATCTAGTTTCCTCTAATCTGCATTATAAAGACCTCCTCATGGCGGACGGGGACATCTTTTGGCTGGCTAAACCACACCGCAAAGGACTAGCCGGATTGAAGTTATTAAAAGCAGCCGAAGCCAACCTTCGGAAATTAGGCGTGCAGAAAATCTTTAATAAGGTTAAGCTACATAAAGATGTAGGCGTAATCTTTGAGCGATTGGGGTACACTCCCATTGAGCGAGTTTACGCGAAAGGAATTGTATAATGGCTATAACAGCAGCAGTAGCTTCGTTTGCAGGCAGTGCCATAGGAGCAGTGGGCGCGTACCAGCAACAACAAGCAGCAGCGGCTAGTGCGAGAAACCAAGCAAGTTATAACGCAGCTATATCGCGTAACAACGCTATCATTGCCCAGCAAAACGCTGACGACATCCGTGACCGAGCAAACGCAGCAAAAGCAGATCACCGTCGCGCTATTGGGCAAACTAAAGGCACGGCCAGAGCAGTGCAAGCGTCTAATGGGTTTCTCGTCGACGACACAGAAGATAGCACAAATGTACAAGCTGTTGCTGATCTTGCGGAGGCAGGAGAGCTAGATATTCTTCGTCTTAGAGACAACATGGAACGCGAAATTCGCGTCGCTAATATAAAAGGCGATCAATTTACTGCCGAGGCAGGATTGTTTGACCTCCAAGGTGCGTCTGTTCAAGGTGGCTCCCTTCTTTCAGCGGCAGCGTCTGTTGCTGGTGGAGCCGGAGCAGCTTATAAAATTTCTAGAAGTTAGGACAAGGTATGCCTAGAGTAATAAGACCCGACGGAACAGGAGCGCAACGGTTAGGCAGCGTGCAGCCTATCGCAGCATCTACTCCATTTCAGACTTTGCGTGCTCCCGACTTGGGAGATGGAGGAGTGGGAAAGGGAGCGAAGGCACTTGGCGCGGCTATAACGCAGGGGGCCGCTTTGTATAATGAGGTCCGTGTTGATAACGAAAAACGCGAATTACTTAAATTTGATGCAGCAGAAGGTGCTTTAAGAAACCAGCTTCTTAGCGACCCCGAAAACGGGCTTATGGCTCAGTCAGGACAAAGTGCTCTTGATATGCTTACGGGAACACCCGGTGGGGCTGGAGGAGGCGGGCGACCGCAAAAAGACGGATTATCTACAAAATATAAAACAGAATTAGATAAGTTACGCGAGCGGTATGGTAAGTCAATGGGTACTAGAGGGAAAGAAACTTTAAATCTTAGAGGGCAAAACCTTACAACTAGTTTTTCCGGCGTAGTTAACGGCGCTCAGATTAAAGCACAGTCTATTGTTGACGCTCAGATTACAGGAGACCGTATCGCAACAGCAGTCAACTCTGCCGTGTCTGGGGCAGGTACACCCGCTGGAGAAACAGAGCTAAAGGCCGCTTTAGGCGTTGTAGAAACTACCGTCCTTGACCCAGATATTGGCATGGCTCAGGCGAAGGGGATCACTGACGCCAAGGGAAAAGAGCGGCTAGTTCGAGATCAGAAAGCACTTGTGTATGAAGGTGTAATTAAAGAGTTGATTGCACAAGGAGATACGGTCAAAGCTCTAAAGCTACTTCAGCAAGAGACAGCAGAAGGGGGCGCTCTTGAGGGAACAACTGTTGGTACAGCTTTGCAATCTCAATTAGCAACAGTTCGCGACGGGTTAAAAGGAAAACAATTATTTTCTAAATATTCAACAAGTCACCCTAATGACCCTTCGGGGCAACTTCGCGAGATACTAAAGATAACTGACCCTACAGATCAATCTTTAGTGCTGACTGAATTTAAGGCTCGCAATAGTTTAAATAACCTTGTTAAACGAGAGCAGATAGGGAAAGAAACACTAGCCTTAGTGAAGTTTATGGCGGACAACCCCGGCGTGCCGATTGATCCTACAGCCTATCCTGCTCTAGCGCAGTTTTCACCTCGGCTGGTGTACGAAGCCAGCGGTAAAGTTGCTAGTCAAGCCGATAGAGCAATGATGGACGCAGGTACGCGACAGCACATTAATTCGGGCGGTTCCGCTGTAGGTAATGTAATGGCTGTTGGGCAGTTAAAAAGGATGGCAGATTCAAGGGAAACAAGAGACCAGTTTTTAGAATTAATGAAAAATCCTGATAATATTAAAAAGTTTACAAATTCTGGGCAGTGGGCTGAGTTGCTCTCCAAACAGGCTGCCGCCACCAACGCGAAAGCTGATGCACTTACGGGTACAATTAAATATGACAGTCTTTTAGTAGAGCTAGGGTTTAGTAAAACTAGTGCTAATTATAAATCATTACTTTATGACACTGAGTTAAACGCTTCTTTAACGGCAGAAAGAATGCGTATCTGGAAAGCAGAAGGCCGTAAAGCCACTCTTGAAGATTTGAGACCAATAATTGCTCGCCAAACTTTAGGTTTTGATAAGAAGCTAAGTGTCTCCCCTACGATTTACACGCTTAGTGAACACGCTAAGGCGGGTGCAGACCATCTGGATATTAACGAAGCGCCTTTAGACTACGATGAAAAAAGTTCATGGTTACGGCTCCATTATGTTTTTGAAGGAGAAGTGTCTAAAGACGATATTGAAAAGATTGTCGACGAACTCGATAACACTAATGATAAGATTACGTTAAATATGATCGCGGATGCAATTAAAAAGAAATACCCTGCTGTAGAAGCAATGGACATGATTAACCTTCCCTTGGCAGAAAGACGTGCGGCAGAGTTTGATGACGACGCATTGTCTATGGGATACCCTCCCGATTTCATAGAAGCAGTATTAGGGATTAATAGCACACCTCATACGTCGTCTGCATTAAATAACTTGAATGATAGATTTCAACGGCAACCTGCATTATACAAAGAGTTGTTTGAGAAATGGTCTACAGGAGAAATTAGGTAATGGCTGAAGAAGTAGACTTACTTGGGATTTTAGCAAAGAAAAAAGAAAAGCGGAATGCTCTCGCTGCCTCACCCATGTCTCAGCCAACAGGGGAGGTTATCCCTCTCCAGCCAAAGGTAGTGCCTTCTCCCCCAGACCCTGTTGTCTTTGGCCCAACTATGAAAAAAGCTGAGGAATTGTTTCCCACAGTACACCCGGCAACTCAAAAAGTTTTGAGCAACATTGATTTAACTCAGGACATGAACCCTACTGACGAAGCTAAATTTAAAACGATTTCTGAAGTTAGCAACATACCTATTGACCTAGCTCGGTCTATGCACCCAGCAATGGTTAATAATTTTATGGAAAGGCAAGATACTAAGTTTTATCTTGACCAAGCTCTTGAGACTAGAAAGCGCATGGCAATTGACGCAGAAGCTGCTTTAGTTTTGCGCGGAGAGATACCGTACTTAGCCGCTTCTGAGCAATCTTTAGCTAGACTAGGCGTCGAAATTAGACCCCCTTATAAAGACTATGTTCAACAAAAAGACATTTCTATCGAAGAACAAAGTATTATGGCGGGTATTGGCAGTAAGCTGGCCGACAGTATTATTCGTTTTGGTCAAGTAATACCTTTAGAATTTAAACGTGAGAACTTAATTGAGAGAGCGGCGGACGCAAATCGTACTGCTGGGGAAGTTGTTGGGGATTGGTATGAGAGAAGCACTCGTTCTCAAAAGCGTTATGTTCCAGAAATAGGTGAAATATACGGCTTATCTAAGCGATTAATTAATTGGGTCACAGGAGTTCCAGAAGACGCAGAAAAACATAGGCAAGAAGCTCTAGAGATAAGTCGAAAGTTGATACCTCTCTACAAATCTATGCAGGGAGGAGGGTCTACTTATGCTCAAGGCTTTTGGGATCGCGTAGGGGCTATTGACCCTGACGCAAGCGAACTTACAAAAGCACAGCTACTTTTAGAAACGCTTATTGATATGCCGGGGGAAGCTACGAATGCTATGGTGGAAGTTGTAGCCCAGCAAGCGGTTCCTTTAGCTGCTGGAGCGGCTACTACGTTACTAACTAAGAACCCTTCTTTGGGCGTTGCTGTAGCTACAGCAGGCGGCTATGCACAAGAGCGATTTAATGAATATAACAAAGACCTAGTTAAGAAATTCGGTAAGGAGGCTAGTCTTGAAACTGAAGCAGGGATGCGGGCGTTCTTAGACGATCCTAAAAGGCAAGATTTTGTTAAAGGCATTGGGGAAGACCGTGCGCTTATAATATCTATCGCCTCATTACTTGGGTTCAAGATTGCGGGAGCGCGGTTAGCTAAAGGCACTATGGCAAACGTCGCTCTTCAGATACCTACACAAGGATTTGTCGAAATGCTTGGAGAGGGCGGTGGACAGATTTATTCTGGTCAGGGCTTCGATAGTATTGAGACTATATTAGAAGGTTTGGGCGGCGGGGTAACTGCCCCTATAGACATAATTATTGCTGCCGATACAAACAGAAAAGAAAGAACGGCTGCCAAAGAAGCACAAGCGTGGCTTAAATCAGGAGGTGAAATTTCTACTAGTATTAAAGGGATTGCTCCCGAAGCACTGGCTACGGCTTCTGAGGTTATGGCAGAAAAATTAAAACAAGAGGGTGTTACTACTGTTTATCTATCTGCTGCTGAACTTGTTAAATTTGACCAAGACTTACCAAGCGGAGAGACTGCTACTGAAACTTTAGGGCTAGACACAGAAGCCATTCAAGAAGCTGCTGCAAATGGTCAAGATGTGGAGATTGGGGCTGAGGCTTATGTTCGGCACATTTTGGGTAAGGACGGGTTTGAGGCATTAATAAACCACACTAGAATGACAATGGAGGGGATGACCCCTCAAGAGGCCGCTGATTTCACGGCTAGTGGGGCAGAGGGAGAGATTGACGCACAACTTATTCAAGAGAGAATGGAGAGGCAGCTTGGCGTTACCGAGGAGGAGGGGGTAGCTCTTCGAGAAGATGCAGAAGCAATCACAAGCGACGTCCGCGACCAGATGTCTGCTTTGGGAAAAGATGGACGAGAGGCTGACTTAAATGCGTTATTAACTGCCCGACGTTATGTAGCGAGAGCCGCTAGGGCAACCAAAGCAGCAGGTGAACCTGTTAGCGCCCTTGAGTTATATATGCGGGACAATGTATTAATTACGGATGAAACGGTCGAAGTACAGGCTACGGCTGCTCTTGCACAGAGCCGCGCTGTCGCCGAAGCGGAAACAGAACTTTCCAAAGGATTTAAAGACCCCCCCATTCCTGAACTTGAGGAAGCTGCCCGCCGACGTGAAGCGCGTGAGATCACACAGGCAGAGTACAACAAAATAGTAAGCCGATTGAAGCCTGTAACAGAATACCGAGCAGAAGATTTATTAGAGCCTGCTACCTCACAAGAAATGGCGGATGCTTTAACAGAAAATAAACGCAGTAGAGTAGGCAAGGGAGCAGAGTGGCTGGGCAAGCTCGTTGGCCTGCGCCTCGACATTCCGGCGTACAAAAACAACGGTGTGTGGGTTCCTACCATCCACGACAGCAAGGGCAGCCCACAAGCACATGAGGCAACTGCACATATAATTGGGGTCACGTTTACAATGCCCGGTGACACTGCCGAAAAGAAAGCAGGAAGAGTTGGAAGAGGGGAGCAGGACAAATCTCCTTTTGCTCAAATGAAAGGAACTCTCCAATCAGTGGATGCGGCTACTTTGTATCCACAAATTAAAGATTTGATTGGTGACCCTGAGTGGACACAAGTTGGATATGATCCGAGACGGCACACATTTTTCTATGACAGGAAAACTCAGAAAGCAGTGTTGAGTGCGGACGAGGTCATCCAAGTTGGGCCTCTTGTAATGGCTCGCAACGTCAAGTTTGCCACACGCAAAGAAGTATTCTTATTTCAACCCGGTGTTGCTACTTCTTCAGTTAGTGCAGCCGACGCTGTGTTTGAAGGCGCGGTTACTGAAGCTAAGGCAACCTTAAAGAAAGCTAAAGCTAAGGTTGTTGGTCAGAAAAATACATTGCGTAAGTTAAAAACTGGCGAGGTGTTTAAAGGTAAAAAGCTAATTAGGACTGATCCGTTAGGTACACCAGAACAGATTACAGCCGCCGAAAAGAAATTAACCGATCTTGAAGCTGTTATACCTACGGCAGAAGAGTTTGTAACAGAAAAGGAAACCGAGGCGCTCCCATCTCGGCAGGCACGCGCAGACGCTCGCGCAGCTAGAGACGTCTTTAATCCAATACCCGGCGTCGACACTAGTGTTGGAGGAGGTTTGACTGAACGTAGCCACATCCACATTGCTGATCTTGAGGGTGCGTATGTCATTCCTATTTTTGCTGATCTTACTGCCACAGGCGTAACTTTTGACAGCCTTGATGGTATCCCTATTGCGCCCACATCTTATTTTGGTGGACCGAATTTTTCTTGGCTACAACAGTATCGCGAAGACGGCATAGTTTGGGCATTCAATTCTGAAGGAGTTGTTACAGGATTAAAGAACCATGTAACTAACTTACGCGCAAGAATGGCAGAAGAAGGTTTAGCCCCTCGCGTTGTTATTACTGTGCAGGCAATGTCTCAGCAAGCGCATCTGTCTAACAGTATGGTATCAGGTGCGCTGCTTAAAACGCTTGACGGCATGGTTACGGCTAAAGTTATTAATAAGAAAGCGGCAAAAGCAGGACACGAAATTATTCTGAGCAAAGCTAATAATGCTGAAGAAGGGGCTTCGGAATTAGCTACTTTTCCTCCTTTATCAAATCCTGCCGCCGTTCATAAATGGTTGACTAAAGGGTCCACTTTTAATGGCCGCAAAGCATTAAGTAGAGCTATTGCTACCGCTGAGTTCTCTAACATAGAGGGGATGTTTCCTGTTGGTCGCGTTATTCGCGAAGCTATCGATCAGGACTTCCGAGCAACTCAGACGGGAGATACAGTGCTGGCGTTTGAGATAGACCCTTCTGATCCTGATCTGCTTGTTAATTTTACTAATCCTTTAGAAAACGTGCGGAATGTAGATGTACACCCATCTTACAAAGTAGGGATGCGTGGAAAATTATTGGGGACTATGGCTACAACTATTCCTCAGAAGATTATGTACAAAGACGCAGTTGCTCACCGACGTTCTCTTGGAGCAAAGGGCGAAGACAAGTTTTTATTAGAGCGGCTGCCTAATGGACAGACCGAAGGGAAACCAGTCGAAGGTCAATACGTCGGCCCTGAGTTAGTAAAAGAAGCTCAACTTGTTGAGGACATTGGCGACTACCGTGTTGCTCAAGCGTACAGTTCCATTTTTGCCGGAGAGTGGAGCCGAAGCGATGTTTCTGTAACTGAAGGGGGAGTATCTCCAGCCGAAGCAGAACGTGCTATTGAAGAAAGTGCGGGCCGTCCTTTACTAAGTGCGTTGTCGCGTAAACAGGTAGAGCAGGGAGCTAAAGACGGCAGCTTAATTATCCACCAGCTAGGTAGTGAGCGCGTTGGTTCTGCGGGCGAAGGGGGGATGAACTCTTTTCTTGGTGTGGCATCAGGTTACGACTACGCTTCTGAGTACGAGGGAGATGCCTCTGTTGCCGCTGCTTACGAAAGTGGGGAGCTAACAGAGAATGAAGTTGCATTAGTATCCGTTGTAAACAATGAAACTGCTGTTAAGGGTCTAGGCACTTGGATGGTTTTGAAGGGCATTCAAGAAGGGGTTACTGTACTTGATGCATTTGATGTTAAATCAGATGCTGATAGTTCTGGTAAACTACCTAAGATATATGGTACACTTGGCTTCCAAGAGGTGGCTCGTATTCCGTTTGATGCGAAGTATTTGACACCAGCTCACGTTGCAGCTTGGGAAGCTGACGGTTGGACCCCTACTTTAGGTCTGCCCGATATTGTTGTTATGAAATGGAGAGGAAGTGAAGATGCCAGAACAGACGCCACTAGGAATTTTGTACTCAAGGGCCAGTCGGGTCTTGGGCTTGGAAGCATACAAGGAGTTACTGAGCACGCCTCCGAGGCGGGACGTATTCCTGAACTCGATGAAGATGGACGTGGAAGCGACGGGGTCGACGGAGAAAGTTACGGACAAGATGATCCTCGCCAATTTGAAGATCGCGCACGAAGCGTTTCCAATCGAGGCAGACATTTCATCGAAGGCGTTCTCCGCGCCGACGACGTAGCCACAGGGGCGCTAAAACTACCCAAGGAGCGGTTGTCTAAGATTGAGGCTGCCTACGCTGCCCTGCCTACACAACAGACTACTCAGGGCGGAGTACGGGGTCAGTTTACCCCGTCCTCTCAAATCACAGATCAAAACGGCGACCCCATGAACCTCATACAGATATTTGAGGCTGGGGATCGTTCTACTTTTTTACATGAAAGCGGACACTTCTGGCTAGAGCAACTTAAATCTGACGCAGCCGAGTTTGGCGCTGAGTTTGAAAAAGATTGGGGTACGGTTAGGAAATGGTGGTCTAGCAACACAGACGCTATTCGCGGAGAGGCTTTGGACCGCGCACGTCGAGCTGGCGACAAAGAAGCGGTTGCTTTTCTCAGTAATATAAGTGACACGGCTATTCGCACACACATCAACTCAGGTGATCTAACGGGGGAAGGAAGCACTCGGTATTTGAGTGTTGCTATGCATGAGCAGTTTGCCAGAGGTACAGAAAATTATTTTAAAACAGGTAATGCACCTTCCTTAGCTTTGTCCGACGCCTTCATTGCTTTTGCTGCATGGGTTAGGTCAGTTTACAATACGCTTAACCGTCTTGCTGGCAGAGATAACATGGACGTTCAGTTCAGCCCCGAAGTTACTGAAGTTATGGACAAGATGCTGGCAAGCGATGCTGAAATCGAAGTAGTCTCCAGTCAGTATCAGCTTATTTCATTATTTTCTACTGCTGAAGAAGCGGGCATGAGCAAAAAAGAATTTGCAGATCACAATGAAAATATTGCCAAGCAAAAAGAAGCGGCGAAAATTACTCAGCTTTCTAAGCGAGTTAGAGAGATGGAACGTGAGCGGCTTACTTGGTGGAAAGAAGAACGAGAAGAGATGCGAGATAGTGCCAGATATGACATAGCTCGCACACCTGCATTTAGGCTTCTTTGGGCTACCGCGCAAGGCGGGTTAGCTGATGGTTCAACTGCTACCGTTTCTGAAAAAGTCAACCGAATGGATCGGGAACAACTTAAAGTATTTACAGAACGCGATGATATGCCGTCTCTTTATGAATTACCTAAAGCAGGCGGCAAGGCTATATACGAAGCGGCCACTAAAGGAAATGCAGGTTCTACTATGTCGCCGGGAATGACAGCGCAAATATTCCAATACGACACAGTTGAAGAAATGCTTTCTGATCTTGCTGCACAGCCTGACTACGACACGGCTGTAGAAACCGAGATGGATCGCCGTATGAAAGAGAAGCACGGAAGCATTGACGACGGCGCTATAGACGCTGCTGTAGCCAGCATCCATGAGCAAGACGGTATTGCTAAAACTTTAGCTGCCGAACTGGCCGCGCTTCGCACAACAGAAACTGCCATTAAACCTAAGTTTGTTAAAGCGTATGCAGCTAAGAAAATATCAGAAGCAAAGGTAGGGGAAGCCAATCCTCGAAGCTATCTTGCTGCTGAGAAACGCAGTGCTAAAGCAGCGGGTAAAGCTCTGAAAAAAGGTGACAGGGCGGAGGCATACAAACACCAGTTCCAACGCTTAGTTAACCACTATATGGCCGCCGAAGCCCAAAAAGTTAAATCTCAATTAGCTAAGAAGCTATCCTACATGAGACAGTTTAAACGCGACCGTAAAAAATGGCCGAGCGTTGACGCTGATTATATTGACGCTATTCGAGCCAAGGTTTCCGTTCACGATTTTTCTGCAAGGGTTAGTGATAAAAGACGCACTGCCACTGAACAGGATGCGTTTGCTGCATTTTTAGAAAAAGCTAAAGAAGACGATGGAGCGATTTTTGATGTTCCTGAGTGGCTTAGGAAAAAAGACCGTCTGGTTCATTTTCGTGATCTGTCTGTCGGGGAGTTTAATGAGTTACATGACGCCATCAAGCAACTTGAGAAGCAAGGACGGAACGCTAAAAAGTTAATGCTAGGGCAGGAGAGTTTAGACCGAGATGTTGTTGTTGCGCGGATGCTCACGTCTCTAAGTAAAAAACCGACGGCTACGGCAGTTAGAAAAAGAGGAGAGCACATAGCTAAATCTACTACTGCCAGCCTTGTTGCGGGTCTTGATGCCGCACTTCTTAAAGTTGAATTTCTGCTAGAGATGATAGACGGCGAACCTCTAGGAGCATGGCATCAAGCTATCTACCAGCCATTTGCTGAAGCTGAAACATTGAAGCAAGATTTATCTAGTCAGGTCTCTAATCTAATCTACGGCAAGATTTCTGCTCTTCCTAAAGCTGTTCGCCAAGGGATGGGTAAGCGCGTAGATGTAGGGGCGCTGGCGGGTACAAAGGCAAATCCAGATGAGCGTTGGGATCGAGGAAATCTAATCGTCTTAGCTTTAAACGTAGGAAATGATAGTAATTTAAGTAAGGTAATTAGAGGGGAGGAGCAAGTTGGCCGCGAGATCAATGAAGAGCTAATTGATGCCGCTCTAGCCCAGCTTACAAAAGAAGAATGGGATTTCATTCAATCTCTATGGGACCACGCTGACGTTTTGTGGCCTAGTGTTGAAAAAATATATCGAAAAGAAAATGGCAGAGTTCCCGACAGAGTAGAGCCTAGAGAAGTGGCTACCCCCCACGGCGTGTATCGAGGGGGGTATTTTCCCCTAATGTATGATAGCAACAGGTCGGCTGCTGGGAAGCAGATTGAAAGTATGGATGCGTTAGAAGCGTTTCAATCTGAAAATGTTCGAGCTAGTGTAAACAGTTCTATGGTTAAAGAAAGGATAGAAGGATTTTCTGCTCCTATTAACTTCGATGTTCAAAAGATTGCAACATCTTTTGATAAGACTATTCATTTCATTAGTCACTATGATGCGGTACGAAATGCCAATCGTATCTTAGGTCACCCAGAATTAAAAGATATGATGAGCATAAAATTGGGGCCAAAGTATGTTGCTTCTTTAAACGAATGGGTAGGATCAATAGCATCAAACGGGTATGACCGCCCTCCTGTCGATGACCTTGAGGCAGTTGTTGGCTGGGTCTCGCGCAACACGACAACCGCTGTTTTAGGTCTTTCGTATACAACCCTAACAGCTCAGATATTAGGCTACACTACGGCTCTTGATATTTTGATGAAAGACGGAACTTATATTAAAGACTTGCCGGGGGTTACTAAAGACCTTGCTATGGGTATGGGTCAGGCTTTGTCTAAAGAACACAGAGCTGCCGTTCGAGAATTGTCTGGAGAAATGCGACATCGTTTGAACAATACAGACCGTGATTTAAGAGCAGGTTTGCGAGTTGTGCAGGGACAGTCAGGTGTACAGGCAAGAGTGGCAGAGTTTGCCATGCTAACCATTGCAGCTATGCAGTTATACATTGTTGATTTTCCTGTCTGGACGGCAGCCTACAACCGCGCTTTGCGCGAGGAGCAAGGGGATGTAGACACTGCCGTTGCCTACGCAGATCGCGTTGTTAGGCAATCTCAATCTGGAGGAGGATTAAAAGACCTTGCAACCGTGCAACGCAATAAGGGGTATGGAAAATTATTGACGATGTTCTATTCATTCTTCTCTGTAGTGTACGCTATCTTACGCTCTATTGGGCATGAGGTAGTTTTAAAAAACCCTACTTCTATTCCTCGGATGTTGGCCCGCATTGCTGTCACTATAACTTTAGGCGAAATAGGTTACGGTTTAATGAAAGGGGAAGTACCTGATTTAGAGCCAGACGATGAGGACAAGGACGGAGCAGTTAAGTGGGCAGCAAAAAAGACTTTGTCGGGAATTGCTGGCTCAGTACCTTTCGGAAGAGACCTTGTTCAAGGAGCGTTGGGAGATTACGGTTATAGTATGTCTCCAACAGCTATGTTTGGTGAGGCTGTTGCAGAAAGCTACATTACTGTTGCTGACAAATTGGACTATTACTTTAATGATGAAACTAAGGAAGAGCCTCCAGAGTTAAAAGACATTAAACCGCTGGTTCTGACAATGAGCATTTTATTCAAGTTCCCCGGCATACAAGCTAATCGTACTCTTAGTGGTCTCTTTGCTTTAATGGAAGGCGAAGAGGATGCAGACTTTTTCGATCTAGCTACTGGATACAAAAAGAAGAAAGAATAGCCAAAGGAGCTAATATGTTGTATACGACTAGACACAAGGCAGGAGACGACCGATGACCATAGCCACAGACACCGCCCGCACTGGACCCTACTCAGGCAACGGAAGCACAGTAGCCTTTGCATATGGGTTCAAGGTAATTGATCAAGCGCACCTCGTCGTAACCTTAACGGTTACAGCTACCGGGGTTGAGACTGTGCAGACGTTAACAACGCACTACAGCGTATCTGGCGTCGGGGAAAGCTCCGGCGGAAACGTCACAATGGAGACTGCCCCTACCAGCGCCCAGACCCTCACGATTAGTAGAGCTGTTACTAAGTCTCAGACTACTGACCTTGTTAACCGAGGAGCCGTGCAGCCGGAAGTTTTAGAGACGGCCTTGGACCGTGGCGTCCAGATGGCGCAGGATTTAGATGAGCAAATGACCCGCTCTGTTAAGCTCCCTGTCTCCACTGATCTGTCATCTGTCAGCGCAACTCTATCTGCTCCTGTTGGCGGGGCTTATTTATTGTGGAACGCTACAGGGACGGCGTTGACTACGTCTACATCTTCTGCCGCTCAATCTTTAGGCGGAGATGGCAGTGCCGCTCTCCCTTACTATTCTTATGTTTCTGATCCTAACTCAGGGTTTTATAGAATTGGTGCAGACAATGTCGGCCTATCTTTAGGCGGCACTAAACGTGTAGATTTTGGAGCAGCTACAACAGCTTTTACTGGTCAAGTTACAGGGACAGGGTTTACGGGAACACTAGATGGAAGCCTTGGCAGTGGCACTCCCGCTGCGGCGGTTGTTACTCAACTAACATCTGGCGGTAACATTGTTTCAGACACAGACAGCACCGATGATTTAGGCACAACATCAGTTAGATGGAGAAAGCTCTGGGTTGATGATGTACAGGCAACAACGACATTATCGGCTGATGGTTTAGTTTCTGGCGGTTCAATAGCTTTGGCTTCTGGTGCTACTATCACCGCATTTTTAGATGACGATTCAATGTCGGCAAATAGTGCAACCGCTGGAGCTACGCAACAAAGTATCAAGGCTTATGTGGACACGCTGGTTAGCACTAACGGCGGCAACTGGAAAGCCAGTGTTCTTGTTGCAACGACTGCGAACATAACACTTTCGGGCGTACAGACTATCGACGGTGTTTCTGCAACAGTCGGTTCAAGGGTATTAGTTAAAGACCAAAGCACAGGTAGTCAAAACGGCATTTACGTTGCTGCATCTAGCACATGGGCGCGAGCCGCTGACGCAGATGCATTTAGCGAATTAGTCTCAGCGGCGGTATTTGTTGAGAAGGGTTCTACATTAGCGGATACCAGTTTTATTTGTACTAATGATTCTGGCGGTTCTTTAGGAAGCACAGCGGTTGTCTGGACGCAGTTTGGTGTTGGCGGCGGTGGTGGGGGTTGGCTTGGCGAAGGAACCGACAGCCCAGAAGGTAACAGTGGCGACATTATTCGGATTAACCAACAGACCCTTAACAACAGTGTTACGATGGTAGCCACAGACAATGGCTCTGCAACTGGGCCATTAACGATAGCCGATGGGGTCACAGTCACGATCTCCAGCGGTGCAACATTTAAGGTGCTA
>Ga0196887_1000071_pt1 | contig 43674 bp, 46 predicted proteins | sample VirMetDEL_Mar_31_FD_169094 | JGI IMG/M metagenome (GOLD analysis project Ga0196887, IMG submission 169094) | Aqueous microbial communities from the Delaware River and Bay under freshwater to marine salinity gradient to study organic matter... | ecosystem: Environmental > Aquatic > Marine >... | reverse complement strand
TTATTTACGCACTCCTCTGTTACTATCTCCTCCTTTGTAGCCGCACTTACCACCCACGTAGGTGTTCTTCTTAGCTATTTTAGCCTTAGCCTTAGTTCGCTTAACCTTTGTCTTTGCCGACTGCTTCGCGGTCTGACCTGTGGGCTTGTGGTTAGCTACTCTTTTTTTCTCTTGTCTTTTATCCGCCTGTTTGTGAGCTTTAGCAATTTTCCTACTCATTCTAGTTGACGTCTTCTTCTTTTTTGTTGGGTCGTTCATGATGATGTTATTTATTTTTTAGCTCTTGCTCTAGCCCTTGCGCCGAATTTAATTTTTGCTTTCTCTACCTTCTTTTTCCTACTCTTCGTTACGAGTGGAATTTTTTTTTGATTTTAACATGATTACTTCTTTTTTCTGGTTACTGTTTTTCTTCTTGTCTTTTTCCCGTTTACCAATTGAACCCTTTTATTCACAGTTTTCCTCGGCGTTGACTTGTACACACTTTTAGACGAAGCACTTGTTCTCTTCTGACCATAATAATAATATTTAGAATCCTTAACGGTCACATTGCTTATCTTAGATACGCTTTTTGTTTTCTTTGGCGTGACCTTCAACTTCTCAGCTGTTGAGATATTCTTGTAGTTAGTCGCTGGACGTACATATTCGCCAGAGCGATAATTGTACATACCCGCAGTCTTACTTGCAGACCTAGTGGTAGTACTGGTGCTTCGCTTCGTCTTCAGTTTTTTCCCTTTCTTCTTGTGAAGTGTTGACTCTGACTTCTCCTTAGCTGGCATGCCATTGGGTGCAGTGCCTGAAGACCTATAAGAATAGGTCTTTGTCTTGTTCTTGGTTGAGACTTGCTTGCTGTAGCTGTTTGGTGTACTTTTCACCGTTTTAGTTCTTATTTTTTTTGGCACTCCCATGATTATCTTATTTTATATGTTCTATTTTTTGCGTTCTTCTCGTAAACTTTTGCTTTTACCTTTCCCTTTTTAGATACCTGTTTATACTTAACAGAACCCCTTTGATGTAATACTTTTCCCTCCCTCAGACATAGACTACAGTTTTCCCCGTTTGGATGTTACCTTCTTTTTACACCTTGATACCTTTGCGGTTGCACTCCCTTGACTACCGCACACATTTCCTGTTAACCCCGATGTTCTTCGGTGAATCTTTGGTGCTGCGGCTCTCGATTTACGCATCAACTTTTTTCGGGTACTAGACGGCTTGTACTTTTTATTCGGCTTACTCGCTGTAGAAACAGTTTTTCTAGCTGGAGTTCGCACCGTACCAGTTCCCATAGTGTTCGCGGTTTTTCTAGCCGCCATTTTCACTTTGTTATCCACCTTCTCTTGGGTGGTCATTTTCTTCTTCGCTTTCTTTAACGCTCTTTTTAACTTTCTATCTCCCATTGTTGTTATTATTTACGTCTAACGCTCCCCTTCATGGGAACTCGTTTGGGTGATTTGTTTGCCGTAGCTTGCTTCGCTCTAATTGGAGCCCAAGCACTTCCCTTCATGGGGACTCTTTTAACCTTAGACGCAGCAGCAGCCTTTTCAGCCCTTACCTGAGCCATATTTTTATTGTATGTGTTCACCTTTTTCTTAGGCGTTACACTCTTTTTTGCAGTAGAACCCGTGGGGTCTGACTTTCTTTTTTTTCTTTTTGTTGCCATAATGTTATTGTATTTTCTTGTTAGCCTTTCTAAGGATTAGGTTTAGTACTTTATCTGGCGCGAGAAGAAAGCCAATACCCGCCACCATAACAGCAGCAGGGACAGCGTAATCACCCCAAGCATATACTTGGTCAAGGAAGTAGCCCTTAGTAGCCATACCCGCACCAATTAAAAATAGGATTGAACCTATAATAGTTGTCTTGATTTCTTTTAAGTTGTTGTTCATAGCATCTCTTCTTGTACTAAATCAGTCTTCTCAATAAGCTCTACAGTAACTCCCTTAGCCTCTATCTCTTCTTGCCAAGCTTTACCTAAGTACCAGCCAGTACGCTCATCAGTAAGGGTACAAGGTATTGGTACTACATTCATTCCTGTTGTAGCTGTGAATGGTGCTACCTCTGTTGTAAAAAATATAAGTGTGTTCATAGTTGTCAGTTTTAATCTCGATATACCCAGTAGTTTCCTGTGAAGTTTGCCATTGCCCCATTATTATTGTTACCACTAAAATCGTAAGCTACTGCATCAGTATCCTCACCGTTAAGAGGCCACCAAAATTCAGGGTCAAAAGAAAATATCTCATACGGACTTAGTAGGGGGTTTTCAAAAAAAGAAAGTGCTTCTGCGGCAGTCGCTTCGTTTGATGAGTCTAATGATAGGTTTGACAATGTTCCGTCAAAAACATAAGCAGCATTGGGGTAATACCCTATTCGCTGAAACTTAATTGTTGTGGGAGCGTAATACGACCCTGAAGTAGACTCTACCCCGTCAACATAACATTTGACATTATTACTTGTATCTCTAGTAATGACAAGTGCGTGCCATGTATCTAACGCCATTGTAGGTACTGTCCATGAAAAATTAGTGGCTCCCGAGTTAAACCGCATTCTAATAGTCGTGGCGTTGATTAAGTGAATATAATCAAAGTTAGTTGTATCTGAAAGTATTATTCCAGCACCTACTGTTGGTGCAAACTCTGGCACATTGAACCAACAAGCTATTGTAAAATTATTGGTGGCAGCAGATGACCAAGGACTTATAGTTATAGCATCATCCACACCATCGAACAGTAAAGCATTCCTTCGGATAGCCCCTTTGAATGGTGTTCCTGTGAAGTTAGTCATCGTACCATTATTACCATTACCCGACTCGTCTACTACTGTGGTAGTGGATGTAAACTCATTGAAGTCGTAGTAAAGTGTAGGACTTGCTATTACTGTTGTTGGGTCTGCGCCTAGACCTAAGTTGTATAGGTCTGTAACTTCTGATGCTGAAGCTGCTGTGCCTGCCCACACACTTAAACTGTCTAAGTCTCCGTTGAACCAAGATACAGAACCGCCAGCATACCTACCCAACTGGTTAATTGTTAAGTTAGATTGTTGTATCGTTCGCTGCCCCGTAGAGCTTTCAATCCCATCGACATATACTCTGGCCTTATTTGTTGCATCGACGACTATCACTAAATGATGCCAAGCATTTGCTACTATAGGTGTCCCTATTGTAAAATTCGCTGACCCAGCAAGATACAATCTAATGTTAGTTGCTGAGGTTTGTCTCAATGATATGTTTGCACTTGCCGAGTTACCGAAAATAGTACCTGTATCAGCGTCTGGTGACTTATACCAGCAGCTAATTGTAGATAATCCACTCGTTAAGTCTACGGCAGAGTCTAATAATACATAATCATCTGTCCCATCAAACTCTAAGTAGTTCTCGAAGTTGTAGTGTGTGCCGTAGTAGGTTCCTGTGAAATTTGTATAAGTTCCATTGTTACCATTACCACTTGAATCTGCTGCCGTACTCGTTGTGTCGTTCAACTTCCACCACCCTTGGAGGTTCACGGAAGACTCATATCCTCCCGCGTCAATGGCTGGGCTTGCGCCTGCACCTTCATTGTAAAGGTCTATTACCTCGTAAGGCATTAGGGCTTTATCCCAGAACATTATATCTTTGAGCCAACCATCGTAAAGATTTTGAGTCCCTGCACCACTTACCTTACATCCTATAGTTGTGTCAATGGCATTCGTAAGAGTCCCGTTAACCGCAGCTACACTACCAGATACCTCAAACTGACCATCTAAATATATGTACCCTGTGGTTCTATCAGTAATAAATACTACATGATGCCACTCATTATCTGAAACAACCGTCGAGCCAGTAACAGCTACTGAGCCTCCATCATCTAAAGCAAGTGCGACATTAGACGAGTTTACAGAAACTTGCCACCCTAATCCACCACCATCTCTTTTCCCAAGAATAACTTGATTCCCAGTGCCTGTGGTTTTAAACCATCCAGCTACAGAAAAGTCCCCAATAGTAACGTTAAGAACATTACCCATAGTAATATAGTCATCAGTGCCATCGAAAAGAACAGCGTTGCCTAAAGGTAATAAAGCCCCAGAGCCACCAACATTCACTTGGCTACCATTACCAAGATGAGTAAGGGTGTCAGATATTCCTGTATATTCTCTACCTATTCCCACTCTTTAATCTGTTTCTATTCTTCTGTTCTCTATAATCGTGTCCGAGCCGCAATTATTTATTACGTCAACAAAGATTTCTTTCTTTCCCCAACGAGGTAGAAACTTCGCGCCTAACAATCTTTCACGCTCCCACCTATCTACAATGTAAAGGTCAGTGGTTACGTCTACGTTAAAAGTTCCTGAGCTATCTCCGTTAACCCAAAGAAAGGATGCCTTCACACACTTGTCGTTGTAGCTTGCCGTAAAATACGGAACACCTTTTATGATAGTATCTCTGATTTCAATAGTGTCTCTTACCTCTCTTACGCTCTTAATGTATTGGTACTTAATGATTTGTTTTGGTTTAACCGCGAGGCTATCTCTAAGAACCCGTAAGTCATCCGCGTAAAACTCTTCCATCTCAGCAACCTTAAGATTCTCTGCTTTTATAGTGCGTTGGTTCTGTGCGCGAACTGCTTCTGCGTTACCCTCCAACCTTTCAGACTCCTTCATAGCTGAACGATACATACCGAACAGAATAACTATGATAGTGATAAGAAGAGCAAACCAAGTCCACTTAGAGTTCAAAAGTCTTAATATGGTTATAGAACTAATCATGGCTTTAATCCAGATAGCACTAAGGCTTTTAGTTTGTCGCTGTGCATATTTAGCTCAACATCAAGCCCATCTCGTTTAGCCTCCTCGTCTAACACGCAACTTATAATCGCTCTAGGATAAACATCTTCTTTATTTGCAAATAAACCAAGAGCTACATATCCCGTTATTTTTAACTGTATCATCTTCTCCAAAAATAGTGGTGGTGAGTCTTTTGGTAAGTTGTCCTTGTCCGTTACCACAACATTACCCTCACGTTGCTTATACAGATTTAAAAGCCCGTACTGGTCGTCTAATGGCTTGTCCTGATATAAATGCATCGTCTCTGGCACACCTACCCTACACATTTGAGATGTCATTGTATATTTTTGAACTGACCTTGCGTTTATGTAATCCCCATTATGAAATTCCACAATGTCAATACTCTTTAAGTTGAAGGTATCCCGAAAGTAGTCCATCTCCTTGTAGAGTTCTGTGGTTCGGTCAATCTCCTTCTTTAACTGCTCTTGATACCGCCCCTTAGTCCAAAAGCCTTTAGCAAATATATTTTGCCCAGATGACTTTTTTATGTACCTAGCCAAAATTCCCAACAACCCCGAGGTTATCAGGAAGGTTACCAAATCCCCTATCCAACTCATATTTTTACGAGAATTGAGGGTAAGATACCGTTGCGTTATTAGTTGCTCCGTTTATAATTACGGGGCGTACTTTCTTACCTACTTGTGCGCCCTCAGAGTTGCCTGTAATGCTTGTAGATACGGGAAGAGCCATTGAGTTTCCATCTTCATCAATAACGTCTGCCACGCCCCCTGATGGAGAAGCTGCTGAGATTGAAAGCGTTCCTTTTGCATCGGCTTTTGCTACGTACTTGTAACTTGCTGCTGCCGCGAAAGCTGTTGATGGTGCTTTATTGAATTGACCCGATGTTCCTGCGCGGTCTATCTTAATAACCTCAAGAAGTTCGTCGTCTGTTGGATTCCAAACAAAAGCGCCTTTTGAGAGTACTGCTGTGGTAGTGGTAAATACATCACCTGAAGACGTTATAGTTCCCGAGGCTGCGGTAGTTGCAGGAGGGCAAGTGTCCTTGGTTGTGTATATTTTTTGTCTTAGTTTCATGTTCGTATGAGTTTACTTGCAAAAGTACGAATACCACGTGGGTTAGGGTGTAATGCTCACATAACTACCTACGCCGTATTTCCTTTTTTATTTTAGAATATACCTTAGCGTATTCTTTGTCTTTTGACGCCTTTCTATACGCATCAGCTATTAAATCTGCCTTCTTTCCAAAGTCAGCACGAATATAAATCGGTCTTTTTATTAACTTATCTATAGCTCTATATCTAGCTTCGCCTAATTTTTTATTTATCTCCCTGTATTGCTCTGGCGTCATATCGCCAAGATACTTGCCAGCCTCCTCCACTCTTCTCTTCTTTAGATTTGGTATTACCCTAGAGTCATGCGTCTCTCTGTAAAGGTTGAATATTTCGTTATCAACTGGGTCATCAGTCATTATACGCGACTTTGTTACATCTATTAATTGATAAACCCAAGGATTTCTCTCCTCTGGAGTTTGACGTATGTTCCTGCCAAAATAATCTACCCTTATAGGTAAATCTTCTGTGTTCCAAGTTTTATCTAAAATAACATTTTCAAGTTGTTCAAAAATATTATTACTTCTAAGGTCTGGTAAAAACTCCCTCTGCGCTCTATTTATTGCAGCCAAAGTGTTTGGTAGCGGAATTGAGGTCACCGCTTTAAAGGTATTCTTAAACCAATCCTCATATTTGCCATCAGACACAGCCTTTAATAAAGAGTTTATTCCCGCTAGAAAAGACTGCTCGGTAGAGAAACCTATGATTGATTGTGGAATTAATGAGTATTGCTCAATATACCTAGAATATTCCTCAGCTTTTGTCTCGCCCTTAGGCTTCTTTAATTCAGATTTTATATCAGCCTTATTAACTTTAGCATAAATACCAGCAACCATGCCGAACAACCCCATTTTACTTAAAGCCATAAAAGTATCATTTGGCTTAGGTGACGGGCTTCCTCCATTCATAGCGCGAATTATACCGCTAATATTTATTGAATTGGGTGGGAATGTAGCATACTTTAAATTCCTTTCCTTTTCTGTGTCGTCATCAATCCCCTCCGATATAAGACCCTTAGAAACCAACCACGCGGCCCCCCCGACCATCATCATTCCCGTCACGGATTTACCAAACTCAATATTCGCTTTTCTTTTAGCTGCCGTGTAGGCTGATTTCTCAGACTCACTTGCCTCTGAATACTTATTCCCATTTAGTGCTTTATTTGCCACCCTAAAATAAATAGCAGACTTAGCTGCTGGTAAGACTGGTAGTGCCAAGTCTATGGTTTGACTTACAATGTTGGCTGGCGTCTTAACGTAAGGAACGGATAATTTTATAACTAGTCTGGCAATTCCAGCAAAAGTTTTTCCTATTATAGGAACCTTACCGATAGTTGAATCAATCCCTCTGGATAGATTATTCATAAACCCTACAGCTAAATTAGATATAGTGCTTTCCTCCATATAAACAGCCTCTTTACTTCTTTCCTCAGCCCTAGCTAATGATTTTTCATCTGGATACTTTATAAAATTCTCTAATTCACTACCACTTAATCCCTTTATTTGTCCATACTCATATAACGCCCTAGCCCTAACTGGCATACGAAAAAGGTTATCACCAAGCCTTAGTAACGCAAACATAATTTGAGGTGGTGCGCCAAATAAAGCCTCAAATGCAGCCGAAACCTTACCTGATTTTTTACCAGTTTTTTTATTTATAGGTAGTGGCGCTTTTCCCATTACCTGAAGAAGCCCCCTATAAGGTCTGAACCCTCTTTGTATCTCACCCTTTGCTATGTCGCTTATTTGCCCGCTTACTATTTCATTAAATGATTTCTTAAGAGACGGGATAACCTCCTTTCCACCTCTCACATAACCGCCAATACTCGGTATATTAACCCTTGGTGAATTTGTCACGAAACTATTTACAGCATCAGCAATTCCAGCTATCGCCTCCACCGTCCCTCTAATGGGTAACTGAATTGCGTTAGTAAATATATTTGTTGCTTGAGACATTGGGGTGAGTAAATTACCCTGCACAGCAAGCCCCATTGAATCCCAAATACTTCTTGGCGTTAGGTCTAAAATCATCGTGTTTAATGGCTTAAACGATTCAGCAACTGCCATTTGCGCTTCAATCTCCTTTAATTCATTATTCTCAGTGGGATTTTCTCTTACCTCTTTTAATGCCTCTTTCAACTTTGAAACATCATCAATATACTTCTTAGATAAGTTTAATAGTTCTTGCTTATTTTTAGTTGGTATTTCAAGCCCACGCTTATCTAGTTCTTTTTGTATGTATGAGTAAATACCAAGTGGAGTGCTTCCTTTCACCTCAGCTAGTTGTCTTAAAAATTGACCAGCCTTTGTCCCCTTCTTCGCTATTACTTCAACGATATCATCAATTCCCTTTCCGTCCGCAAGCCTTCGGTTTATCAATTCAGCCGCCGCAAGCCCAGCAGTATTACCATCTCCCTCCTTTGCTGACATCAACCCCTCTTCAGTCATTTGAGAAACCAAATCCTCATCAGTCATATCAGACATATCGTCTTTTATGTCTTTTAAGACTTGCGGCTCATAGTAATTTTCTGGATTAGATAATATCTTAGCCTTTTCCCTATCTCCAAGCTCCCGCCCCACAACCTCCGCTTCCCTCTCGGCAAATCCCCTTATTTTACCTTTTGGTTTTACCTTTGATTCTTGTGTGGTTTCTGTTAGATTGCCTTCACTATCATCTCTTGTTTCGGCTTTCTCTTGCGTACTTACCTTATCTTTTGTTGAGGTGGGTGACTCCTCCTTTTTTAATCCTTCAATTAACGAATCATCCTTTATAACGTATTGCTGTTGCCTTTTTTCGCCCGCCTTCATCACCCCATCAATAGTGATTAGTTTTACGATTTGCGCATCTGAATTATTAATAGCCTTAACCTCAGCAGCACGATAATCACTCATGCCCATCCCAGTACCATCAACCTCTACAACCTCTATTGATGTACCTTTAGGTATTACGACCTCGGCTACACCTTCATCCCTACCATAAGTAGCGGCTAATTCAGAGTCCACTGAAGAGAACACACCTTTCGCTCCTTTGTGAGCATTTATCCTAAAGCCTTGTAAATCTTTCTTTCCGCCTATACCTTTGAATATTTTTACTGGATTGGCAGTAGAAAAGGTTCCCTTAGTTACGTCGGTGACCTCTTTCTTTCCTTGCTCTAGTATCTCAGGCGTGACAACATCTTTACCCTCCGTAGTAGCTACGTCAGGTTTAACCTGACTTTCTTGCTTCTTTTCGGTTGTTTTTTTGAAATAATCTGAAATTTCAACTGCTCGAATCGCATCGTTATGTAAATTCTTTACATCAAAAAGGTATCTATGAATCTTGGTCTTATCGTTACCAACGGCGGATATAGCCTCATCAGTTATAGACTCTATTCTGTTGGCTCGTTCTTCACTCGTTACATCTTCAATGATAAAAACTGGTATAGACTTCTCCCCTCTTTTTTTAGCTACCGTAGCCCTATTTCTCCCCTCTTGTTGAAATTTGCCACCCCTATAATCTAAATAGATTGGGTCTATTTTATCCCCCCTTTCAATACCCTCTTCTATCTTGTTTATGGATGTTTCATTTACCCCCTCATCTACTGATGACCCAAATCTCTCTCTTACTCTTGATAGGTACTCATCAGGGGACATCATTTCAACTTTATGTTTTTTGTCTTTTTGAAAAAAGAAATATCCACCCCCGCCCTCTAGCTTGTCCATTATCTCTCTCCGCCACTTTGACTCACTAGGCTTGGCAAACATACCAATGTAAGAGGACTCATCCTCAGCTATCTCAGAGAATTTCTCCTCCAAATTTTCACCAGTATCTTGCTTTACTGGCGTTTCTTTGCTCTGTGGCGTTGCGGGCTTTACTACAATAGACCTTCCCTCTATCCCGTTAGGTGGAACCACTTGAACGGGGACACCGTACTTATTAGCATAACCTTGCGCCTTCTCTTTTGTCTTGTCTAAATTATTTTCATGGTCAGACTCCATCATGTTTTGAACATAAACATCCTCGCTTACGCCAGCATCCCGCGCCGCATCAGAAAAGTCAATAGAAACGATTACACTTTCAAAAGATTGCGGTGATGTGGGTAATATTATTTCCCTAAGTCCGTTCTCTTTAGAAATTTTAACCTGTTCATCAAATAATATTTCCTTTTCAGAATCGTACTTCTTTCCTTTACGACCCTTCGGCAACTTGCTTTTATCAAAGACTAGACGGGCGCTAGTCATTCCCCGACCATCCCACTTATCTTCCTCACTAAAGAACACAGAGTCCTCATCTTTCTCCGCCCTAGGCATATTACTCTCGGATGGACGCTTTAAAACACCCTCATTTAACGCATCTAAAGTAAGTGATGTATGATAAAGTAAATCTTCTTTTACTGGCGTTTCTTTGGTTTCTGTTTCACCTGAAAGTTTCTCGTTAAACCTTGGATTCTTCGGATTGTTGTACCCGATACGTTCCTCTGTCTCTGCTGGAGCCTTAGATAAGCTCTCATTTATCTCAGCGATTCTCTTTGCTTGGGGGCTGGAGTCAGCAATAACCTTGTCAACGCCCTCTATTTCAGCCTCTAACTTAGCCTTTTCTTTTATTAGGTTCGCGTCCTCAGCCCTCTTCTCGTTGCTGTCAGTTGGGAGGGTCTTGCTCACCGCATCTATTCCTTGCGAGAGGTCAGTCTTTAACCTTTCGCCCTCTTCTTGAGATACGATTCCGTCGTTAACGTCTTGGTCTATGTCGTTAGATAATTTCTCTAACTGAACCTCATCTAAGCTTGACATTAATTCCACATCTTTGCTTGAGATTCTGTCAGTGAGTTGCTTTAGTTGGGCGGGGGCAGAGATTACACCACCAGCACCAACACCAACGATAAAGGCATCGGATAATCCACTTGTAAGTTTCCTGTCTGGGTCTACCCCTGTAATAATGTCTGACACGTTCTCTGCGAACTGAGAGGCCATCTCTTCAATTCCCTCTATTATCACTCCTACGGGAGTTGCACCATACTTCTTCATCGCATCTGTGATAGACTTAACCGCGAACTTCTTAGCTTCTTCTTTACCAGCTTTAGCGCCCATCGTGGAGAATATAGTCTTCATCGCTCGGGCTATACTTGCTGTACCTAAAGCCTCCGATACTCCTTCCGCGAGTCCAGTACCCCAAGCGTTTAAAAGCTTTTGACCCTCAGATACTTCAGACTTCTCTAGGTCGCTATATTTGCCAGAACCAGATACTACGGATGTACCAACCATTAAAGGGATTGGGGGTGCGCCAGCAATACTAGCACCAACGATTCCAAGAGTGTACGGAAGTGTTTCAGCAACCTGACCACTAAGAGCTTTTAATCCATCTGCAATATCTCCATTTGAGAATAACTCAGATACACTTTTTGAATAAACGTCATCAATGTTTTTTAACTCTTGCTCCGCTTGTTGTCGCCAAAGACCTTTAACTTTTTCGTAAGCATCTTTTCCACCAACACTCTCTACTACCGACTCGAAGTCAGTACCAATAGGTAGACCCGTCTTTTCCGCTATGTAGTTCTGCGGAGCTGCAAGAGTGTTGTATATGAATTCTGGAGACTCAGCTACAGAGCTAAAGAACCTTGCAGCACCTTTGTTTGCTAGTTGGGCTAATTCTAATGGGTATCCAACAGGGGCTTGGCGATGTTCGTCAGCCTCCATTTGTCGGCCATACTTACTAATAAGACGTTCAGGTACATCAATAACAGGCTCTACGTAACCCTCTTCTGATTGCGCGGCTTCTACGTCAGCGTAAAGGTCGTTCTTAGGCTCTTCGCCAACTGATTCGGAAGTAGTGATAGCCTCGCTCGAAGGTGTAGGTTCTTCCAAAGAGCTTGAAGCTTGTGGCTCGGACTTGAATTTTTTTTTTAACTTACGTAACGCATCCTTAATCTCGTCGTCTGAGAAATCATATCCACGCATCTTCTCCACCAAGGCTTTTGCCTTAACAGAAAACTCATCGTTACCTTGTTGCTTTCCCATTATTCTCCAAGTACTTCATTAATTAAATCATCATCAGATGGTCTTTCTGTACCGCCCTTCTTTTTATCCGACCTCTTAAGCATAGTAGAGACATGTGCCTCGCTAATCTCTAAGTTTTTCAACTTAGAAATATTATCTTGACTGAAGGGCAATTCAATAGTTCCATAATCAGAAGATGTGATTAAAATAGTTCTAGTCCCATCCTCATACTCTCTTATTTGGTCAATCTTACCCCTGATAGTCTCACCGTCTTCGTCATACCAATTCAAGGCAACTAAATCTGAGTCTTTATATATTTCTCTTGGCATTATGAAGGTATATTTTTTACCTGTAACCGAACCCACACTTGGAAGACCCCTGTACTTAGTTTTCCGACCCTCTGCATCCGTAAGAGTTACACCTTCATTGGTCTCCCCCTCAGACACGGTAAACCCAAATAAATCATTTCTGTAGCCCCCATTATCTAATTTGATTAGTCCACCGCGTCTTTCTCTGTCGTCTTCCGTGTTCTTTAAAGTCCTTTCAAGTGGGGCTATACTCAATAGCGAGAACATATCTTCAGTAGCACCAGAAATAGCGTTACTATAAGCCACATCTGGGTCTTCAATCCCCTTTGAGTAATCCCACATAATTTGACCCTTAGCTTTGTCGTTAGAGCTAATGATAATATCCATTACCTCTTTACGCATACTCGGCTTCACTTTTTTAAATACCTGAGTTAAGCTCATTTTACCGATATCCCGCACATTTATATCTTCATCAAAGTATTTACCAGCTGATTGTGGGTCTGCCGCTAAATTACCTAATATTTTATTACCCTCAGACGCGACATACTGAACAACATCAAAAGACTCTTGTAATATAGAAAATGAGCTTATCGCTTGGGTTGTTAGCGCACCTAAATCATTGGGGTCAAGATTTTCTTCCCCGCTATACTCCCTAAAATTCTTCAAAAATTCTTCGGGGTTTCTGTAATTGTCCCTTTTTTTATTGAAGTTAGAAACAGCAGACGAAATGTTTTTATCTTCGTCGTTTAGTTTCTTAACGTAAGAACCAAACTCCTTTAAATATCTTCCAAAGTTATCTAAGTCAGACATTGCGTTAGACTTAAACTCTTTTAGCTTTTCATTGTACGCTCTTTGATATACAGGAGATGTGTACTTAACATCCGAGTACATACCTAATTCTTCGTATAGCTTTTTTTGCTCCTTATCCCGTTCTTTTACCGCCGCTGCTGCACGCTGTTTTTCAGCATATAGCCTATTAGCATAAGCATCAGCGTACTTAGTTACGTTCGTTGGCTTATATACTATTGGTTGTGTTCTTCCTGCCATTTTATACTATTTTTAAACCTTACTCACCTTTATATGTCTGCGGTATAAAGTTTGAAACAGATGCATTAGGGTCATAGTTTCCTGTGAATTGACCTTCCCACCCACTGTTATTGTTAGGAGACGACTTAGGCGTCATTGGGCTGATGTCTCCTCCGCCTTTACCAAAATTTCCTGCGCCAACAACGTTACCAGCAGCACCAAAGACATCCCCTACGGTGTTCCAACCCTCATTCATGTTCTGTTGAGCTGCCCCGTAAAGAGCGTTGATTTGGTCTTGACCTTGGTTGTAAATTCCTAGTTGCTGCGCTGCGAATGCGTTGTTTAACCCTATTTGGTCTTGTTGCATTCCGTATTGCTCTGCCGAAGCTTGGTTTTGGAAGTTAAGATAGTTCTGAGTAGCAGATTGTCTTGCTTGAGCGTCCATCATTGCAAGGTTCTGATAGCTTTGATTCTGTTGGCTGGCTACTCCACTTATCCCGCGAAGCCCTGAACGTGATGCTTGCAACCCTCTAAGCAACTGATTAGTACCTTGTTGTATGTTTTGTTCCATCCCCCGCTCTACAGCATCGGGTAATCCTTGTTGTGCTAAGTTTTGATACTGACTCTCAAGACCTTCAAGTTTCTTGGTTCTGTCAGCCTGAGCAAGTTCCATGTTCTGTTGGTTCTCTCTTGCTGCGACTAATCCAGCAAAAGCTTGTGGAACCAGTGTAGTCTCTCCAGTAGCGGGGTCTGTGTATTCAATCATACTGCTCTTATCAGCAGTGTACTTGCCATCCTCACCCTTATATATCCCCGCTTGGGAGAACTGCTTAGCTCTTGCGGATTTTCTTTGTTTCTTAGCCTGACTGAACGATTGCCCCGCCTTAATCCCGATTCCAGCAGCCGTTAATCCTAATCCTACTATTACTCCAGACATCTCTTATTCAATATTACGTGTTCAGGTAGCTCAAGGAAGTCTTCTGTGTAAACTTCTTTTTCCGCTACCTCAATTTCTTTTGCATCCGTCCTATACACACAAGTCCATCTACAGTCTTCGTGCATGTAAGCTACTCTTTGTGTGCCTATCTCAGTTTGAAACTGCATCGGCGCTTTAATTCTTTTCACCTCTCCTGTGTCCATCAGTATAGACATCTCACCCTCAAGGAAGAACGATGGGTGGTCTTGCTTGTGTATAAAGCTTACTACCAACGAATCCTTTGGCATAAAGACCTCCCGCGTGTACATCCCATTCTTCAGGTGATGCTTCGTAGGAAAAAGTTCGTCCATCTCTTCTGTGTGATGCCTTACCGACCCCTCTATGCTGAGTACTTGTTCTTTGAATATCGCTATCTTCTCCCATAGTAGACCACGATTCTCGTTAATGCTTTCGAGGGCTTCCTTCGCAATATCTTTGCGCTTGAATATCCCGCGAACTTTTTTTACAATAGAACTAATACTCATAATCTAAATGCAAAAATAAGCATTACTAGCTTATTGGAGAGTAAAGTTGTGGTATAGTTACTGAGAATAATACGGGCGCTTCTGCTATTGTCTCCGCAGTTCCGTCAGTAATACTGGTCAGTAGCTTAATCTCATGGTACGCACCACGCATTTCATCCCCATCTAACAAAGGATAGTCAAGGTTTGGAGTGTACTTATCACGAAGAAAGTTAGACCAATATTGACCCTCAAACAACTCAAAGTCTGCTAGGTTCAACTCCGTTATTTGACTTCTGTTATTGATAGCGTAAGGTACAGACCAAGCTTGATTGCTCTCCACGTTTATACTTAGTGGGACTTTTACGGCGATTGGCTCCTTGTTAACCACGAAGTTAACGCTAGAGTCATATACAGTGCCGTAGAATCTGTTCCAATTAGATTTATTGATATCATCAGATGAATCGTAATATGGCTGAGATGTGTGTCTATACATTTTACCCCCAGAAAAAGAAACCAAATCCGTACCAAAACCGCCCAATAATTGTGGGTTATACGAATACCTACTTGTCCACCTACCTCTTTCTTGATTAAAAGCTATACTTGCCTTATCAATAAGAAGAACGTAATTAGCCCCCGTTGAAAGCTCAAAATCACTACCACCAATAGTCTTGGAGTCTATAGTTATAGATGTAGAATCGCTACTTGATATACCGCCCTTAATTATTCCGTAATCACTAGAGTCTTGGGCTTTTACATAAACAACTCCATCAGCAACAGCTTGCGATAAGAAACCCTTTTCTATATCCTCATTAGAAAAAGTTAACGTATAAGAGTAAGAGCCATTACTTATTGTTGTACACTTCAACTCATTTATGGTTGTTAGATTTAAAACATACTCAGAGTCACCTATATTATAAGCGCCTTTTAACAATGAATTAATAGAGGATAAACTGAGAACTGAAGATATAACAGGGTCGCTTAGATTAAACTCAAAATAAGTAGACATCTTTATGTCTGAGATACTCTCTATTCCACCACCACGCATCCTACATACAGCGCCCCTTATTCGGTCAACCCAATACATGGAGTCTCCGAACGCAGCAAAGCTCTCTGGGTTTTGGCATCCGTACTCTTGAGGGAAGTAAGACGGAGATGAAAACACATTTTGCGTTTGACCTATGACACCACCAGATAAGTCTGCTGTGTTTATAAAATACTTATTAGACAATAACCTTGAAACCCTTAGTTCTTGAAATACAGTAATGTAATCACCATAACTATATGTCTTTTTAATAGCCCCATAAGCCTCACTTATATCGCTAAAGAAATTAGAATCATAAAACCTATTAACCCCGAAGAAATTTGTGTTCTCAACGTATGGTTCACTATAATCAATCTCCGTTATGTATGTTTGCTCTTGGGAGTTACCAACGGAGTTTGGCCGACCTATTGAGGTGGATTTAGACTCCCTGTTTGGAACTAAGTAGTTTGCCTCCGCCCATGAGTAATTCGGATAGAATGCGGAGGATACAGTATCTATATAACCCTGACCCACCGCGGCAGCATCGTATACGCCAAATATATAAGCATCTCCAGCCTCAACAATGGCTATAGCGGACTGAGTACCGACCTCTTGATTCCTAGACCCACCATCCCATCCACTCGCACTATGTGCTAAGGCTCCGTTAGAGTCTTTTGATATTCTGTACTGCTCCCCAATCTCATACCAAACTTGATTTTCACTAGGGTCTCTTGGCGAGTAAACCTCATAGATATTACCATCAGAATTAGCGCCAGTAAGATTCCACGCGCCCTTTAAAGACGAGGGTCTCCTGAATTTAATCGTATAGGTTCCAGAATCATAAGACAATACTTCACCGACATGAACTTCATCTATTGTTGATATATCTCTATAGTATTGACCAGAAGCTCTATTATACACTGGGACAATAAGGTCACCCTCAGTGAATGAATAATTATAGTTAATATTAGACACACCCATTTCATCGGACATATCCTTGACGGACATCATCTCCGCCTCTACTATATTTGTTGTCCCTGAACTTATGGAGCCAACCCCCGCGACAAAAGTAATGTAGTTGCTTTTTGTTTTATTTCCACCATAAACTATATGATAATACTTAGCCCAAGATGGCGGTGCGTGTGCTATAACAAACTTAACCCAACTTGCACCTTTATTGGATGAGTTGTGGTAGCCAATAGATATCTCTGAATCTTTGTTAGTGTATACGTTTGACAATCTACCATTCCCATCTGAATACACCAGACCGAGTAAATGATTTGACCCAGTTTTTAAACACCATCTACTCTTATTCTCAGATTGACTATCGTTTAGAGTCGTAAGCTGAACGTTGAGATTAGAGGCGTCCCAATCATACCCATGCGTGACATTACCTAAAGCAACTCTATTCCCATTAGTAAGAACCATTGTCTCAGCCTTCTTTGGGATAAAATCGTACAATTGGTCGGACTCTAAGGTGTCAACAGCAGAAGCCCCCTGACCAGACGTAAAATCGTACTCCACATAAAATGGCCCCTCACTTGAATTAAAGGCTGTAGAAACTGTAGATGTTCCAGTGTCTAGCGTGGTTGATGATATAAAGTTATTAGCTAAAGCCTCTTGGTGAGTTGTAGATAGGTTAATACTACCATCAAGCGGAAAGCAAACGTAATAAGTATCACCATTATTAATACCCGTTGGTGGCGTCCCATCTGTTTCGTACTTTACAGGCTCTCCTTGTATCAGTTTATTTAACGCAGGAGTGGTTTGAAAGCTACTAGATAAAGAGGCAACTTTACTAACCCCAAAGGTTCTAATCCCCCTAGAGATAGTTGCATCATCAATGTCTATAGTTTGAGCTAAAAACCAACTACCCGTATTGCCGTCTAAGTTCTGTCGGAAGAAAATATCAATAGACTCAACCTCGCTTTTCCAACTATAACTAGATGAATTTGTTAGGTTATCTGGGAGATAAGCTCTGATGTTAATAACGCTATCTAGGTCATTAGAGCTGGATGTGCTTGGGTAAAAATTCGTTAAAGCTATCCTACTTGACGGAGAGAATGCTGAATACTCACCACTTCGATATTTGTATCTATACCTAAATTGAAACAATTTACCCCTTACGGAATTTGTGTCTAAGCTAGTGTCTTGACCGTATCCTACTTTTGGAGCCCATTGAGGCGTGTTTGCGTATAATTGAACATCTGACGGTGACATGGGGGGGTATTGATTACTCTGCCCCAAACTCATACACCTATCTACATTTATCATACACGGCTCACCACTTGGGTTAGCCCAAAGCAAGAAGGTAGAACCATCCCTGTCTATAGTTTCAATATGTGTTATAATCGTACTTGAACTATCTAATGGAAAATAATCATCCAATTTCCTCCAATAAAGCTCAGAGTATAAAGGTGTTGACGCAATCGTATCCGCCCCAGACGGGTCTACGCCAACGTTACTTTCTTGAAGGCTCATGTAATAACTACCAGAAGCCTCCACAATGTCATTCATATCATAAGAGGTTGGTGAGGCAGACCAAGCTCCTTGGTACGCTGAATCCCACCAATAATACCCCCTAGTCCAAGCATTATTTTCAAGAACTAATCTTGCAACATTCTCCGTGGGGTTGTATTGAAGTATTAAATGCCTATCATTAGAGTTGTGGATAAAATAATAAAGCTTGTTGTTTGCCTTATCCCACCTCTGACCAACCACCGTATTTGAGCCAATTGGTAAAGCATAAACTAAAATAAATTCATGTGTCCCAGATGGGTCGGAACTAAGTGTAATAATATTGGTTCCATCCTCTGCGTCTTGCTCAGTCGGGTAGAGAGAGAAAGTTGTATTAGACAACCTCTCCACATAATACACATTACCCTCAGTTAATCCTGAAATCGCAGTATTCCCCAGAGCGTGTTCATACCGAACAGCCATACCTGTTTGGTAATTAGTTGCCGATGTTGCCGTGATTACATTTCCAGATATCGACGACTTAGTAGAAGTTAAGTCAAATGATAGGTATGTATCAATCTCTAAGTTTCCCACTTGAGAAGTTAAAACACCAGCAGTACCACCAATAACCTTTGATGTAAGATTAAGCGCATCAGTATAGTCACCATCTGGTAAAAAACGCGGGTCGTCGTCTTTGTTCAGCCCACCGCTAAATGTTTTTACCTCCTCGATATTAGCCATCTTAGAATTTTAGCATTTTGAAGTTCTTGCGGATAATATCTTCCCAATCCGTTCTCCTCTTACTAGAGTGGTCGGCGATTGCTTTAAGCTTGGCGTTAGACCAGTCCATCTTAGCCTGTTCCTTTGCACCCATGCTTCCGCTTCTCTTGTACCGCATATCAGCCCAATGGATGTAAGCCTTAATGGCTTCTACGTTGATTTCGTTTACCCTGTATTTTCCGTCGATTTTCTCTGGGTTGCCAATGAAGAATACGTACACAGGGTTCTTAGTGCTGAAGTTTCTGTTGAACTCTACTCTGTTCTGTGCTTGGTTAATTGAGTAAGTTCCGTTTTGTCTGCCCGAAAGTCCGTATATCCTGCCGATGAACTCTCCGTGAAGGTTAGTGGTTGTTGTCGTGTAGAAGCCTACCCCGATGCCTGTAACGGCATTACTATCTTCGTTATCACTAACAGTATCATCTCCGCTTGAATCGGTTCCTACGGGCGCTTGGTCGTAGCTGTGAGTAAGCGGGTAGAATGTATTGTTCTTTAATATGGCAAACCCCAATGTCTTTACGCAGTTGCTTGGGAGGTCTGCGGTGAGTGCGCTAGAAACTGAAAGCTCACACTTCTGTACTTGCGAGGAAACGTCACGCTCCAATATCTTTAATCCTTGGATAGCCATGTTTAGGTATCGGCTGAACCCGTGAAGAGACTCAAACCCACGCTCAATCATGTAGTCTTTTACTACTTGCTCTAAACTTTTATTTGCGCTGAGTGCCATCTTAGTTGTCTATTCCGTCGTTAATTAAATCTTCTGGTATTTGCTTCTCAGGGGCAAGCATCTCTAACGCCCCTCTTACAACTTCCCTTTCGTAGCTTGGTGGAATAGGAAAGAATCCCCGAGAAGGAATATCAAAACCACTTTTAACCATCACCACATATAGCCCTGTTCCCTCTGTCACATCTCCATGAAAGATTAACTTATCCGCGTGAAGAGCAAAAGCAGGGTTGCCTTCGTTATCCCGAGCCTCACTTTCCTTGAACATTGCTGTGAAGTTTATTCCAACAGGAAGGTACTGAGTGGACATATCCTCTTTTCCGTACACAGCGTAGACGCCCATGTTCTTTGGGAGGTCTAAAGGTGTTGAGGTAAGCTGAACAAAGTAATTTCCGTCATCACCTTTTTGAATCGTGTACTCGTCAGGAGAAGAAACGAATCCCCCGAAAAGGTCTAGCTCATCTTGGTACGCTGCCGCAGTAAGAAAGGTGTAAGCAATGTTATCCCTTACCTGTGCTACCGCCAACTCACACTCACGAATGTCTATCTTGGCATCCGTAGTAACGCGAGGCGTTAGTATTTTCTGTACTTGTTCTGCTAAAAGCCTTTTAGTTGACATTCCTTATCCGTTGCTGGTGTTTTTACTTGCTTCTGAGACTTGAACAACGTTGCTGTCTCTAAGGTATATTCCTAGATAAACACAAATTCTGTACACCAAGTCGTCTGTCGCAAAATTAGGAACTACGAAGTCCGTGCTGTCCCCACTGAGAATATCAGGGAAGTTTGCTAAGTAGTGCGTTTCTCCTGCGGGAGTTGACGAAAGGTTTATCCGAACCCCACCAATAGCGTTTGTGTAATTAGAGGCTAAGGCTATAACTGAAGAACTTACTCTTATAATGTACACTTGTTGGTTCTCGTTTAACCCGCCGACAGTAGTGTTGTCATTAGATGTGTAGAAAGCTACATCCCCCGTCTTAAAAGGGTGTCCCGCTAATGTTATTTGATTACTGCCTGTATCTACGTCGTTACTCGCAAAGGAGGTTCCCATGTTATCGTTTACCACCGCTCCTCCTGTTGCCGCAAAGACCTTTCGGCTACTTGATACCGTATAGTTCCAATAAGGTACTGGTGTTCTGCGTAAGTAGCTAAACTCTATATTGTTAAGACCAAGGGGAAGAACTCGAAACTTGTCGTCGTAATAAATGATAACGGGATGCTCCGAGTCAATAGGGGTAAGTTCAGACTGAAGAAGTTCAGCAAGCACATTATCGCCCACTCCTGTAACGGGAACCACCGCACCATTCTGAGAGAACGGAAGTTGAACCCTACTAGCGTGCCAATAGTCATAAGGGTATCTAGCGTATCCCGCACCATCTAAAGAGATTAGGCTTGGGGTTTTTCTCAAAGCTGAGATGTCGTCCCAATTCTTTTGTCCACTATCATACTTTAGGTAGGCATCATTCTTCCAATCGTTTTCTGCTAACTTTGCGTAGCGGTTAAAGGTTACGGAGTCGAGATAGCCGCCCTTTTGTGACTTATTTGCCACCTTAAATACCTGCTGGTAGACCTCATTTATGTCTGCGAAAGCTGCCATTTACTTGCTTAAGGTTTTAGTATATACACCGTGATATTCTGGCCTATGTTTACCGTAGCACCAAGCGTAATAACCCCCGTTGAACTATTTAAAGAATAGCTTGTAATTGATGTACCGACCTGAACATATTCACCATCAATAAAGACAGCAATATCATTATCACTATACCCAACAAGGGCAGCGTTTGAATTAGCGTCTAGTGGTGTGTATGTTGTGGATGCAACGGTTAATGTCTCCGCGTACTTACGGGTAATCTCGCTTGTGGTTCCAATGCCAAATACTTGAGTAGAAGCAGTTGTAGGGGAGCAATTAGTTAACCGCTGAATCTCAAGAGCATAAGTGTTAATGTCTGTTGAGAAGTCTGAGTTGATTGCCGCCTCTAGCATTTGGTAGTTAGAAGAAGCTAGTTCAAAGTCAGCCCTTAATCGGTCATAATCCCCGCGATTAGTAGTTCTTTTTGCTTCCATCCTATCAAACAAGGACTTCATGCAAGGGTAGTAGTCGGAGATAGAGTTAGTTCCATCTACAGTGTACGCCTCTGTTCCTGTTACCACATCAGTAAGAGTCCAACGGATTGTGTTGGCTGTTGTATCGTCAGAGTAGAAAGCGTTAGAGAACTGCCATGTATTTGTCGCTGTTCCTACTACTTGACATGGGCCTGTATAGAATACGTTGGTGTTTAGTGTCGCTGTTGTTTTTGTTGTATTCCCGCCGATTGATGGGGGATTATACAAAATATGAGAGTAAGTTGTTGTTGGCGCAACTCCACCGACTGCAAAAGAGTTTCCAATAATAGACTTGAAAAAGATTGGAGTGATAACGCTGTGCGAGATGTCAAATGCTAACGTCGGGCGTGAGTAATCAAGATTAACATACTGAACCCTATCGTACTTAGTGCTTGTAGAACCCGCATCAAACATCTTAAGGGTAACAAGGTAAGAACCTGTTACAGGTGTACCATCCGAGTTAGTAGGAAGGCTGATTGTAATGCTAGAGTTCTTAGCCGTCAATTCTTGAGTCCCCGCGGGAAGAGTACCTGTAAGGTTTATAGGGGTTGCGGCTATTGCATCGTCGTAAGTTGCGGCTAAACCAAAGACGTTATCAGTAGCCTTAATTACAAAATAATTAGTCCTGTCAGCCAACCCGCCAATATCCGTACCCGCCTGACTATCGTAACAAACAGCTTGACCCGTTACGTATCCGTGACCCGTAATTGTAAGGGAGTCGGTAGCCGCGTTCATAGCAGTTATCGTTTGCGCTGCCGCTGTGATGTCTGGGGAGCCCGTAGACGTGTTATTATACGCTGTGCTGCCATTAGGGTCAACGACCTTAATTAAGCCCCGCATATCAGAGATGGGGTCTATATTAGCTAGGTTCGTTCCCGTGTAATCAGAAGCGTCCGATACTGAAAGGGTCTTAGAGTTCCAATCAAAGGACGTTATGAAATTAATTTCGTTGGTTGTAGTTGCCATTTTTCGTGTGCGAATTTCTTAGTATTACAAAGATACAAATACACACCCTGAAACAGTGTAAGGCAACAAAAAGCCCCGCTAGTTTCCTAACAGGGCTTAAAGTAAAAAAATGAAAACAATGACTGATGTCAAATATAAGGAAACCTTAGTTAACCACAATAAGTTTTCTCAACTTATCTTGCAAGTCTCCGTCTACCTCTACCATAGCTAAAAGGTCTTTCTTAGAAAGATGACAAACCTTTTCTCCGTCCACGAAGTATCCTACGCCTCCCTTTTTATTCTTGGGGGCGCGAGTCTCAATAACCTCTTGGTTAAGGGCAAACTCCACCAAAGTACCAATGCTCATATCATCTGCGATGTCAGCACCCATATCTTGAATAGAATCTCTAGCCTCTTCAATAGTCATATTAGGAGATTCCTCCTCCATCATTCCTACCATAGCTTGATAAGACTTGAAGTATTGCTCATCATGGTCTACGTTAGCTGCGAAGTGTTCCACAGGGGATGCGCCAGCAGGAGCGGTAGCGATAATGTTTCCGTTGCTTCTCCAATTAATGGAGTTACGTGTTTGGTCATACGTAATAACACCTTTCTGTAGTGCTTTGCGTACTTGTACTTGCTTTTCTGTTGCGGGGTCTTGCCATCCATTAAGGAAACCTTCTGGGTCTTCCTCCGCGAATTTTAACAAATCCCACTGAATAGACTTGAACGGACGACGATGACCTCCTAATTGAGGGTCTTCGTTTGTCTTAATTCCCAACGCCATAGCGTAGTTAACGACATCGTGTTCGCTACCACTATAAACAAGTTGTTTTGCTTTTGTTTCGAGCATATCCCGAGCCATTTCCTCTTCTGCCGTCTTAGCAGGGTTAACCTCGTAAAAGGATTGAGTGGCGTTAGGGCGATTCATGTACTCTCTTAAGTAATCTCTAAGAGCTTTCTCTTCAGGTCTTGTCCACATGATACCACCGTTAAAAACGATTTTCTTTAAGTTTGATAATCTCTTATCAATCTCATCATTAGACATTTCCCAATTTTCTGTGTAGATACCAAAGCGAGAAGAAAGGATTGGGTCGTAAGCGATTTGCTTGTAGACACCATCTTTTACGATAGTCGCGTATGCTTTGATTCCGAGTTGAGTTGTGTTTACGTTGCCTTTAGCCCCGTATTTTCCCCCGAGAGTAGTGGAGGTTCTGTTGGGTCTTTCTTTGACTACAAAGATAGCACCCTTGTTTAATTCTGCTGTTTGCATTCTTGATTTGTATTAAAATTTAACTATGTAATCTTATGTTATCGAAGGTTGCGCGGGGATGAACAAGTCGCCATCCCCACACGTTGCCTTCAATATAATTCTAGGTATAGAACTGCCCGAATCGGTGTCCAGCGAATCCTTCAAAACCTTTTTGTGAAAGCATATGAATGGTCATCGCATCTTCGTCATCAGTAGGAGTATCCAAAATAGCTGCTCCAGTTGCCCACTCCTTATAACCGTTAACCGCGTCTTCACGGTCTAGGTAGTTAATTCGTAGAGAAGGAACAGATTCAGTTTGTCCTCTGAGTCCGTCTTTCGGCGCGTTCACGTTGTCGGCTGGAATTACAAGACCTTGAATGTCATACTGTAATCCTGTTGCGTTCAACAAGTTCGGCTGAGTGTAAGCCTCAAGTACATTCTTGTGGTAAGTTACGTTACCATAAGTGAATGACTTAAAGTTAAGGTTAGCCGCTTTGTCCTCACTGATGTTAGAGTACATGATACCACCAGCAGTCAAACCGCTTGAAGTACGAAGTAAATCATCAATGGATACAGACAAACCGTGTCCAACCCACAAGTAGTTCTCCTTAGCACCTTGGTACTTCCAAAGAGCCTTAGACATATCGGCGATGTCTCCTAAGTCAATGGCACTAGCGTAATCTTCACGCTGACCATTAGACTCTACAAATGGAGTCAAACCTTCTGTTGTGGTAGTTGTACCCTGACCAGCTACAGCGGCAAGAGTAGTGTTTGTGGCTTTCTCACCAACAAGCATTGTTACCTCACAGTCAGTTTCGTGGTTCTCTACAGTATCTCGGATACCTTCCAAGTACCATGCATAACCATTTCCACTTTCACCAAGATTCTCTAACCAAGTTACTGAAGCCGAAGCTGAACCAGTTACTTTGAAAGCGTCTCGGAAAGACTGAAGGTTGTTCTCATATCCACTGATGCGAGAAGCGCGAGGTGCAGCAGCAGAGCTACCTTCTGGGAAGGCTGTTCCAATACGTACAATCTCTGTTGATGTTCCTACCGCTGGAATTGTATCACCAGCAAGAAGTGGGAAGATGGTAAACTGTGCAGCAGAAACAGCAGTAACAAGAACCTGTACAGGACTTGCGCCGTTTGGAACTACAAGAATATCACCTACCGCAGGAACGTAAGCTGCGCTTGTAGAAGACTCGAAGTATTCAGGAGCAGCAGAGTTAGAGATGTTCTGAACGTATCCAGAAGCAGCAGTAACATTTACTGAAGCACCCGCTGTAGAACCAGCAGCTACGGAAGCTGAAGGTTTTACGATTTCACGAATCCAATCTTTCTCTACGTGAGAGTACCAAGGGTTGTCTACACCATTCATAGCACCCATGCTTGATACAAAGGTTGTCAACAGACCGCGGAAACCACGAACTAAGTTCGGGTCAACAATAGGCTTCTCCAAGTTCAAGTTTGTAATAGAGCTTGAAATAGCCTGAGAGTTGACGTAGTTTCTGTTGTTAGTTGTACGAACGGCTGAAGGGGTTACATTATATCCCATGTCGTTTGTTGTTTATTTATTCTACGTTAATAATTGACAGAATGAAACCCTTAGTATCCTCCCGCGATTTTCCTCATCAATGGGAGTTTTTGATAACTTGTGTTCCAATCTGCCTCATAATGTCAATAGTCTCTTTCGACTCTGAGCTTTGTGCGTTCGGAGCTTTCTGATTCTTTTGAGCATCAATAATCTCAGTTTGACTCTTTGCAATCGCTTGTTCAACAATTACATTGAGTGCTTTTTCCCTAAACTCTTTCGATGCCCACGCTAAATCTGTTGTGATATCATCGCTAAGAGGGTCGTTGGGATTTTCGGAGAAGTATTTGTTCCAGTGTTCGTTCAGGTTCGTCATGGTCTTGAGAACATTAGAACGAGTTGAATCATCTACCTCTACCTCAAAATGACCTACGCCTTCTACTTCAACTCCTAGCTTTTCAAATGACTTTACCTTTTTATCAGCATAGTTATTATAAGCTTGGATTGCCGCCGCTTGTTGTGCTTCTCGCTGTTCACGCTGCTCTTGTGTTTCTTTAGAGCTTGGAAGTCCGAATTTTTCCTGACGTTCCTTTAACGTGGCAATAGCACCATTCGCATCCCGAGTCAATCTCCGCTTTGCTTTCTCTACTTTATCGTTCCACTTTTCTTTTGCTGATTTGTACTCCGCATCTGTGTCGAAGTCATCTTCAGTTTTGTTGAACGACTCATAGAGTTCAGGATATGACTCTTCGAGGTGGTCTTGAACATCCAAACTATTATAGTCTGGACGCTTTATCTTTAGTTCTTTTTGGATTAGCTCTTGAGCTTGCTTTGGGTCTTTGGGGTCGAACGCTGAATAATCAACAGTCTTCTCCGCCCAAAAGTCAGGGTTCTCAACATCTATTCCCTCAGAACGTAACTGCTTAATTCTTGAAATGAACTCGTCTTCATCTTGGGGCTTAACGTATCCGTTTTGCTCCGCGAGTTTTGCGTATTGCTCATTCCACTCAGCAGTGGTTTCTGTTGGTTGCTTTGTTTCTTCCGCCGATTTCTCAGGAGAATCTAACACAGCACCCGTTTCACTTTTCAAAGAACTTTGCTCTTCGGTGGCAGAAGACTCTGCTACCTTTTCCTTTACCTCTTCAGCTTTCGCTTCCGTCGGTTCTGATTTGGCTTCCGTTGTTACCTCTGAAATAGCCCCGCTTTTTTTAGCTACGGCTTTACCAATATCTTCTAAACCTATTTGACCTTCTTCCATAGTAATTGAATTAAAATTGACTTATGTGACTAAAATTTATTACTTTTGCAAAAATACGCATTGCTTATCGGACTGAATGTAAACCTATTCCCTACATGGACTTTATAGACGAAGAATCTAAACACTTTCAAACCTCTTGGAATCAAACAACTGAACGACTTAAAAACGGGATGCGTAATCTCAGGAAATCGCGGGAACTAACACAGTTAGAAATGGCTGACCTGCTAGGAGTCACAAGAGAGACAGTAGCCTCAGTAGAAACAGGGAAGCAACCACCTTCAGTTTATCTCCTTTTTAGAATTGCGTATTTATACAAGATGAGCCTTACTGAGTTCCTTACTCATTGCTCACGTTTAGAGCTTTAAGAACAGGGGTAAAAATCTTAGTTTTTCGCCCTATTAATAGCGTCGTCTGATGGTTGAGGGTTTACTCTAGGCATTACGTCACGACCCTTTATTTGCGCCCTGTCTGTGGGCTTGTTGGGTCTTCCGTCATCTGCATTATCATCCATATCAGCGGCTATCTCAATCAACTCAGCATCTTTGTTAGCCCTGAGTTCAATCTTAGCCATCTCCTCAACGTGGTCAAGTTGTGACTCTCCTTGTTTCAACTGATACTCTAGTTGCATATTCTGAGCCTTTAACTGATATTCTAGTTGAAGTGTCTTGCGCCTTTCTTCCTCTGCCATTGCCGCCGCCTGTGCTTGTGCTTGTGCGTTGGCTTGCTCTCTTTCGATTGCGAATTGCTGTTGTTGTTGCGCGTACTTCTCTACCGCTCTTTCGAGATACTTCTCCGCGGCTTTAATAGATGTGTCTGCTACTCTTCGTGCGCGAGTTGCAATGCTAATATCTATTTGCCCACCTTGAAGCGCCCGTTCTAAGTTCTTCTCGAAGTAAGCCTTTTCATCATCGTTAGGCTTATACTTAATGGTAATACCGAGTTCAGCGTAATTATACCCCGCCATCTCCTTTAAACTAAAGGCTCGTTCAAAGCCAATAGCCATATCGTAAGCATCTGATTTTCCGTGAAACTCAAGGGCGTCCTGAATGAACAATCCAGTAACATGAGCGGCACGACTAATTACGTTTGTGTAAGCATCGGTAAGGTGACGAACAGCGTTGTTGTGCATATCTAATCGCATCTTCTCTACACCAACAAGAGCGTTCTTGTCCATAGAGGTTCCATCAACCGTAGGGTTAAAACCGCTTATTTGATAAAGTCTTTCTTGAGCGTTTCGATACATCTCAATCATCATCATGGTAGATGCGGGAAGTCCGTTGTCTAGCTGTTCGATTGGCTTTTGGTTTACGAACCCGCCATGCTCTCTTTGGGATGCGTAGAAGTACGTACCGAGTTGGTTGTACATTTCCAAAGCATCTCCTAAGTCCATTTCTTCTCCCGCGGCTCCTGAGACAGATTTAAGGTTAGCCATAGACCAAACATCAACAGCAACCCCTGTGGGGCGTGTGAGTCCTACCATCTGTTGTAGCTTTAGGTCTATAAGCATCATAAACTCCGCTAGGGGAATCATCTGTTCTACTTTAGACTTTACCTTAGAGTCTAGCATATCCACCGCGTAAGCGATGTAAGGACATACTACTTTAGTGCTATAGATTCCGTCTTTTCTCGGGCGAACCATATTCTCCATCAAACCATAGTTGAAGATATGCTCTGAGTCAACAATCCAATACCCTTGGTAGATTACCTCTAAGCCTACACTCTTAAGTTGCTTCTTAGTTGTGTTGGGTGGTAACTCGTACTTGTCGTCTACCTTTCTCGGGCGGAAAATTCCACCTTTGTTATTCTGTTTTATAAGATACCTTTGGTCATCTACCGTCTTGAACATAAAGTCCATAACGGGAACTTTAAAGTCTTGAACGTCGTCAAAACCAAAACCCCCTTGTTGTCCGTAGTACGCTCCATATCCCCAAATTCTGTTTCCGTAATCTGGCCCTGCGTATCTTTGCGCAATCTCGAATATCTCTTTGTCTGTAAACTTGTTACCCGACGCCATCTGAAGCTCTGCTATAGACATCTCCACTACCTCGCCGAAGTAAGACCAATCGCTAAAGTCTTTATTCTTGCAGTTGCTATGAATAACGTTCTTCCAATCTACCCAACGTAAGAATGGGTCGCGGTTATGGTCAAAGCCGACTCTTAAGCCTAACCTGCCAATGGTAATAGCGTCTTCTGCGATGTTGCTTTTCTTCTCTTCAATGTTATTGTTGTTAAACACGAAGTTGATACCCGTCTCTATAAACTCCTCAAACTCAGTCTTGTAGTTTAGCTCAAAGTCTAATTCTACATCTTCAAAGGTGTCTGGGATAGAGTCTTCCTCCATTGGATTGACAGCATCAATCCCGAGGTTCTGTAGTTCGTTCTTGTATTTCTTTGCCGCGACCTTGAACTTCTTCTTTTTCATCTCCTCGTCAAGCTTACCCTTAGAGGTCTTGTCAAGGCTTTCAGCTACTACGTCGTAATCACGACCAGTTACGCTGTTGATGAATGATTTGGAAAGGTTTGGTATTGGGTTGGAAACGTTGAAGTTAAAAGGAGCGTATGATGTACCCCCGCCTGTATTAACAAGGTCTTTAAGATTAGAGATGCTCTGAGTCCCGCGAACCCACTCCCGAGCTTCTACAATTCTTTTGCGCGTGGAAGCATAAGAACTCCACCCGTCACTTCTAGCTCTTGACCACATAGCTGAGGCCATTGCCTTGCCGTAGTCTTCTTTCGCTTTTTCTGATGGTTTCGCTAAGGGATTTGGGAAAGCTCCTAACTTCTTTTTTGAATTGTCGTTTTTACCTTTGGGCATTAATACACGATTTGTGCAAAAATACGGAGAACTAAGGTGTTAGGATGTAATGTTGACTACCTCGGGATGCTAGACATTATCCCTTTGTTGTTTTTAATAGAGGTGTTTGCTTTTCTAGCCCTAGATGTGTGACCATGTTCGCACCTATACTCATCATACGTATTTGATGATGTGCTATACTCCCCGACAAGCTTCAAGTGAGTGCTTCCACAGGTAGGGCAAATCATACCTTCTTCGTGCGAGAACAGACCGATATTTGGATGTGGCCTCACATATCCTCTGATTTCCATGTAAACATCTTCTAAAAGAAGAACGTCTTGATTACAGTAAGCAACCATTATATCTAAAGACTCATCCGCTTTCTTAGCCGCTGCTTTAGACTTATAATGCTTTGCCTCAGTACATTGCATAATATCCATCCAAAGACCTTTAGGCGTCTCCATCTTTCTACCAACTCCAAGATACTCTCCAAGTGCATCTAATCTGTTAGATGGGAAAGCAAATGACTTTCTAGCGTGTTGTAGTGTATCAATCTGAAGATAAGATGATGGTGGTTGAAGTCCGTTCATCATAAACCTTGTTTGCGCTCTTTTCTTATCAAACTTATTAAGGTTGTGTGCGATAACGACATCTGCCTCTTCAAGCATACCCCAAAGGGTTTGAATGATTCTTTTATCGTTTCCTTCCCGAAGTTCTTTTACCGTAAGCCTAGAACTATATATCTCATCCTCAAACAGCCACTTAGCACTCCAAGAAAGAAGGAACCAATTTTCAATGACAAAACTTGTTTGGATGTTCTGCTCCCAAAGCCCCCAAAAGTAACCTTTGTTTGGCGCTGTCTCAAGGTCAAAAATAAGAACCTTAGCTGGGGATTGTTTACGCTTCAACGCTTTTCTGTGCCTAGCAATATATGTCCTAAGCAAGTCTACTGAATCACCGCTTCTTTTTCTCTTTAAGCCCAGCAGCTTCTCAGCTAACTTCTGATTATTAATGTCTGGGTTTTTGTTTAACGCTTTTCCTATCTCGGAATCGTACTTAGACCACTGAGCCATAATTAAAACTTACTTGTCAAAAATCAAGAAATCTGTCTTGAGCAGTGTAATTGCATTTGTAGATGCGTTTCTTAAGCATCTGTCTAATACTTTTGTAGGGTCGATGATTCCTCGCGCGATTAGGTCTACCTTCGTTTCGTATTCCTTTGCGTCAAAACCATATCCGTATTCTTGCTGTTCCGTTTGCTTTGGCGGGAATAACCTATCTAAAAAAGTTTCCTCATGCACCTGCCCTGCGTTCTTTAGAATAGTCTTCTCAGGTTCAAGGCAAGCTTCTAACACTAAGTTATACCCTTTAATGAAGTCGGGGTTATAGCCACTTGCGTTAAACGCTTTCTTCTCGTTAAGGGCAATATGTCTGAACGTGCTTCCACCTCCTGCTACATATCCTTCTTCTGCCGCGGATTGAGTTGCCAACACAGCGTCTTCTACTCTATCGTATCTTTCCTTCATGTCTGAGGTTGTCTTACCCCCGACAATGATTCTAGCTACTCCACCCTCAAGCATTGAGATACGGCTTTTAAACCACTTCTTATTCTTTGATTGCTTAAGGTTTTCTTCTAGTTCTTCTTTTCTTTGCGCGAGTTGTTCCTCCGTTCCAAAGCCCCCCACAATCTTAGTGTCGTTCTTAGATACAATAACTTTAGCAGCACCACCGTTTAGGTTCGGTTCAATCTCGCTGAACTTACGCCCTTGGGCTTTGGTAATGTATTCTACCCCAGTAACAGCAGAAATGTCTCGCATGAGGTCATCTCTTGTGCTTCCCATTGATGGTGGCTTAACGATACAAACGTCTAATGCTCCACGCTCTCTGTTCACGATTACTGTTTCTAGTGCCTCGTTTTGAATATCCGCGATTAAAAGAAGAGGTCTTTTAGCTTGCATTGACTTACCTAAAACGTTGGTAATCTCATTCACGGTGTTAACCTCCCCTGAGAACAGCACGATGATAGGATTCTCAAGGACACACTCGCCTTTATAGGTGTTGATGAAGTGGTGAGTTGTGTACCCACTAGAGATAGCCATACCCTTTACTACATCGAATGTTGTCTCAAACTCCGTTCCTTCTTCGATGCTAACCGCTCCATTTAACCCAATTTGACCGAACACCTCTCCGATAAGGCTACCTAGTTCTGCGTCGTTGTTCGCGGAGATAGTAGCAATCTTAGTGGCGAGCTCTTGTGAGTCTACGGGCCTAGAAAGTTCTTTTACTTTTTCTGTTACTGCTTTTACTGCCTCTTGTATTCCGTTACAATAGTCTACGTGATTTACACCTTCGTTAATAGCTTTAACACCTTCGTTCATCATGTACCTTGCTAGGATGGTACTGCCGCTCGTTCCGTCTCCAACCTCTTCAACAGTCTTCTCCGCGACCTCCTTAATCATGCGTATCCCTGCTTCTGTTCGAGGTTCGTCGCTTGTTACTGCCTTAGCTACCGTAACACCATCTTTGGTTGTTATAGCCTTTCCTCTGACTATCTTGTATCCACCTTGTCCGTCAGGAACGGTTTGGTCTTTTGTGCTGATGGTTACTAGCTTGCCTTGTGCGCCTAGAGTTGATGCCACTGGGTCAGCTACCATGTTAACACCAATAAGCATTGTTTCCTTTGCGTTCTTATCTACTTCTCTACTCATTCCTGTTGTGCTTTGCTCTTAACTTTAAGTAATAATTGTAATCTAGTTCTTTAACTACTTTCATGTTCTCTTCGTAGTCTAACATATCCTTTACTCCTTCTATCCCACCTTCCCATAAGCGATGGCAGTGTTCTTGGCAATGTTTTTTTATGTTCTGTTTAGTTGCCGCGAATTGGGGGAATTTGCTTTCAGGTAAAAGGTGGGAGTTGTTAATAGGCCAAACTCTTTTACCACACCCGTCACATAACCCGTTCCACTCTGCGTCGATTTCTTCATAAGTCTTATGTTTCGCTCGTTCCCTTTTTGCTCGTTCGGGGGATACCTTCTTTAACCCTGTCCTCTTCAGACTGCTTTGGCCTTTCAACCTTGTCTTTCTCTTCAGTGGAGTGCGCTTCATCGTCCCAATACAAAAAGTTATAGTTGCTCATAGTGCTTACCTTTCCATTGACTGTAAGGAGGGAGTTTGTAGATTCCTCTTTCATGTAGTTCGTCTAGCTTTTTGAATACTTTGCTGTTGTGTTGTATGCGCCCTTTTATCTCCCGCCAAAGTTTGTAAAGAAATGGTTCAAGCCTAATGACCGAATCTATTCTTTCAAAGTAGTTTTGGTAGGTGTCGCAAGAATTAAGGTTCACACTTACCATCCCATCGTAGAGATGTTGGTGGTGTTCTTGTAGGTTTTCTAGTGGTAGGTTTAGAGTCACTGTGTCTATGGTTCTTGCTCCTATGGTTGCAAATGTAGAGATAATTCCTGATATAGCGCGTTCTTTTTCTGTTCCGCGAGTAAGATAAGAGTCACTGATACTTATTAACCACCTGAGAGATAACTCTTTAAGGTCGATTACCTCTACTAATTGTTGAAACTCTTGAAAGTCTAATAAGTCCCGCCGTAAGTTTTTAGACATCACCTCCACCCTAGTTTGTATGTCTGGGTCGGACGGCATCTGCACTTGCTTATATTTTGGGGGTCTTTGCATGGTTTGTTACCTTATCCCGATTATATCCCTGTTATTCGATGAAAAATGTTTCCTAATAAGTAGTTAGGTACAATATGGATTCGTTCCGTTCTTCGATTGAAAGTAAGTGCTATCATACCGTATTTATTTTTTATTTCCCTCGCTCTTTTGGGTATGGGTAAATTTTATTCCTTGATTCGTACAATTTTCTTAACTGTTTTGTTTCTTTTTTATCCTTACCTAGTAAGTATGCGTACTTGTGTTTTGAAGGCATAGTTATCTTTTCAGAAACATTCTGCTTATGTTTTGAATAATCACGTATTTTTTTTTCAATTTCGTCAGGTACATTATGCCAATTCATACCAGTATTGTGATTCCAGTCTTTTTGCCATTCAATATTAAGTTCTTTTGCAAATTTTCTGTATGCCGTTTTCTGTCTAAAATACCTATCAGAAACAACTTTACCAGTGTATGGGTTTATGTACCTTGTTGTAGTTCCGTGTTTTTGTCCCATATAATAAAAATTACACGCTTGATATATTGTTCCTAATTCCTTTGCTGTTGGGTCTGAATAGGCAGTAAATAACCTATACTGTGTATTTTCAACCATATATTTAATACACCACATTAAAAAAGAGCTTGCTAAATTTTTTGGAGACCAAGATATACAAGCCCCTCTACTTATTAACCTCTCTAAATCTTTTGTGTTTTCACCAATAGTTTTAGAAAATGCGTTTGGCATATTGAATAGAATTACACCTGCAATAACTTCTTTATGATAGCAAGCAAACCAATGTGTAGTATATTGAGATAAGTTTCCTAGCCATTCGTGCCTTTCTATAAACTTCTTTAATTCTTGTCTTTCCTTTTTATCTTCAACATTTACAAATTTAAAATCAGAAACCCTTAATGTATCAACATACTCTTTTGTAAAACCAACTTCTTTTAAATCTTCATCAAGGTTTTTTACCCTAATATCGTATTGCCAACATTGGTCTTTATCATAATTATTTAGTCTTTCTTGTATCATTTTTAATTTTTATCAAAATTAATTTGCCATCGCTCTAAAAAATATTTAATTATTAATTCTGTTCTTAATTCAAACTTTCTGCTTATCAACGCTACACACCATACACGAATACGTTATAATCCATACAACATACTTACCGTTACTTTTCAAAGTTTATCATACGTCCGTTATAAGGCTGTGTAGACCTCCAAATACTTCCGTTGGACATCTCAGGGTCGTGGTTCCTTATCTCCTCCCACAGCTTCATAAATGGACTTAGAGACTGTAATCTCTCTAGTACGCTCCACCATATTACCTCAACTAAGGGGTTTTTTAACTCATCTACTAACTTGTGTATTCTCCAAGTTTGGTTGGTGAAGGTGTTTCCGAATCTTAGTCCGTAGGTTTCTGCTTTTCCGTAGAGCTGTTGGACTCCTATCTTTAGAATCGCTTCTTTTTGCGGGAAATTCTCCGCTTTCATTAAAGTGTCGCAAAGTCTAATCTTATTAAACAAAGTAGTGATAACCTGAGCTACTGCGCGAGTTGCTAAGTCTGGGTCGTTGTCAGCTATCGAATCATTCAAACTGATAATCTCACGAAAGGACAGGTGGTTTATACCTTTTTTACTGACGTAATCAATAAGTTCTCGGTAGCTTATGTTACGCTGCCGAAGGTCTATTAATTTCTTCCAGAATACTTTGTCGTTGGGGTTCACTTTGTTACAATTACAGTTAAAGCAATGTCTTCCCCGCTTCTTCTGCCATTCATTCCTCCGCGAGGTCTGTGTCTTTCTGGAAAGTATTCCTTTGTTCCATCCATGTTCTTCTCTACCATGTCTTGCCACCATTCTATTGACCGCTGTGTTATGTGGGCGTTTCTTCCATCCGCGAGTATTTCCCCTGCCGCGCCACAAGCAATATGGACATAAGCAACGTTAGACAATTCACTAATATCTGAAAGAACAGCATTTACGAACTCTTCCTCTACGTGTTCCATAACATCGGTGCAAACAACTAGGTCACACTTTTTCTTTACTCTTTTACCCCTTATCGCGGGGTCGTAATCTGTCCAATTAATTTCTATACTATCCTTTACTTTCTTGCCGAGAGTTCCCTTACCACACCCATAATCAAGAACAGACTTTGAGCCCGTGGAGTGGATTAAGTCAAGCACTTTTCTTAAGTGAAGCACTCCGCTAGTTCCCCAAGTTTCTTTTTCTTCGTGATGCTCTGTTAAAAGCTTTTTGTACTCGTTGCTTATAGTGTTCATTTTCCGTAGAATGTTTCCTCCATTAAACAAGGAGTGTGTTTTAGTTTCTTTTGTATTGTAGGACTCTGTTCTGCTGTTCGTGTTAGTACCTCTTCCCATAAGTCCTGAAGATTCGCGGGAAGTTCGCGGCGAACCCTGTGCAACAGATTACCCATTGTATCATCGTGAGTGGAAAGGTTCATAACCCCATCGTAAAGCTCCCCTCCATTTCCTGAGTCTGCTATCTTAAAACAAGTTGAGAACATACTGATTATTAGCCCTCCCAACCTCTCTTCTTTTGTGCCGTGGTCAGCGTAAGAGTCTGCCGTAGACTTTAACCATCTAAGGCTTATCTTAGAAAGGTCTGACTCGTTGATGGTTTCTTTGAACCTTAACCAATCTTCATTTCCTTGGCGTAATCTTTTGATTTGCTCCCGCACTTAACCAGCGTTAAACGAAGAACATACACAACATCTTTCTAATTCGGTTGTCCCAAGGAACGTAACCTTTACTCTGTCTTTATCTGAATCGCAAACCCAATCATGGTAAAACGACGTACAGGGTTCCAACTTATTTTTACCATAATCAAGGGTCTCAAATGACGGACTTATACTTCTAGCATCATCCTCGTTTTCCGCAGCTACAACAGCAGAATCAAAGGTGTCATATCCGCAGTTAACCTCTTGTTGGATTAAATATAGATTCATTTCTCTTGATTTTGAAGTTCGTGTATCTGAGTGGCTAACATTTTGTCTGCTTGATTTAGAACTTGCTCGTAGTAATCACAAAGCATATCCAACTCTTCCACTTGCTCTTCTGACAACCTTTTCTCAATGTCTTTAATAAGGTGCTTTACCTTCTTACGGATTAGATTAACGTGCGACTTAGCCTTGAACGTGAACAAGGAGTTGCTATTTAGCAATATGTTATCACACGCCTCGAAGTGAGCGCACAGAAGCGAAACAGTTATAATCTCGTCTTCTAACTTTTGTTTAGCTAAGGTATCGTTCATTTTTATTCGAGCTTTGGTCTTTTAACATCATTTTTATCCCCATTACATACCCTTCCTTTGATGCCTTGAAATCGTCAATCCCTAAATCTACTGGATTATTAAGCACAAACGTTTGATAAGCTAACGCGCCAATATTATACGCCATACGAATTTCACGCTCAATAGTGGTCATCTTTTTTAACTGTTCAACATCTTCAGACAAAATATCATTTTCACCCAATAATGCGTTCTCTATCCTTTTTAAATCTTCTTTCTTCATGCAACAAACTTACTTAATTCTTCGCGTAACTCCATTACCTTTTGTAGAAAATTTTCTGATTTTTCCAAGTCCGATGCTTTGAACCTCCGATAGCGGGTCTATCCGTTGGTCTTTCCAAGCAGCGACAGCAAGCATAGCAGCAACAGTAAGGTCATAAGGAGTCCAGTTAGCAGCCTCGAAGTCTAACCACTCCTGAAGAAGGGCTTGAAACGCACAATCTCCGTACTCTTCTGTTTCCTCATTGTACCCTATGTGGTCGTAAATCTCACTTGCAAGGACTTGAACCATCTCAGGCTTCTTATCTAAAGTAGTGGCAATACCCCTTTTCTTAAACTTCTTCTTTTTGTCCCTTTCTAATGGGTTGTACATCAAGTATCCTAGAAACCCGCGGCGACGAAACTCACCCACAAGGAAATCTTTGTTATCCTCCACCAAGCACTCACAACTATAAAATTGCGCGGCTAAGATTATCTGTGCTGCAAATATTTCAATCTTCGGGGGTCTGGCGTGGTACATAGCCACCCATCTGTGGTTGATGTCTAGTATTAGTCCTGCGCCCTTAGAAGCCCTACGCTTGTCTCGAACCTCAGATGAACCGAAAGGGTCAACGCCCATCTTAAAGTACCCCCTAGTAGGCTCTAATTGAGTCCTATCCTCTTGCATTGGTCTGTTCTTGTTTTGGTCTTCTGGCGCTGGAAAATCGCGGATGAACCAAGGGCCGTTCTCATCTTCTCTCCACCGAACAGCTCCAGTGCCACCACTACCTGCATCACGGAAAAAGGTAACCCTGCGAATGATGTCTTTAGCGCCACCCTCATTGTAATCCATTTGCTCTACAATACTTGCAGTATCAAAAGAACTAGCCTCTGCATCACTAAGGAATATCTCTTTTTCGTTAAGGGGATACTTACGCTTAAAAGAAATAAGTTGTGCGCCCGAAAGCTCTGAGCGTTGGTCTTCGATAAACTCTCGCGCTGCCTCCCTATTAGAGTATCCGTACTCATCTACAAAGGGTTCGTCTGTTATTGGGTGCGAGCCTATGTACCCGTAGTCTGCTGGGTTAAAGTATCTTAGGAGTCCTGTTTGTGTAGTCCCTGTTTTTTCCGAGATTTTCTTAGGGTCTGAGCCATCCCAAAGTCTTTTGGTTCCTTGTGCCGCACCCTTCTCCATGTCATCCACCGTAGTAGTGAGCATACAAGTACCCCTTCTTTGAGGCCCAACAAACATGGTAGGTTTTACAACGTTGTATCTTTCCTCTGGGTCTACTCCTGTCTCTGCCTTTCCAATCTCATCGTGGTAGACGTAGGTAAAGGCTTTACCATCCATAGCATTTGTCTTTGCCGTGAATGTTTCGATAGTACCTCCTAAGTAGTAAGCACTTATCTTGTTGTTCTTTGTTACTTTCCGCGGGGCTTGAAAGACTAGGCTTTCTGTTGGGTTAGCATTACCCGTATCTGCGGGTTTCCAAATGTGGTGCATCTCCTTCCAAGAGGCAATGAGTATATCTTGAAAAACAGTTTTCTTAGCATCCTCAAAGGTCATGGATTGAATACCGAACTTTCTGTTCTTGCCGTCTGTTGTCTTCCAATACCCTATATTCGTTGCCATTGTGGTCTTTGAGAATCGCCGACCTGAGAACAGCATCAGTCCTGCTATTGTCCGAGACTTCTCCACCTCTTGCCAAACGTAGTAAGCATCCCTGTGTGCATCTACAAAAAAGGCGTTGCCCATGTTCCCGCTTGGAAGAAGAACAGGGAAATACTGAAGCAGCATATAGTGATACCCAGTAACATACTCTAACCGAATGTTGTTCTTTTTTCCGTTGAAGAACCACAGCCCCTCTCTACGGCGCTTCCACTCCCTTTCCATTTCTTCATCAGAAGGCTCGTCGGGTAGCTTTATATAAGGGAACTTCCTTTTCTTATCGGAAGACTCTAGGTAATTAGAAATTTCTTTTATAGGGGGTTTCTCGGGAAGCTTTATCTTTATATCCCGAAGCTCTCTTTCTTCTTCAAAGTTGTCGTAAGCCTTTTTATAAAGACTCGAAAGGGTTATACGTCCTGAAGATGAAGCCATTCAATGTTGTTACTTTTTTTCTCCGTACTTCTTAAAGAAGGACTCTGCTGTTCCTTCCGCGGCTTCCTTGGAATACTTAGACCTTACCTCTGTGATAGAAGCCTCCATATCGTCAAGGTCTTTGATATATGTGGGTAGCTTCTCAAATAGGACTCTTCCCCTGTCCCATGTTTTCTCTGAGCTGTCCGAAAGACTATCTGCTGTTGCTATGTCTAAGTCTTCCAACAGGTCAATCATCTTATCAATCTGTCTTTTGTAAGACTCGAACGCCTTTACTTTTGTTGAAGACGCACCTAGCTTGTACAGAATCTCAAGGAGTTCTTCCTTGGACTTTTTTTCATACTCCTTCATACTTATCTAATGTGCAATAAATTTGAGTGTCCTTGCAAACGAATAGCTCTTCGTTGTCTGTTTCTTCTAGCTTGTACTTCTTTTTGAATAGCACTGTCTTTCCCGCGAATTTGCCATCCAAGACTTCTCCAATACCCTTGTCTTGTAAGTCTTTAGCTTGTACGAAATATCCAGCCCTGTGCTTTTTCCACTCTTCCCCGTCAATAGCACGAATAGAGTTCCAACCCTCTTTTAGCTTTACCTTATCATCTTCCAAAGTCCCAAACACCCATCGTTCAGGAATACAAACAAGTTCCACCACCCCAAGGTTGATGTGGTAGTCCGAGTCTTTAAGGAATAGAATGGTCGTTTCCTTTTTGTGAGTGCGGGAGTCTATCACCTTTGCTTGTTGTGCAAAAGCTTTTCTGTTAGGAGAAAGTGGGTCGCCATCCCTATATAATATATCGCAGATGTTGTTTTCGTATAGTGCCTTTGCTTTTTTCCCGCGAAGGGTAAACAGAGCCAACGGAAACATAACCCTACTATCTATATCTTTACGATTATCACCATTCCACTCATCCTCTACAATAGAAGCAAAAAAGTTTTCTTTTGTCTTAAACTGGTACAGCCTATCAAAGAATCCGTGGGTCATGTACACTACATCCTTTGGTTTAAGGAACTTCTCTGACTCTGGAACAGCGGCAAGCTCTGTATGCTGAATAAGGTGTTCTGTCTCAGCCCCGAACTGAGCAGCTTTGTAGATGGTGTTCTCACCTACCTTATCCTCGTAGTTCTTAAGGTCGAAGTCTTGAGGTAACTTAATTACGTATCTTCCGATTCCTTTCATTATTTCCCTCTTCTGTTTCTTGCTTCTTTTTGCGAAGACTCTGGATTTTTCTTTTTCTTCCCGCTATCAGTCCCATAGACTCTTTCGGCAAGCTTTTTGTTTTTTTTCTTTAAGTCCTTAGTCTTGTTTTTTTCTTCAGCAAGATTATATTTCAACTCAGCGTTTTCTACCCAAAGACGAAGAGCATTTTCTTTTACCTCTGTGTACATTCCTTTAAGTAGCCAATCAGCTAACTTCACTCTCCAACCGCCCATTCTAATGCTGTGTTTTGTCCGTAAGGGTAATCCTTCCATTGATACTCAGCACCACCATCGAAACTAGCCATAACGATAACTCGGTAGATACCATCATGGTACGCCCTTGCTTCGTCAATCTTAATTTCTGTTATAATGAGCCTGCCGACTTCTTGCCCGAGTCTCCACTTGAAGTCGTTGTCGTGGGTTGTGTAAATTACACTTTGGATGTAGGAATCCCTTGGAATATTCATAATAATTGAAACTTAAACTTACCCACAAAGATAAGGTACTGATACCTAATCCGATGTAAGGTTAGCTTTCAGTTCTTCAAACAACTCGGGGTTGTCTCGGAGCAAATCTGAAACAGAGTCCTCTCCTTGACCTAACTTAGTATCTCCGTAAGAAAACCAACTTCCACTTTTTTGAATTATCCCAGCAAGGACACACTCGTTAAGTATTTCGTTGACCCTATCAATACCAACACCATAACGAACCTTAAACTCTGCCAACCCAAAAGGAGGAGCAACCTTGTTCTTTACCACCTTAACCTTTACGTTATCTGTTGGCTTGTCTCTGTCTATTTGCCGCCGAACATCCAAACGAATAGAAGCATAGAATTTTAACCCCTTTCCTCCCGTAGTAGTCTCAGGGCTTCCATACATAACACCAACCCTATCTCGTAACTGATTGATAAAGAAGATGGTAGTCTCTGTTTTAGATGCTGGGCCTGTAATCTTCCGAAGAGTTTGGTTCATAAGCCGAGCAACAAGCCCGATGGTGGAGTCTCCAACCTCCCCATTTAATTCCGCGGTGGGAACAAGGGCAGCAACAGAATCCAAAACAATAGCACTAAACTCACCACTTTCTGCCATAGCTACCATAGTCTGTAAAGCATCCTCAGCACAGTCTGGTTGCACAAGGTGGAATAGCTCAGGAACCACCCCTATGCTCTCAGCATAGATTGGCTCATACGAGTGTTCAGTATCCACATAGGCTACCCGTTCTTTATTTCTGTTGAGTTCGGCAATGGCGTGTAAACAGATAGTTGTCTTACCTGAACTTTCGGGTCCGTACACCTCTATCACCCTACCTCTAGGGTATCCTCCTCCGAGTGCTTTGTCAATAGCAATACTTTGGGAACTAAAACGTTTAACGTTTTCTACCTCTCTGTTCTTAACACTAGGGTATTTATCTAAGATACTCTTTTTCTGTTCTTTAGCCATAAGTTTTATTGTAAGTCGTAAGCTACGAATATACTAACTTTCTGCCAGATTACAAAGTAATAATCAAACTCTTTCTGATAGATTTTAGAGGTTTTGGAGAGGTTGTCTGAAGAAAAGTGTTGCCCCCGCCCCCAAAGGAAAAAGCAATCAGTTCAACAGACGAGTCTCTTCCCGATGAGTTTATTTCGGTACGATTCGGACGCCCCTATCGCAGGAAAGTGTTGCCAACCTTTCGATAAGTAGTTTTTGATTTTAATGACATAAACGGAGACACAATAAAACTCCGTTACTCGGTGCTGTAAGTTTCACCTTTAAATCAATCCACCTCTAAGTGGAGAACAGGGAGGAGTTAACCGATTACCCTGACACCTTTGGGGTACAAAAAAGCCCCCGCCGTAATCCTGAGAGAGAGTTTTGCGAGGGCTTTAAGGGTTAACCTAAAACGATGTACAAAGATAATTAATTCTTTTACCCTCTCTCAGAGATTGCACAAAAGTACAAAATATTTTTTAATTGGGTGTGTAAGGTTAATTTCCTAACCTTTTCTTTTGGTTATGTTGAAAAGATGTTTATGTTTGCTGAATGAAAGATTCGCGGGAAAAAGAAACGAACCCAATAAAACCCAAGCACTACAACAGCAAGATAGACGTCTACGACTTCTGTTTAGCTAACGACCTTGGACTACTTGAAGGAAATTGCATAAAATACCTCACCAGATATAAAAACAAGAACGGATTAGAAGACTTACTAAAAGCACAAGAAACACTAAAAAGATTAATTAAACATTATGAAATCAACTAAAGACGAATTAAACGATTACGGTAAATATCTTGATGATGTTTACGGAGAGGATAATCCTCGTAGGGTGAAAAGATTTGCTGACGCTTTTTTTGAGTTCGGTAGGTTGAATGATGCAGACTTTTATTTTGACCTTCACGCTCTTTATCGTAGGCATTGTAGTCTTGACCTTTTATTTCTTCTGTTCTCTGAGGATATTCGCGGGAATTTTCACGACCTAGAAGACGAACAGTACATGATACAACCTAACGTATTCATCCCCACCCCTAAAGATGTAGGTGGCTTCATTGACGACTGCGTAAGGTTTGAAATCCCTCTTCACTGGAAAGAGAACATCTACACTGAATACTTTATAAAAGAATAAAGATATGAGTGAACAAAAGAAAAAGAGTGAGTTTCAACAAACTCGGGAAAAGGTAACAGAAATTTGTAATTGGTACATAAACGAAGGTCTTCCATCAGGGAGTATAGACCATCTTCTTGAGAATCAAGCAAAGGCTGTTGGGATGTTAGACTTCATAGGAGCGCGTATTGGGCATTGGGATGTTCTGAGGTCTGCCGCGGAAAATGATTACGACGAACAATTCGCGGAGAACTTCACGAAAATAAAGAACGACCACGAAAAGAAGATGTCAGACGAGTTGACAAAGCAAGTTTGTAAGTTAGCGGGTTCTGGAATAGCTAAGAGACGAGATACCGCTCAAGCTGCATACAGAGCCTACACAAAGCTTTATAACACCACAGAGAAGCTCTATGAGTCTATGAGAAGTGCTATTTCAAAATTAAAAGGAGAAAAAGAACGTTATGAATCTAACTAGCTTAAGTGAACAAATAAAAGACCTAAGAGCGATGAAGCTGGGTCTTATGAAAACAAAGATGGCTACAGTTTTAAGAATTGTATCTTGCGTCACAGAAATAGAGGAAGAGGAAATACGTTCTAAGCGAAGGTATTCAAAACTTGTTGATGCGAGATACGCCTTTATGTATATCTGCCATGTGCATCTTGGGTTTAATCTCTCTGTTGTTGGTAGGTTTATAGATAAAGACCACGCCACTGTTATTCACGCAAAACAAAAAGTAAACGCTTACATTTCCATTGGGGCAAAAGAGGAGGTGATTAGGATAATTGATTCTGTTGTAGACACCCTTAGAGCCACGAACAATAATAAGCCGCACCTTGATATGGAAGAAATCAAAGGGGTGCAAGAGGACTCATATATGACAGAAATGGACAAGGTTTTTGAACACATCTCTTACACAGATAAAAGAATAGAGTTCTGGCAAAAAAGAAAAGAGTATCTTCTCGACCTCAAACAGAAAATGTACCAACACAGATGATAAAAGGTATGATAACAAAAGGCCAGTATCGCATAGTACCCCTTTGGGAAGGTAAGTCCCGAATTTGGCATAAAGACAACCAAGGATATTACCAAGTAGTCTTTGAGGGGGATGAAAAGGAGTGTGATGAATATTTAAAGGATTGCTAA
>Ga0196887_1000070_pt1 | contig 44014 bp, 35 predicted proteins | sample VirMetDEL_Mar_31_FD_169094 | JGI IMG/M metagenome (GOLD analysis project Ga0196887, IMG submission 169094) | Aqueous microbial communities from the Delaware River and Bay under freshwater to marine salinity gradient to study organic matter... | ecosystem: Environmental > Aquatic > Marine >... | reverse complement strand
TTCGACCTTTGGGAAGGTGCTAACTTCAAACTGAAGGCACGTAAAGGTGATGGTGGATATCGCACTTACGAGCCTTCGTCATTTGATGGCCCTGCTCCAATGTCTGATCCCTCAGGCAACGAGATGACTGATGATGATATGGAGGTGTTGTGGAAGTCTCAGCACTCCCTCCAAGAAGTTGTGGATCCGAAGAACTTCAAGAGTTATAATGAGCTAAAGGCGAAGTTATACAAGGTACTTGCTCTTGACGGCAATGCTGCACCTCAGTCTAAAGCAGAGGATGATGATGCGTCCGAAATGAACTTCAGCCCGAAATTTAAGGAGCGGGCTGATCCTAAGGGTGAGGAATTATCATCTCCAGGCTTAGCTGAAGATGATGATAGCATGGACTTCTTCAAAGCTCTCGCAGACGATGAATAATTAAAAAAGGGCGCCAATTTGGCGCCCTTTTTTAAAATGGTTTAGCTGGATCAATAGATCGATCAGGTGATATCGTCTGCATGAAGTTATTAGTTGTTGTGGAGTAAGATCTCGAGTCGGTACTATTGTTAATAGCATTTGCGATCGACTGAGCGCTAACTGTGGTTTCAGCAGCACGTTCCTCTAACTTGGATATCTTTTTCAGACGATCGCTTTCAATTTCAGCCAGACGGCCAGAAAGATTTGCACCACGAGCTTGCACAGCTTCTCTCGCTTCAGCAACGTCGTCTTCTCCAACGAGCAGACCACCACCCCTAACCCCCCGAATTGTCTCGAGCGCTAACAGTTTGATCTGAGCAGGAATGCTACCCAACCAATCACCAAGCATGATAAATCCCGATCTGAGCTTAGCACTTAGGTCGATGAACATTCGCTCTGCTTCGATCCATACTTTGGCAGGAATTCCTGCTAAGAATGCACCGAATTCAGCGAACTTAGTTTGGATGATGCTACTAACCCCGGCGAACGCTTTTTTAACCCATGAGATAGCAGAGCCCATAGCATCGCTGACGATATCTTGCAATTTGAATGGTTCGTCAGTTGGCTCAGAGAACCCGAACAGTCCTCTAACGAATCCTATTGCAGTGTTGACAGGAGCAAATACAATGTCCTGAAATTTGCCAAGGACCCCTATAGCCGACTTATCTTCCTCTCCAAACGTGAATAAGTCAGTTATAACCTTCCACGCATCTTTAGCACCTTTTATGATAGGATCTGATATTGTGCCAAACAGAGATTTGATCTTTGCTGTTATATTGGTCCATTTCTGTGCAACGTAGAGGGTTACTCCCTTCCATATATCGGAGATTGACGTTAAGAGGTCCGTTACTTCTTGACCTAAAGTCTTGAACAGTGATCCGTCGGGACCAAAGTCGACTCCGAATGTGGTAAGTACTGCGGTAAGGGAGTCGTCAGCTAGTGCGACTATACCAGTGAAAAGACCTTTAACGATTGTAGCTAAACCCGCTCCAATCTCACCGTCGAGTAGCAGATTAACGCCATCCGACACCTCGCCAAATGTCGCTGAGATATTGTTTATTGTATCTGAGACAAATTTCTGCATACTATCTTTGAAGTTGCCAGGTATTTTCAAAAGATAGGCCATTGTCGAATCAGAATCAGCTCCAAACAGGTTCGCGAAAAAGTCGCCTAATCTACGTAAGGTCGGCATCACCTTATTATTCCATGTTGATCGGATGTTTTCAATCGCTTTAGTAAACTCAGGGTTTTCGCCAATATCATGGAATGTACTATACAGAAGGTAAGCCACGGTGAGTAGGCCACCACCTTTGCCGACAATCCTTAGTACTGATTTTAATGGTGCTATCAATGAACCAGACGCGGTGCCAATCGACCCAAAGATACTAGCGAACATACTGATTTTATCAGTATCACCATCAATAGAGGGTATTACGACCTTGTCAGTTTTGTCAGAGACCTTTTCTGGGCGATCGTCTGTATCGGGGGCGTCACCAAGTCTATCCTTACGTTTATTATCCTTTACCAACTCCGTTTGACTCGTGTCAATTGATAGAACACTTTTTGCTATATCTTCGAGAATCGAAGTCTGCGACATCACAACTCTCTCAATAGACGAGCTAACTGATTTAATGGCACGAAGAGAGTTCGTGCCACTATTTCTCGTCAACAAGCCTTCAGCTCTGATCCGCTCTATCAATCCTTTGAAGTCGTCTTCCATTACTTATCCTTGAGTGATTCCATGAAATCGACTAACATACTGAAGTAGATGTCCCTCTCGTATGGAAGTAGATTTTCGATCTCGCTTATCTGATATTTATGGTGTTGTGCCAGCGCAAAGATGGTTTTATAATATATTGATAGTCTAGTGTGGCACAACGTTAGATAAAAAAAGTCTCTGTACCCTCGGCTACAAAGGTTTTTTCCTTACCGTCCTTAGTTGTGTACTCTTTTTCAAATCTCATCACTGGCATCGTGTCGAAGAACTTGCGAATTTTATTGAGGACGGTAGCATCTAATGAGTCAACAAATGCATCAACCTCAGGTTTGGAGAAGTCTTGAAGCTTATACACTTGCTCCCCGTCTACAATAGTCTCAATGCAATCAGTCATAATATCGATCAAGGATCCAGATCGCTCGTGATCGCTTTTAGCTGTATCATATCCTGATACAATATCCTTAACTGATTCGATTGAAGGATACCCCATCTTGAGCTTAATTGAATCGCTAACATCAATGATCTTACTGTGATCGGGGTCCTTCTTAACGCCAATCTCATTAATGTCGACTGTCAGCTCGATAGTCTCGTCAGTGTCTGGATCAGTGATGTTGAATGTTACGTGGTTATCAACCGACTTAGCGCGCATGTTGAGAAGGATGTATTCAATATCAAACATTGCTAGCTTGTCAATATTGTACTCTTGAAGACAGTTCCCCACGATCTGCTTAATAGCTAAAATAATATGATCAATGTCCTTTGATTCCTGGGCTATTAAGAGGATCTTCTCCTCTTTGACGGTGAATGGGCGGTACGTCACTACCTCATCTGTAGATGGGATGGTGATATTAAATAACGGTTGGTCTATCCGTGGTAGTGGCATCATATACTCCTATGATATAATTATTTGGAAGCCCAAATTTCTGCTCCCATGTATGTGGCTATTATGCCACCAAGCGTGATCCAGAATAGATCGAGCGCTGATCCGTACGCCTCAATTTGTGAAGGGTCAGCAAACGCGACTATGTATCCCCCTGACCCAACAAGAGCGATCATCGCAAAGATAGCCATGGTACGATGTGTAGCAACCCGCTTCTTAACGATGTCTACCTCATCCTGCTCGATGACGCCGTCACCATCAATGTCATTGTTAAATGGCTCAATCATTTTAAGGATCCAATTATAGTATTTACGTCTGTGTATAGGTTAACGGCGTCTTGAATGTTTGTGGGTAAACTCAAGCCACTGATGGCTTGTCCATACGTATTTAGAGCTGATAGATATGTTAAGACACCATTTCCCCTGTTTGAAAGACTCGTGGATGTTCCCTGGATAGTGCCATCCACTTTAAATTCATCGTACGCGAATGTTATAGGCATAGTCATGATTTCCGCAGTGTTTTCCCAAGCTACCTGCGTATTGCCTATTGTAGTTGGGAATGCTCCACTGAACTTGTATGTGTAGAACGACTCATCACTGTTTCCTGAATATGCAATAACTTCAATGGTTGCTGCGTAATCGTCTTTGTATCCAAACTCATACGGTAGTAGCCCGTTAGGGAGCTCATTGGTATATCCTTGTTCCACGTCGTAATGGACTATTTCTTGCATCCATCTGTGGAAGAACTTTTTCACAGCAAAGTTGCTATCAACCATGAATATGGTGTTGAGTTGTGTGTACTCCAGTCCAGTAGGACGCGTTTCAGCAGGACCGAAACCTCGTGTCTTTATTGGTGTGGTTTCGAGGCTGAATGATGGGATATCAACAGTCCGACACAAGAATGTGAGATCGCGAGTTGCAATCTCTTCGTTGAGAAAGTTTATCCTAGCGGGCAAGGTTATACGCATGACAAATAAGTTGCTCTTAGCAACACCATGCCTGTTGATTTGAGAAGTAAATTCTGATAGATTGAACGCCATTATTTCATTTTCCTTGAATCCGACCAGACTTTTCCTTTTGATTGCTTCTCGAAAGACTCAACTGGTAGAAACACCGCTGCAGTCCAGTTGTCAGCAGGGACTTTGATAAACCTTGATCTGAAGTGATTACCGAGGTATCGTTTAATACATGGCTTAAAATAACTGTGCTTAGCTATACTCTTAACGATCCCATAATTAATCTTCATCTTTGTATTCTCATCAAACTTATCGTTGCTCATAGTTTCGTATAGAGCATCTAATAGTTTGGCTCGAAGGATCGGTGGAAGGTAGTGCAAGTTCAGTCCTAGAATTCCATCTTTATAACGTTCGAGAGGAATGATTAGAGGGAACGTGTCGTAGTATGGTAGGGTTTTCTTATGCTTTGGGTCATAGTGAACAAAGTATAATCGTCCTGGTCCTGTGTTTGTCCACGAGTTGACAAGATTATCACCCTCTTCACGCATCAATCTTGTGGAAGAGATATTCTTAGTATTTTTCCGAATCATCTTCCGATACCAATCAATTGATTCCACGGAACGGCGACCTGCAACCCCCTTCTGCTGGGCATTCTTCAGAATGAATTCAAACGTTGTTGCCACTAAATGTATCTTCCTTGGTATATCTGGTACGTCTTATTTATTTGATCCCTAGATCGTGTTCTGTAAGCTTCTGAAATTTCCACTTTCTATCCCTGCAGAACTCCTCAGCAGCCTTCCACTTAGCCTCGTTCACACCCCACGTCTTGACTTCATTTAGAAATCTCCGGCTAGGTCTTCCCGAAGGGGTTTTACCTTTCGCTGGGTCAGGTGGCCTAGTTTGCGCATATGGTTTGACTTCTATAAGAATAGTCTCAATGTTGCCTTCTTTGTTGAGTTGTTTTACTAAGAAATCAGGAAAGTATCTATGTATCCTATTATCGATTGGGCTGACATACGGTAAGACAACTTCTTCACTCGACCACTCAAGAACCTTTGGATGTTTGTCGAGGTATGAGCAGAGCCTCAATTCCCATCCAGACCGATATTGTATGTTACTAACGTCGCCCTTATACTTCTCAGGATTCTGAGGCCGATATCGCCCCTGATAATACTTCTTAGCCATGATTGCTCTCGTCCCATGTCGTCGACATACTGCTGTCGTATATAAATAACCTCAATGGTATTTATAGGGAAACCCAAATGACAGTAGAAAGAGATATAGCAGTCTCACGGAATCAATTTTCCATCACAGACTTGAGCTATCCATCGAACCCTATGGTCCACAATATTGTTTTCGTTTTTAAGGGATACAGTTACAATGGAACTAGAGGGATGACACAACCCGTATCCACTACGCGTGGATCTATAGTGTTGCCTCTCCCATCGAACCTACAAGACACATACACAGTAAAGGTGGGAGAACAAGAACTCGGATCGTCTGGAGCCTTTGCCGCTGATGTTATTGGATCAGGAACATCTAGCCTCAAAGGAATGATCCAAGATCTTAATGTAAATACTGCTGATATTGGTGGATTCCTATCAACACTAAAGACTGCAGGTGCGTTCGTTGGTAGGAATGCTTTCGATTCACTCCCGGTTGGTGGCCTAAACGAAGCTATCGATATTGGAACAGGAATTGCAGTCAACCCTCACGTCGCTCTAACATTCGATGGAGTTGGATTGAAATCACATTCGTTTAACTGGAGTCTTTCTCCAAAGAATGAAGATGAGGCACGTAGGATTCGAGATATCATTACTGAAATTAAAAGACGGATGGCCCCATCTTACACCAATATGCGGCGTGGATCTAGTGGAACAGTTGCTTCAAGAGCCCTACTCGATTACCCAGATTTAGTAGAAGTTTATTTCGTTGGGGTTAATCAATCATACTTTTACTATTTTAAGCCCGCTATGATCAACACATTCACCGCAAACTACGCCCCTCAAGGAGTTGCTTTGAATAAAGGAGGCCGTCCTGCTGTAATTCAACTTGACATGTCGTTGACGGAAGCAAGTATCCATACAAGAGAGGATTACTAATGTCCAAATACTTCAGATACTTTCCGGAAGTCGTTTATACTGGCAAGGTCGTCCGTGACATTACGAAGCGGGTTAGGTTCCACGATACGGTAGGATCTAACCCATACGTATTCCTTCCATATACTATCAAGGAAGGAGAGAAGCCTGAGGACGTTTCACACCTATACTACGGTTCAGTTGATTACGTTTGGTTGATATATCTAGCGAACAACATAATAGATCCGTTCTACGATTGGCCAATGACGCAAGATAATTTAGAGAAATGCATCATGGATAAGTACGCTTCTAACGCTGATGCTGTCGGTCAAGCAGTCTTGGATTGGTCTCGCGCCACTAATACTGTAGATAACGTATTACACTATCAGAATATCGACGGTGTAAAGATATCTAAAGAGACGTACACTCTAGGATCAACCTTAACAGATAATTTTACAGCTGTAGAGTGGTCTCCTGTTCGGGTTTATGATCATGAGTTTGATAGAAATGAAGACCGTCGCAACATCCAGATTGTGGATAGGCAATATAAAGATCAAATGGATCGCGAATTGAAAGAGGTTCTGAATACATAATGTCAATGAAGCCAGCAGGAACGTACGTGCTAGATGAGTTTAGCATTGAGTCACTAACTTCTGACACGTCTCAGCAGTCGTTTGATCCACGAACAGGATTTTCGACAGGATCTGCAAGTCCTGTTCAAGTGGACTTGAAGTCCATCGTTCACGTGTGGAATATACAAGAGTCTATGTTGAATGGCTCTGTTAGAGGGTCTGCAACGATATATGACGCTGTTGGTGCATTCTATGATATGCCTATGAGAGGTCAGGAGATCCTCAGAGTCCGTTACACAGACTTGAAGGGTGTTTCAAAGGAGCACAAGTTCTTTGTGTATTCTATTACTGATGTTAAACCATCCAAGAGCACTGACGATGCTGTGTTGGAGTATAAGTTGAACTTTGTATCATTTGGCAAGTTCTGGTCCGATAGATACTCCATTCAACGATGCATAGCTGAAGGATCGGGGACAGGAAGGAGATATATTCCTATTCACGAGCAGGTTCAGGTATTATTCGACGACTACTACTCCAGTCCTGGAGGCACGCAAAAGCAAATCGAAATTTCCGAAACTGATGGTGAACAGAAGTTGGTTATTCCTAATCTCAAGCCTGAAGATGCGATGCACTTCTTCTCTCGTAGAGGTTTCTCAGCGACATATAAGTCTAGTAACTATCGATTCTTTGAGAGTCGGGATAAGTACCACTTCGCCAATGTCGAAGAACTAGTAGCGTTTGCTCCCGCCGATCAGTCATTTTACTTTGCTTCAGGCCCAGCAGATCAGACTCCTGAAGCAGAACTCGCTAAACTTCAGAGTGTAATTGAAGTAGATTACGGTCAGACTGTTAATACCATTGACGCGATGAATGAGGGCGCATACTATAGGAAGTTTACAGGATTAGATCCGTTGACGAGAACACAAAGTGTATCATCATATCAGCACAAAACATCATACGTTGAGTCTACGTACCCAGATGGGGAGGGGACAAAGCTTAATCTGCAAGCGTCAGATGAAATGATAGATCTTCACATGAATAAGTGGCGGAATGTGTATGGAATCAAAGACTACGCTGATCCTGATGTCAATAGTGCGTACGGACTTCGACCACAAACACATTACGGTGATATTTACAACAACAAGACTGCATCAATGTATCATTACGAACAGTCAAAAATTACTATTCAGATTTTTGGAACGAATGAAGTCGTTGTGGGGTCTGTAATCCAACTTGAGCTTCCTGAATTTAGAGTGCAACTTGAGCAGGATACACAACGATCTGGAAAGTGGCTTGTTGAATCGATATCTAATGAGTTTGTTGAGAACTCATACTACCAAACACTAACCTTGGTTAAGGGCGGATTACTTGATGGATGAGAGGGTGCTATGATTTTTAATGCTTCAATGGGCATGGCCCCATATTGGTTTTTAGGCGAAGTGGTCGATAACAATGATCCGACTAATGCAGGGCGTGTTCGTGTTCGTGTGTTTGGAATTCATCCTAGTGATCCTTTCGTTGCTGATGGAGATAAAGAAGCTCTTGATTATGTGGAGGATCAGGACCTTCCATGGGCAATCTGTGTTAATGGAACATACGGGAAGATGAATATGGTTCCTGACGAAGGAGATTGGGTCTTTGGGTTCTTCGTTGATGGCAAGGAAGCACAGCATCCCTTTCTGCTCGGCACACTTCCGGGTACAAACCTAGATGATGCAGGAGCCCCACCAGTTGAAGGTAGCAAGAGAGTAGGTTCAACATCGAATCAAAATAGATTGACTAATGCTGATGTTAATGAGATACTTTCTGGTCCTCAAGGTGATCAGGCGAGACGCAATGCTGAAGAGTTCCTTGGACGCGAAATGTCAGACGATGAGTGGAATAATCTGGTCGCAGCGACAGTGGCGGAATCGCTTCCCAACTCGCCCGAAGAACAAGCGTATGCTATGGGGGTTATCTTAAATCGTGTCAGGTCTCCCAAGTACCCCAACTCAGTTATGGGAGTTCTCCACCAATCAAACCAATTCCAGGCGGTAACAGGGGCAGCTGGATCTGGTCCTTCAAACAACTTCATCAACCCATCGCAAACACAAATCGCCAGCACCATATCAGGTGTTAATCAATATTTACCTTCTGCTCCAACCACCTGGCTAAACTTCACGTCCAATATAACATCAGCGTATGGTGTAGGGACTGACATCGGGTTCAGAGACCTTGTAGCAAATTCACCGGGATCACGCGTGGTCGGTGGAACAGTATTTGGAACAGTAAACTAATGCCAAAGATTTCAAAAGATCATGTAGAGAACTTCGGACGACCACCTTTATCTCCGTATATGTGTGGCGAGCAGCCAACGAGCACGAGCGCACCAATACAAGGTGCTGCAAAGGCAGAAGAAGTTGCTACCCCCAACTCAGACCTTACTTGGAATGAGCCTGATATAACCGTTCCTCAACGATCCATGAATACAGTAGTATTTCAATCAAAGCGTGGAGGCAATTCTGTAGTAGTGAATGATGAAGGGGCAGACGGAGATGGATATATTCTAATAACTCACCACTCCGGCTCTGTTGTACAAATCGACCAGGACGGTACAATTTTAATCAAATCATTTGGGGATACGTACAACACGACTGAAGGTCTTCACTACCAACGATCTGCTGGCGACACCAACCAGAGCGTTGGAGGCGAGTGGAATGTCATGGTTGAGGGTGGATCTGGTAACGTAAGCATTAACGGAGACTTGAATATAGAGTGTGAAAACTTCGCGCTGACTGCTCGAGGTAAGGCAACTTTCAACTCTGGAGAGGGAATAGAGATGAAGGGGGCTAAATTCTCTATGGAGGCACACACTGACAACCTAGATCTAATCGCTAAGAACGTAAAGATCGGTGCAAGTGAAACCTTCAGTGTCCTATCAAAGGGTGATATGTCTCTCGGCACCGAATCCAACATGAACCTGAAGGGCAATGGTGAGATTAGAGTGGACGCTTCAGGTGAGTTGAAGATGAAGGGATCCAACGCTAGGATCAGAGGTGATGTAGTCTATATCGATGATGTTGTTCGCTTAGCTGAGGGGGGCGCAGGAGCAACCGGAATCGACGATGCTGTCGCTCCCGTAGTGTCCACATTACCCAGTCCCCCAGGAAGACGTCTCTCAACAAATAGTGGAGTGGGTGTAACAAAAGTTAGACCTAAAGCTGGTGGAATATCAGGGCGTGAGATAGATGATGTTTAAAAAGGAACGGGGCCACAGATGACGTGTAGACCAACGACATTAGCGACTAAATATGCTTCAACTTACTTAACCCAAAGTAGTTCAGAGTTTACAGCAAATCTAGGATTTGCGGATTTATTGAAGCGAGAGGCTAACCCAATTGACCGTTTCGATAGGGATGCTCTCGTTGAAGCCTCTAAGGGGTTCAATGGAACGATTCGTCGCGTGGATCTAACTAATTACCCGTACGTTGAGAGTCGCGTCGCTCAAGGAGATATTCTATACCCTGAGTTTGGCGACTTCTTGATTCAGGCAGGATACTCGCTCGATGTGGTGACAGCAGTAGTTAACGATTTTCCGGTTGTGACATATGACGTGACCACCAACTCTGTTGATATTCTCCCCGTAGCAAACATACCAGTAGGGTACGCTGAAATCATCTCACACCTGGAATTGCACTACTCAGAAAATATTGCTAATACAATATCTGGCGGATTCTGTGGAGCATTTTCTAACCCCTTCAGTCAAATCCTAAAGGCTGTTGCGACGATCCAACTAGGCGTCAACTTGCTAGACAAGCTAGCGAACTTCAGTCTTGAGGACTTATTTGATCAACTCGGTACCTTGAAGACTAAGCTGATAGCAATAGTGGATGGGCTGAAGGAAACTCTTGTGCAACAAGTGCAAGCCATCGCAGACAATGCTACTCAGCTATTGTCTGGTATAGGCCGTCAAACAAACAGACTTTTAAAATCAGTACACTCAAGAATTCAAAATGTGCGATCGTTCCTCGATGATCTAACTATAGAGTCTATTAAATCAGAGATCGAAAAGTTTGTTAACCAATCAGTTGATCAGTTTGAGGAGTTGACTCCCGAAGCGATCGCCCTTTTAATGTTCCGGTTTTGCCAATTTGCTGAGTTAATCCAATCATTCATGAAATCGCCTATCGATGTTTTGAGTGTGTATGTCAGCGGGATTGTGGAAGAGCACATTAGACTTGAGGCATTCGGTAACGATCGATCTAGAAGTGCCACTCAAGCGGGAGCTGTCCGTCTCTCAGAGGCAGGGATTCAAGACGGCCAATCGAGAATGGCTGCGGCTTCTGCTCGAAGAGTAACGGGCCCATATGTTTCCGATCCGCATCTAACGCAAGAAGAGAATGCTTCGATAACCAACATAAGTGCTGCTGGCGTTCCAGGCCGATTCATCTTCAGTAGTGGCGTGATATCAATGCATACTGGAAACGGTAGCGGATCTGCACCAGGAGACACGTATCCAGGAGCAGGATATGCTGAAGTTGACCACATGGTATGGCAGAAGCTTATGATAGTCTCAAGAGAGTTTGGCCGACAGTTAACTATCAATAGCGCATATCGATCCCCTCAATACAACAGAGCTAATAATGGGGCTTTTAATTCATTACACTGTAAAGGCAAGGCAATCGATATTAGTACCAACGGATTATCTGATTCTGAGATCCGTAGACTAATCGGATTACTTAGCCAAGTCGGATTTCAGGGGATGGGTAGTTACAAATCGTTTATCCACGTTGACACGGGGAGTAGACGGGTGTGGGGGCCTAATGGGAGTCGCTCATCTTTGAATCAAACGAGATTCAAATCTGCACTCGAGCGCCACGAATCTAATGGGTATCGGACTGTTACAGTAACCGTGACTTCTCCTGAGTCCACGGTTACTGTCGATGTTGTTGGTCCTCAGTGACGCACTTTAACCAAAGTGCGGTTGTGCAAGCATTGAATGTTGTAGCCGCCTGCCAGTATCGTATCGATTTCGATCCATTTATCACCCATATCAGTGACGACGTTGAAAGTCCCGTGAAAACCATCTGATGTGCTGGAATACTTGGATTCGATAAGATCAGTAACTCCCGCTTTAATCAGCTTCGCTTCGATCGAAGCGTTGCGGCGAGAAATAACAGCATCACAGTTCTTTTCAACAATGGGGATTATCATCTCAATCGAGCGACCGTAGAACACGTTGATGTACCACGTCTTGCCACCTGCGGTATTGAACCTTAGATCGTACATCGCTGAGTCAACGGCGCTGCGTTCACTGAAAGTCTTCGCTGCTTTACGTTGTGCCTCAAGTTCCTGATACGCCTCAGTCTGAGGAAGGTTTTTCAGAGCCTCTTTACGTTCTGCAGCCCACTTTTGCTGACGCTCCTTGAACATCTGATCAATCGGGGCGAACATTTCAAGAAGTTCTGCTTGGATTTGTGTGATTGTGCTCATCGTTATATCTCCATTGCTTATGTATTCAATATAACAGCAGATGCCTTGGGCCACAACAGATAAATAAAGTAAAGGGGATAGATATGGCTAGAACGCCCATTACAGTAAAACGGGAATTGTATTCCGACTTCTTTAAGGACCTGACGGAGAATCCCGTCAGTAACGACCTTGCGCGTAATACAAATGAGGAGGCTGTTAAGGAGGCTATCAAGAACCTGTTGTTGACTGATAAGGGTGAGCGGCTATTCCAACCAACTCTCGGTGGTGATATTCGCCGCCTACTATTCGATAACATCACTCCTGCATCTCTTATAGTTATAAAAGAGGTCGTGCGGGAAACGATTGAGAATCATGAACCCAGAGCCGATCTTATTGGAGTTGATGTTAAGTCAGCAGTAGACGACAACTCCATACAGATCACAGTAATATTCAACGTAATAAATAGTGAAGAAGACGTAACATTGATCACAACTATAGCTAGGGTTCGATAATGGCAGATAACATCCCCTTCACCCAACTCGACTTTGACCAAGCGAAAGAGAATCTCAAGACGTTCCTTAAAGCGCAAAGCCGATTTAAGGATTACGACTTTGATGGGTCGAACATTAATATTCTGTTAGATGTATTATCATATAACACCTTTCACAACAACTTATACGAGAACATGGTATTCTCGGAGTTATTCATGGACTCTGTGCAGCTCCGAGAAAATGCTGTGTCGCATGCCAAGGAGCTCAACTACCTTCCGAGTTCACATCAGTCAGCTAGATCAGTGGTTGATTTGACCATCAACGTTCCTGACCCTACCAATAGCTCTGCGGTATTAACTATACCAAAAGGCACAAAATTCAACGCGCAGTGTGGACAGAAGAGTTACACTTTTATCACTGATCGCAACAGGTCAGTGAAAAGAGTCAGTAACTCCTACAGAATAACAGACCTCGAAGTGTATGAAGGAAGGTTACTTAGCGAATTCTATACGGTAGATGATAGTAATCCAGTTACATATGTAATCAACAACGAATATGTCGACACTAGAAGCACTCGCGTATTTGTTCGAGAGAACTCCAATCCAAATTCAACCAAAGTTGAATTTACTGGAACAAAAGATATCTTCGGTATCAAGATAGATGACAGTGTGTACTACACAGAACCACACTTTGACAACCTCTACAAGATATCATTTGGCCGCGATAAATTCGGAATGGAGCCTGTTAACGGTAGCGTTGTCGAGATTGAGTATCGAGTAACCAAAGGTGAGGAGCCAAATGGCGCGAAAAGTTTCACTCTAATAAGTACGATTGGGGGTTACACGGGAACTGTCAATAGTGCAACTACAGCGACAAACGGGTCTGACAGAGAAACGATTGAAGATATTAAATTCTTTGCGCCAAAGTCCATTCAGATTCAAGAACGAGCTGTGACTAAAACTGACTATGAGGTTCTACTTAAGCAAAGGTTTCCTAACATCCAAACAATATCCGTTTACGGAGGGGATCTCGCTGATCCACCACAATATGGTAAGGTTATCATCTCTGTTGATGCGTTTGGAACAGAAGGAGCAGGAGCATCAGAGCTTCTTGAGTATCGAAACTTCCTTCGCGATAAAACGCCCCTCACAATTGAACCTATATTTGTTCCGGCTCAATTCGTTTATGTGTCTCTTGATGTCAACGTATACTATAACCCAACACTAACCACTAAATCTAGCGATGAATTGGAGCAGATTGCTTCTGATGTCATTCAAACATATTCCGACACCAGCTTAAATATGTTTGATGCGACTCTTCGTCAATCTAGATTGACTAATTTAATTGACGTATCAGATATATCTGTGTTGAGCACAGATGTAACATCTACGCCTATAATCGAATACGTTCCCGTCATTGGGACGACGGCGAACCCCACATTCGATTTTACGGACTCGTTGGTACGACCTTACTTGCTTAATGAGGTGCAAGGATTTACGTCACATAATCCAGCAATAACAACAACCATCTTTACTCTTGAGGGCACAGCAATTACTCTTCAAGATGATGGTGATGGAACAATCATAGCTGTGACTGCTAATTCATCCAGTAAGAGAATATTCAAACAGAATGTTGGAACAGTTGACTATCAAACCGGAATAGTCAGATTATCAAACCTCGTCATCGATCGATACGAGGGATCCGCTATTCAATTCAAGGCAAACACAATCAACAAGGATATCAGATCCGAGAAGAATAAGATTCTTGTCATTAGATCCTCAGACGTTAACATCAATATGGTGGCTGTTAGATAATGGCAACAACCAACGACAGAGTAAGGTTAACAACCTACACAGATATTCCAAATCAGTTTCCCGCCTTATATCAGGAAGACGGGGAAATCTTTGTTGAGTTTGTTCAAGCATATTACAAATACCTCGAACAGCAAGAAGACCGCTTTCGAGACGCATATAACATACGTGACATTGACACCACATATGATAAGTTCCTAATTCACTTCAAAAAGAAGTATCTCAGTGAATTACCTCTTGACACGTCTATCGATACTAGATTCATTGTCAAGCATATTCAAGACCTCTACAGAAGAAAGGGGTCAGAGGAGTCGCTACGTCTCATATTCAGAATGTTTTTTGATGAAGAAATTGAGGTCACATATCCTAGCACCAATATACTGAAGGTGTCTAACTCAACATACACACATTCAAGCTACATCGAATTGAGACCTGTTAATAGCTTTAGAGATCTAGCAATCCAAAGAGGCGATCGCCTCTTTGGAGACACGTCTAAAGCTAATGCGTTTGTGGATGAAATAGTGTTCCATAATCTTTCAGGAACAGTCATACCGATCATTTACCTATCTAACGGATATGGTAAATTTGTCAGTGATGATGATATCCAAGTGGATGGAGTTCGTGTCGATGAGCAAGGAAACTCAGTTAGAGTGCTCCTCACACCAGGCAAAATAATCAGAGGTAGTGTCAGCTCTGTTGATGTCGTTGATGCTAACAGACAACCCGGAAACCAGGTTGGAGAGACGGTCAGCATCAGATCTTCTGAGAACGGGTCGGGTGCTAAAGCGGTTATTACATCCATCACTGAAACGGTCACTGGCGTCATCAAGTTTGCAGTAGAAGACGGTGGATACGGGTACAGCAGCAATAACTCTCTCAACGACATATTTAAATCAAACCAAGTTGTGGTGACTACCGTCAACGGGACATTCGATACGTATGACGTTATATCAGCAGCTAATGTGCAGGTCACCGACCTAACCGGGAATTCAGCTCCCTATTCGGGGACAACTGTGTCAGGAACTGCTCAGGTTGTATCCTATGATGAGGATCAGAACGTACTATTTCTTAACGCGGCAAATTCATCAGTGTCCTTCACTGGATTACCTCAAGGTGCCAAAGTAACTCTAACCAACGAGACGTCTAACACAACGTTCGATGTGGTTGGAATCACTGAATTCAATGATAGTGCATCGTTTGAGATCGGTAGTCTCAACAACAGCGAGGTCATAACATTCTTTACTGACATCGTTGGGGATTACTTAGGTGTGGTTCTCAATGCTGCTGACTATGGTATGTCAGGTGCTAACACTGAGACTATAACCACTACACTTGCTGACGCGTTTTCTTCGACGACGTTGACAATTGGGTCCATTGCCGCTCTTAACGTGCTTGATGAAGGCGTCGACTATAGAAACGACGTCGCGTGTGTGATTACGCAGAGTGATATATCCAAGTTTCAAAAGCAGGATGTCATAATGACGTTCAATGTGATTGACTTTGTCCTCCAAAGTGGTGATGTGATCACTCAAATTATTGATGTAGAGAATTTTGATACATCAATCCTTGAACCATATACTGTCCGAGGAAAGTTTTTAAAGCGTGAAGGTAGCCAATTCTTCTTCCGTCAACTGAGTTTCCACGGTTTTGATAATGACTCAACCGTTAGTATCAAAGGCAACGATTATAACATTCTATCGCTTAGCGAAGACCCTCTATCAAAAGATATGGGAACTAATGCAATCACTAGCGGATTAGCAGCATTTGAGATTGGTCAGATCCAGACAGTCGATGTGATTGACACCGGATTTTACTACAGAGATGGTGAGTCCGTTGAGTTGTTAAATTCCGCTGATGAAGTCGTGGCAACTGCGACGATACAGTCACGTGGCGATGGGTTCACTACTGGTAAGTGGACTACAACTTCTTCATTCTTGAATGATGTAACCAAAGTTATTCATGATAATCACTACTACCAAGACTACTCATATGATATATCATCTATAATTAATCCTGATAGGTACACTAATCTAACTCGCGATCTCGTTCAGGTCGCGGGAACGAAACAATTCAACTCCCATTTGATAAATAGTGTTAACAACATCAAAGTGAGTGCCGATGTATCGTATGGCATTTACGACGCCAACAACAACTTAATTACTTCCGTAGTTGACATAGAGTGAGAGACTGATGCCGAAAATTGTTACAGAAAATTTTAGAGTAGAAAACGCGAAAAAGTTTCACGACTCCTTTTCTGATGCCAACACTGTATATTATGTGATGGCATCTGACCTAAACAATCCTGAAGGTACTCCAATCAGTAACACCCAGAAGGATAAGCGGACGTTTCTTAGCCGCGTAATCTTTGGCAATAAGGTGGGGTCTGCTGATGTCAAGTATATGTTTAGCAAGAACGACTGGGTTGCTAACACTGTATACGACAGTTTCGACGATGAGCAGGACGTAGAAACGTTGAACATGCACGTCACAGTGCTAACTGGAGCTTACGGTGAGTCTGCATATCACGTATTCAAATGCATCAGAAATAACAGTGGGGCACCGTCAAGCATTATCCCCTCAACGTCTGGAATGGAGAATAATGTTGAGATTGAGCTCGCTGACGGTTACGTGTGGAAGTATATGCTCGAGGTAGTTGCGGCAGAATACACCCAATATGGGACAACCACATTACTACCTTACGTGCCTGAAGCGTCAGTCATCGCAAGTGCAGAAGAGAGCGTGTCTGATATTATAGTTGAGAGTGCGATCGATAAACAGTTCGCCGCTTTCGATATAGGTGACGCGTTTATCTCAACAGTTGAACTGGATGGATTGACAGGCACCACGTACAAAGTGACTATTACAACAACAAAGGAACCTAGGTCGTCGTCTGGTGCATATATGAATATGTATCTGAGAATAATCGATCCAGGACAAGCAGAATCTGTTTATGATATTCAAGGTTCAGAGGTCATCAACACAACTTCGATGGTGGTTTATGTAGACTCGGCCGTTGATCTAACGACGGTTACTCCATCTCTATCCACTAAAGTGTGTAAAATCGTACCGAAGATTGACACCTCCCTCACTGTTGGAGATCCTTGCATATCATATGGTGAAGTTGATTCTGAGGGTACATTAGTGTCAATACAGTTTGTGGATAAAGGAACTGAATATAAATCTGCAACATCAATACTTGCTCTACCGTCAGCCATATCTGATGTTACACCCCTCACTACAATTAGAGCTATCATATCTCCGAGAGGTGGACACGGATCTGACCCGATATCAGAACTTTATATGAGCTCAGTGGGGGTTGTTACCGAATTTGAGAGTGGGGTGTCAACTAATATTCCCGACTCGAACACGTACACGAAGATTGGATTAGTACTAGATCCTGAATTCGCTAATACGAGTCCCACGAGTCTGGATAACCGGCTTGTCATCACCCTCGACGGAGATGTAACGAGTATAGTTGAGCCAGGTCATTATCTTATTCAAGAAGTTAATGATGAGTCTGTTACAGCGATCGTTCACGAAGCTTCTTATGATGGTGTTGAATTGGAGACCATCCTGCATATGGTAAATTATGATGGGGATACTGTGTCATCCTTTGTCGCGGGGGCTGCTACAACAAAAACATCATTAGATGCCACATCATCAGACTCAGTAACGATAAATACCATCAGTAGTGATAAATATATTGCTTACACAGGGGAATTGTTACATTTCATCGACTTCGATGAAATCGAACGGCAACAAGACAGAGTCGAAAAGGCAAAATTTGTCTTTGACTTCTAAAGGAATAGTTCATGGGAATTAATACAGATCTCAATATAGATCCATACTTCGACGATTTCGATAAGAATAAACAGTTCAATAAAGTTCTGTTTGCTCCCGCGAGAGCTGTTCAAGCACGGGAATTGACTCAACTTCAAACTATCCTACAGGATCAGGTTGAACGATTTGGATCAAATATCTACAAAGAAGGCTCTGTAATCTCAGGTATTAACGTAACTGAACGCAGCGATATATCCTTTGTTAAGCTGAAGGATACTACAAACTTCCCTGATCCGACAATATACGACAAGAGTCAAGCGGAAACCTTTTTCGTAATTGGTGAGACTAATGGCCTCAAAGCAGAGATCGTCAAGGGAGATAATGGATTTGAAACACGTGCTCCCAACCTGAAAACCTTCTACATCAAGTATCTGAACACAACACAAGCAGGTGCCCTTGACATCAAAGAGTTTGAACAAGGGGAAGTTCTCAGCATTGTTGACGAGAATGACACACCTGTATCTGACCCTGATGGAATAAACGATATGGCAGTGACTGTAGCAACGGTCGCAAACCATGTGGGTCAATCGTTTGGTGTGTCGATCAGTGAAGGTATACTTTTCCAGAAAGGCCACTTCGTCTTTGCTGAAGAGCAATTCACAATTGTATCAAAGTATACTAATGTTCCCAATGATGTGTCTATTGGCTTCACTGTCCAAGAGAATATCATTACTTCAAGTCAAGATCCAACGTTGCTAGACAATGCTCAAGGATTCAGCAATGCAAACGCACCGGGGGCGGATCGACTACAGTTGAAGCCGATCCTAATCTCCTGTCTCACAAGTGAAGAGCCAGAAGAGTTCTTTAGCATCATCCGGTATGAGAATGGTCAAGCCGCTGCTATCAGAGATGTTACACAATTCAACGTTATTGCCACTGAAATGGCAAGACGCACTTATGAAGAATCCGGCAACTACGTTGTCCGTGGAATGAACGTATCTGTAGAGCAAGACGCTAACAACTCTTACGCTGTGGTGAGTGCTGGTAAAGCATATGCATTCGGATACGAAGTTAACAACATTGCAAGAAAGTTTATCGAGTTAACTGCTTCAACCGACACTCAACTGAAGCAAAACCAGAGCGTTGGTGTTGACTACGGTCTATATTACGAGTTCGTGTGGGGCACGTATTCTGGACAAGCTAACAACTCAGTCATTGACTCTTTCTTGCTAGATGGAACTCGATACAACCTCCTTGATGGAGCTGATGGCGTAATCGGAACATGTTCTATTCGCAACGTAACACCTGGATCTGGGTCAGCATTGGGTAAGATCCATGTGTATGCTATTGAAAAAGCATCTGGAGAAGAAGACACGGCTGTCGCTAAAGTCGGAAGTACTCCGGTGGTTTCAACGTTGAGAGGCACGAATCATGGTATCACCACATTTGCATCCGGCAAGAGCAATCTTCTAACAGCTAACAATCTATCATTCTCCCGCAGATTTAGAATTACAGTAACTGCTGGTACCACCTTCACACTCAATAACACAGTAGACGTAACCCCCTTAACTTCAAACATTTATGGGGTAACAGCAACGAGTGAATTGGTGTCTCCGAGTGTGATCACTCAGAACGGCTCGTCAGTTTCGTTGACGTTTGGAACAAGCGTAGTACAGATCTATTACGATGCAATAGATACGAGTGTTCTAGCTGATGATTTGGTCGAGAAGGACATCTTCGTAGATACCACATTAGCTAGCGGTAAAGCTTGGATTGGTGTCCCCAATGCTGTTCAAGTAATATCCATCGTGACTGATGATGGAGCAGGAGTTGATGTTACTGACAGATTCCGACTTGTTAATAATCAGAGAGAAAGCTACTATGATATTTCATACGTCCAGCTCAAATCTGGTGAAGCAGTCCCTGCCAATGTAAACTTGCAAATTAATGTTAAGGTTCTCGAGAGAACGACAAATGTCGGTGGCGGATTTCTTTCAGTGAATTCATATAATAATGTGGATTCGACCCTTGTATCCTCATTCGGATCGAAAAATGGCACTGTATACGACCTACTGTCGGCGTACGATTTTAGGCCGTATGCAACTCCATGGGTAGCTTATCAAACATTGGCAATCAATGCAGAGTCTGTCACAGCAGCTTCAATTTCTCTTTCTACAGGAGCTGTTCCAGCAACGGCTGGCTTTATAACAGCCGACCTAACCTTTTACCTATCACGTGTTGACAACGTCGTAATCGACGCATCTGGTTCCTTTGCTGTGGTTGAGGGTGGTGCATCGGAGAACCCATCAGCATCCAAGCTGCCAAACGTCTTCACAATTGGCGAGATATTCATTCCTGGAAACAGCCTTGAAACAACAGGCCGTAACGCCCTCAAGGTGACAGAGAAGATCACTAAAAATTACACAATGGAAGATATCGGGAAACTTGACAAGAAAATAGATAGACTGACTGAGTCGGTTTCACTATCTCTATTGGAAAGTCAGACTAGAGATATCTTCATTCCAGATGCTAATGGTCTCGATAGGTTCAAGAACGGTATTCTTGTGGATTCATTCAAGAACCTTCAGGTAGCTGATATAGCTGATCCTGAATTCTTCTCGGCTGTTGATAAGGGATTGACAGTGTCGATGCCTAAGGTTAGACAATTTCCAATTGACCTCAAGCACGATAACACATCGAACGTGAATACGTATAGAGACGTTGTGACACTCGCTGATACAGGACAAGTTAAAACCTTGATAAGTCAAGGATACGCTACCAATGTCCGTAACGCAGTGTCTAACTTCTATAATTATAGTGGTCAAGCAGCTATCGATCCACAATTCGATTCGGGATACAATACAGTTCAAAACCCAGCTATCAATCTCGAGATTGATATGGCAACACCGATGCTGGATCTTGTGAGCAATATTCAACAACTCCTTCCCCTAACGACAACGGTGACGCAGTCAGATACCACGTTTGAAACTCGCTTAAGTCCTTTAAATAATCAGTTTATTATAACAAGAAACGACACCACTACCCAAACTGGTTTAGGGGCGGACGCAACGTCAACGACCGAAAATGTTGGCAGCTTCGTTACCGATATAGGTTTCAACGCCTATATGCAATCCCGTGAAGTTAAGATTCTGGTGACAGGACTCAGACCGAATACCCGTCACTATATTTACTTCGATCAGGATGATGTCAACTCCAGTGTGTATCCAGGAGAGGTTGTTACTGACAACGACACCATTGATGTTCGTGACGTTCAACAGAATGGGACTCTCGGCTCTGCTGTTAGAACTGACGCTAGCGGTATCCTCGCTGCAATATTCGTGATTCCAGAGAACACCTACTTCGTCGGTGAGACTGATATCGAGATTTCGGATGTGTCAACTTACAACAGCATAATATCTGGGGGCACGTCGTATAGTAGAACATCGTACCGCGCATACAACTTCACGATTGGACAGTCCAGCCTAACGTCCACAACACGAACAGTCGACTTCAACGTTAATACAACAGTGACAACTAACCAGAACGTCACTACTCGTAATATCCCAGATCCAGATGGTGGTGGAGGCATAGGATCTGATCCATTGTCACAAACGTTCTTTGTTAAGTCAGGTCGTGCTGAAGGTGCATCTGTAGTATATGTCAATCAAGCAGTTGTATTCTTCCAAACGAAGTCAACGGTTAATGGTGTGACGGTAGAACTTAGAGAGGTTATCAACGGATACCCATCTGCGGAAGTATTACCTTTCGGTAAGAAGCACATGACACCGACTGAGATCCTTATTTCAGCGGATGGTACAACAGGAACAGTTGTTGAGTTTAGTAACCCTATCAAGCTATCAGTCGAAAAGGAATATGCTCTAGTTATCATTCCCGATGCTAACGATCCCAACTTCCTGCTATACACATCAAAAGTAGGTGGTACAGATCTTGCTACTGGTGTCTCAGTTACACAAGACTGGGGTGATGGGGTACTATTCACATCGACGAATAACAGGGCTTGGAAATCATACCAAGATGAGGATCTCAAATTCATCATCAGAAGATTGGAATTCTCTGATCAAACTGGGTATGCAGATCTGGTTCCAAACGATGTCGAATTTCTCGAGATATCTTCTCCAGTAAGCAATTTCCGCGTTGGAGAAATTGCTTACGTCATCAAGGCCACAGAATATACTGGAGTAGGTGTATCTGGGACCACTCTTACTGTTCCTCTAGGTTCTGTTGAGTTCAACGTCGGGGACTACATAATCTTGACGCAAGGAACTGACACGTTTGTTACTTCTATAGTATCCATTAGTTCGACAGGTGGTGAAACTACAATCGTAATGGCGGGTCAATCAGGACTTGATGAAGGTGGTGCTGAGCCTATCGATGCTTCCTTGGTAGTTACAGGAATTGTGGACTACTTCGATAGCAAGAATCCCGATAAAATTCACCTATCGAACAGCTCTGCTAGAGCAACCGCTAGCTTCGAGGCAACAGATCAAATCATTGGGTATAGAAGTGGTGCAACCGCGACTATCGACGGAATCGTAGACGAGGTTATCTCGTATACACAACCATTTATCTATATCGACAATACTCTACGATCAAGTACGGATTATGTGCTATATGACGGGGTGTCTGTCGATAGAGCTATTCCAATTAATCGAAACGTATACCTAACTGGCGAACCACGAACAGTTTCAAGTAGATCCAACATTGTCACTGGGACGTCAACACAAGACTTCATCATCAGAGTTAATATGAGTAATGGTGGATACCAAACAACGACCCCTGTACTCGACTCAGATATATCAATGCTCAATGCATATCAATATCACATTGGTGACACTGAAGCTGAAACGTCTAAATACCTATCTAAAGAGGTTATCCTACAAGAAGATATGGGTGCTGTTGGGCTGAAGGTTCTCCTTTCCGCTTACAGACCACCTGGCACCGTAATTGATGTATACTCAAGATTCGTTAATGAGTCAAACATAGATGTGAAGTCGGCTTGGATTCAACTCGAGAACGCTAGTCCTGAGATGTACTCCAACAACCCAAGCACGACAGATTATCGTGAGTTTGAATATAATCTAGCCGCTGAGACGAGTGAGTTTGCCTCATTCCAGGTAAAAATTGTCATGAGACATATGACGACTGCTGAGAAGGATGCAGCTAATATAGTTGCAACAACGAACATCAACTTGTTCACACACCTATACGATTATCGAGCAATCGCGCTCACGTAATGGCTTTAATTAGGAAGCAGACTGGTCTCGTCAACGCAGATAAAACAGCTTACCTAGCAGCTAAGACTGCTAGGGAAAAGCAACTGATTATGAAAGATCTTGAAGCGAGAGTTAAGTCCCTCGAACTTAAAGTGCAACAACTAGCTGAATTGGCAACAAAATGACTGTAATTCTCCAACCTATCGTTAACACCGACACATTCAGTGTTTGGAAAGATCGTACAAATGAAATCGTAGAGGCTCTCCAGGATGTCGTTTCATTAGGTGACGCTGGTACTGAAAATGCCAATGGTAACGTCATCGTCAACGGCAACATTACCACAACGAATATATTAAAGACTGATGATATGGAGCCCTTGACTGGAGTAACAGGAACCATTACAGTCAACGGCAAGCTGATGACGGGGGATCTATCTGTCGACAGTGGTACGGGAGCTCTCTCACAAGTCGAGTTTACCCAGAATGGTGTTGGCACATGGGTCATAGAAACAGACACCAGCCACAATAGCTTGGATATTGGCACATCAGATGGAAGCCACACACTAAATATTAATGCTACTACGGGAATCATCACATCAAGTGGAGTAACACAACTTACGCTCGCTGCTGACATCATCCCCAATCTCGATGCTTCAAAAGTGACTGCAAACACGTTCTCGACCGCCAGAATACCCAGTTTAGCAGCTACGAAGATTACATCCGGTACATTTTCAGTTGACAGAATACCTAGCTTAGCACCAACAAAGATCTCCGTTGGATCATTCAATGCGGGAACATACACCTTCGACGATCTCGTGATGACCAGCGCAGGAGTTGATACTCTTACAGCGAATAACGTGACATTCAATGGCGCTGTTGCAGGTAACTCTATAGCCACGAAATTGCAAGCTGAAACTGGCACATCTAATGATACTCTAATGACACCTCTTAGGGTGAATGAGCGGATTATTGATATAGGCTTGAAGGACGGTGCGTACAGAGAGATTAAGAGTGATGATCTTGACCTAACAGTTGAGCCTACCTTCCTAACTACACGTGGTGTAATCGATGCAACTACTGTTGGAATTGGTTACATGCTACTGAAGGACGCGCAATCAACAGGCATATCCGCAGGGAGTTCGATCTCGGGTGTTCAAACCCGAGTGTTGAACAACCAAGTTTCAAACACCATAACTGGCGCGTCTTTGGCGACGAATACGATAACCCTACCGCCAGGAACGTATAGGATTAATGGATCTGTACCTGGGTACAAAGTCAACAGTCACCACGCATATCTGTATAATGTTACGGACGCTGAAATATCCATTGTTGGAACCAGTGAGCTATCTAACTCCACAAGCCCATCGCAGACTAGGTCGATTATACACGGCAAACTCATACTAGCATCAATAACTCAATTTCAAGTTCGACACGCGACAGAACTAGCTGTAACCTCTTTGGGGTTAGGTGCACCCGCTGGCGGTACCGCTGAAGTGTACACCACAATAGACATTGTTAAGGAGTCTTAATTATGAAATATTTTTTGAATGACACTTGGGTAAACGACTCAACCATTGACACCGTTCCCACAGGTGGTGTTGTGTTAACAGATACTGAGTGGAAGAATAGACTGGTTGCTGAAACACCACCTACGGAGGCCATGTTGGCAACTGAGCGTGCCAACATGGTGATAACTAAAACGCAGGGGGTTCTAGCTCTCGGGGAGATCCAATGGAATCAGGTTGTATCATATAGGGATGTAACTGCCACTTGGGCAGAGAGAGTCATTATCGACAGTTCAGCTAATTGGATACGGTTAAGTGAAGACACTGCATTGATTCAATTTGTGGTAGGGCTCACTGACCTTGAAATTGACCAACTGTTCAGGGATGCTTCGACTCTCTAATACACTCTCCTCTGTCAGTGTCAGTATCTGTTACTATAAATACGAGTAGATACCATCTGTAGAGGACGCCAACATGTCAATAAAGGCAAATTTGATAATCGATCAAGGAACTGATTTCAGTGCGACTATTGACCTTATGGATGGTTTTGATGCCCCGTATGACCTGACTGGGTTCACAGTATCATCTCAAATGAGAAAGAATTTCAAGTCCAGCACTGCTGTAGATTTTAGCGCCACCAGCAATGGCGTGCTAGGTCAGATCATCCTCAGCATGAGTAAAACCATCACGACCGATTTGGATCCAGGAAGATACCTTTACGATGTTGAAATAACGTCTGCAGTAGACGTTACAACACGTGTGGTTGAGGGAGTCGTTAATGTTACTCCTGGAATAACGAGAACGTAACATGACAAACATAAGAGCAAAAGTAACGCCAACTTCTGGAACAGCATTGAAGGCAAGAGTCAACCCAGCAAATGAGTTTGTTGTGACTAACTATGCTCTAAACGCTTCAAACTTAAAGCTAGCCAATATCAGCGATATCAACATGACCGATATCGCTGATGGTGCAGCCTTAATATACAACGACGACACATCGACGTGGGAAGCAAGCCCCATTATAGAAAACCCTAATACAACCCTAAATGGAGGCAACTTCTAATGTCTATAGTTAAGATTAAACGATCCAGTTCAGCTGGATCTCCCCCTTCTGTTGCACAAGCTGAACTAGCATACTCTTATCTAGCAGGCACCCTAGCAAATGGTGGCGATCGTCTGTATATTGGTACAGGAGCGGAAACTAATGGAGTTGCAGCAAACATCGACGTTATCGGTGGCAAATACTTCACCGACAAACTGGATCATACACCAGGCGTCCTCACCGCAAACTCCGCCATTATAACTGATAGTAGCAATAAGATTGATCAACTAATCATTGATAATCTCACTATTGATGGCAACAGTATAGTATCAACCAACACTAATGGCAACATCACGATTAGCCCGAATGGAACAGGCGTAATCGACATTGCTAGTACTCGTATAACAGGCGTTGCGGATCCTGTTGGTCTCACTGATGCTGTATCATTAGGATACTTAACAGACGTCAACGCTGCAGCTAATATATCTCTAGCTGGTGATACAGGAACCGATACTCTTGTCATCAGTTCAGACACTCTAACCTTCGCTGGTAATACTAGCATCGCAACAGTAGTTACCAATAACCAGGTTGATATCAGACTAACGAACACCACAGTCACTCCAGGCGCGTATGGATCGACCACAAATATTCCAGTACTTACTGTTGACTCACAAGGACGAATTACTGCAGCGTCTACAGTGTCAGTTGCAACCACTCTTACCGTTGGGGCAGATTCTGGGGCTAATGACACCGTAAACCTTCTAACAGACACCCTGAATGTTTCTGGTGGAACTGGCGTATCGACGACAGTGACCAACAACAACATTGCTGTATCGATTGGCCAGAGTGTTGCTACAACCTCGAACGTGACATTCAACGACGTTGGTGTGTCGGGGGATCTTACCGTCACTGGTGATCTTGTTATCAACGGAACAACAACTACATTAGATGTTGCAACGATGTCCGTTGAGGACCCTCTAATTCGTCTAGCAACTGGGAACACACTTGATACCCTCGATGTTGGTTTCATGGCCCAATATGATGGTTCAACCACAGCGAAGCATACTGGTGTTTTTCGTAATGCAACCGATAAAGAGTGGTATGTGTTTGATAGTTATGAAGCTGTTGATCCAAACCTAAACGTAATCGACACAGGCCATTTGAGTTTCGCGCTCGCGTCCCTCAACGTTGATGTTATTAGATTTGCGGCTCAGAATTTCAATCTAACAGGCGATGTCACAGGTACCGTTAGCATAAACGATTTTGGTGAGAATGCTATCAACATCGCCACAACTATTCAACCAAATAGTGTCGCACTTGGTACCGACACGACTGGGAATTATGTAAGTGGTTTAGTTGCTACAGCTGGTACAGGGCTTTCTGTAACAGGATCAGGATCCGAATCTGCAAGCGTGACAATTGCGGGAATAAACGCAACAACATCTGTAAAGGGTGTTGCATCATTCTCATCTTCAAACTTCTCTGTATCTTCTGGCGCTGTATCAATTTCTGAAGTTGACGGCGGAACGTACTAACCACACAGGAGATATATATCTCCTCCCACCGGCTATATAGCCACCTATAAAGTGAGTAGTTGCACATGTCAACGATTAAATTACGCCGGAGTGCTACTGCGGCTAAGGTTCCTACAACAACAGCTCTTTCCTTAGGCGAGCTCGCGATCAACACCTACGATGGTAAGCTATATATCAAGAAAAACGTAACAGGCACTGAGTCTATTGTAGCGTTTAGCGATATCGCTGACAACACCACATCAGAATTAGCTGAGGGTACAAACCTATACTACACGACCACTAGAGCTAACACCGCAATAGATAACAGAGTCACAAAGACTTTCGTGGATGCTCTGGGTGTAAACTCTTCAACGATTGGGGGTCTATCAGCATCCCAAATCGTTCAAACAACAGGTGCCCAATCAGTCGCAGGTGTAAAGACGTTTACTGATGATATAGTTATGGATAAAGGCGTGTCCACGATTAATCTCGGATCTGGAACTAATGGTGGCCCTCATGGAATAAAGTTTTATACAGCAACAAATACAGTAGGTATACAACTCGTTTTTCGAACAGGATCTGGCGACGCACGTTGGGAGAATTCTCTAGAAGAGCCAATCGTAACGATCGAATCAGACACTTCAAACGTTAGGATGCACAACGACTTGAATGTTAATGGTAACGCGACTGTCACATCAGACGTTAATGCTGCCAATTTTAATACCACATCTGACAGGACTGTCAAGGAATCAATAGAGACTTTGACTGATGCGTTAGAAAAAGTGCATTTGATGCGTGGTGTGTCATTCAACTTCAAAAAAGATAAGAAGCCACATATTGGGGTCATCGCTCAAGAAGTTGAGGAGGTGATTCCTGAACTCGTGCATACCGATCAGGACGGCCTCAAATCAGTGGCATATGGAAACTTGGTGGGACTATTGATTGAAGCAATAAAAGAACAGCAAACTCAGATAGACGAGCTGAAATCAATAGTCAACACATAAATACCACAATACGCCTAGTAACCACGAAAGGTATCGAGAATGGCAATTAAAGTAATAGGTACGACTGTAATTGATGACAGTCGTAACGCCACATTCCCTACAGTAAATGCAGATTCTATCGTATCTGGAACATTCGATACAGATGTTGGTACTCCAATCTCCATCGGAGGATCTGGTACGATTGGGGGAACTACATGGGATAATGGTGTATTCAAAGTAGGTACGGATACTACCGGTTGGTCCATGGACACAAACGAACTGTACAACTCTAATAATGGTATAATCGGCTCGCTTACTGGATCCATCTCTTTAACCCCATCCACATACACCCGATCTACAAGACCTCTATATCTTGGCACAGCGTTGGGTGATGGATACGAGCTGTCAGTCAAGTCGGCTGGTTCCGATACAGTCGTATTTGACTTAGCGTCAGCTACTGCAGATACCATCCTCACTATATCATCAGAGGATGGATCTATAGACGCTGGATCTAAATTTGTGAGCTTTAGCGACGCAGCAACGGAAAGATTCCATGTTAATGGATTAGGTGACATGTATGTTGCTGGTGACGTTGGAATTGGTAATACAGCCCCCACCGAAAAACTACATGTGGAAGGTACTGTCCGCAGCAATGGTGTTGATTCGCACGGGTCCGTGAATGTGTTCAAGGGTTCAACAGCCTCGTTAAGCTTGATCAGACCTGCGCCAGTTGGTGTGAATCCACCAGGTTATCTAGGAATTACGTTTTGGGATACGCTCGGCGACGAAGCCGTACTACCTGATGTACCCGGTGACACAAAAGCGCGGTGGCTAAACTATGTTATGAACCAAGCTGGTGTGGACTCGGACTTGAGATGGCAATCCCGAGACGCTAATGGGGATGTCATTGGTACCGTATTGACCATGGAAAACGACACCCGATATATTGTTGCTGAGACCAAGTTCTTATCACCTATATTTGAGACGGACACTGGTACTCCAATCTCCATTGGAGGATCCAGCTCGATTGCAGGAACTACATGGGATAATGGTGTATTCAAAGTAGGATCAATTGCTGAAGGTTGGTCCATGGACACAAACGAACTATACAACTCTGTGTCTAGTGCAATTGGTACCCTTTCTGGTGACTTGAACCTCAAACCAGCTGGTTATACGCGATCCTCTAGTCCTATGCATCTTGGACCATCGTTGATGACTGGACGAGAATTAACAGTTACATCAACAGGATCTAACACAGTCGCATTCGATTTAACGTCGGCTAGCGGTGACACTATTTTGGATCTATCTTCTTCAGATGGCACGATTAGTGGCGGATCAAAGTTCATTAACATGGCTGCGAATTCAACCACTGATGTAATGTACGTTACTGGATTAGGTGACATGTATGTTGCTGGTGACGTTGGAATTGGTACGGAGTCACCAGAACTACCCCTACACGTGGTTGGCGATGCCCGTGTTGATGGACTGGAAGTACATGGCGCCACAGCATACGCCTTGAGACTGTTTAGACCTGACACAACCTCCCACCTCGGAATCTCATTTAATGATCCCGCAGGCATACGTTGGTCGAATTATGTAATCAACACCGCCGACGCCAAACTAAATTGGCGAGCATACAATGCCACTGGGGTTGCGATAGGAAATGCGTTACAAATCGACAACACTACAAGAGTTGTTGAAGCAATAGTGAGCATGGAATCGCCCCTTTTCGAGACGAGTACTGGTACTCCAATATCCATTGGAGGAGGATCCGGCACAATTGGGGGAACTACATGGAATAATGGTGTATTCAAAGTAGGTACGGATACTACCGGTTGGTCCATGGATACCAACGAGTTATACAACTCTGATGATGGTATAATCGGCTCGCTTACTGGATCCATCACCTTAACTCCAGCCACATATACCCGATCTACAAGACCATTGCATCTAGGATCAAGCATTACGGCTGGAGTTGAATTATCAGCCTCGGCTGCTGGGTCCAACGTGGCCACATTTGATCTAACATCAGCCGCCGGCGGTGGCGACACTATCTTGAATTTGACTTCTTCGGACGCTACAATCGTCGCTGGATCAAAGTTCGTTGAAGCCTCGTCTGGCGGCGCCGAGAGATTCTCAGTTGCTGGTGATGGTGACATGTATGTTGCTGGTGACGTTGGTATAGGGGTTCAACCCACAGCAGGAACTAAACTTAACGTATTCTCCAATGGCCTTGGCAGTGAGATTCAGACGTGGACTGCTGACTTAGGCAATCAAACACGAACTGCCAAACTACTCGCTCCAGAAGCGGATACAACTAGCAGTCCATTTGTGCTTATGACCAACAACGCATGGATAATGAGAATCGACGCTAATAACGCTCTAGAGTTACCAGCCACCGGAACCGATATTTTATCGCACGGCAATCGCATACTTACTGAAGTTGATACTGGGTATACACATGCCGTTGATGTCACTCTAGAATCTGGAACTATCTACAGTGCCAACGATGCTACTATCGAAGCAATGTCGATCGATGTTGACCAACTAATTGTCCGAAGACTTCCTACTACAGCTTCAGCCGGACAAGTTGCTCCAGTCGGGGAATATACCACGTGGAGACGTGAACCGGGAGCTACCACCTATCCATATTTTACCACTGATTCCGGTACAGTGAAATGGGTCAATACGGGGTTAGGCAAGGACGAGATACTAACGACATTCTCTTCGGGACTAAATGCAGCGTTTACGAACCCTGTATTGACTGGAGTCGCAAGTGGATCAGCTATACAGCAGACCAATACCGATTCAACAGCCGATCTGATTTTAGTCAACGGATCGCACGGGTTGGGTATTCCTATCGAGCTCACGACCACATCACATATAGCTGATAGAACGATTGGTCCTGGATTTTTCTCATACGATCCTTCTGTTGTTACAGGCGGTCCAGTAACAACAGCGGGCAACCACAATCTAATTGTAACAAAAGAGTCTGCGAGTGTCAGTAGGTCCTATATTTCCATAGAATCAGGCCAAAACCTTGATTACAAAATGTGGGTCGGCAATCGTGATAACAGTTCTTCCATCAATTGGAAAGAGGTCATCCTTGGAGAAGACTATGGTATAGGAATCAACAAAGGTGTACTTGTAGCAAACACAGGGCCAGGACTGGATGCATTGAATGCAAGTGGGCTCTATTACGGCCTCGGTGGGGGCCACGCAGGAGTGCCATTAGGCGACAATCCCTTTCCTGCTTTTGGAGGTGCGTTCAATTTACTATCACTTTCCGCCGGTACTGGCAACGACGACGATTATCTATCACAGGTAGCATTCCGATGCTCAGGCACTGGCACGCAGGGTCAAATGGCAACTAGAAGTCAAGCTCTAGTTGCTGATGGTTGGGGTCCTTGGAGACAGGTATACGACCAACAAAATATCGTTGGAGACGTATCTGTCGACGGATCCGATGTACCTACAGGTTCGATAATTAAAAGAGGTTACGACGATACTACCGGATTTTCCTATACGCAGTACGCAGATGGAACCATGGAAGTGTGGGGGATCAAAACAATGGGAAATATTGGTGATCAGTATGGTTCAGGTCTTGGAACATGGGATGATCCATACATGACTGATCTCCTGCACGTTACTTGGCCTATTGCTTTCGCGTTTCTTCCCACTGTCACAGCTACACCTATGCCCACTATTGCAGGCACAACCAACGTCAAAGATCGTGGTCTAACTGTAGCTGCGTGGAGGCCGCCGACTCTCATAGAATGGAAAAATATACGCGCCGTGGCTATAGGGTCAACAGATGCTGTATTTGCTGTTGAAATACATATACATGCACACGGCCGGTGGTTCTAATATGCCGATTAGAACAGTTATAACAACCACACCTGCTGTGTCGGGAATCTTCGGATTGAATAGCACGCAACTGACGGGTCGTAGATGGACCGTTCAACCCTTGTTGCCTATCCCCGACGACATTACCACCCAAGCTGTGCAGTTCGTGACATCAAATAGGAATAAATCAGCCAACGTAAGTGTGTGGTCCAACGTCCAATACGGCCAAGACCCCGTAGGTGCCTTGAGATTTAAACCATGTGCGCCTTACGTATATCCCACGGCTGGGCCCTATGATGCCATTGTACAAACCCCCCCACCATATCAGCGATACGGTGAAGAGCTTGGTACAGATGGTAGATTTGAGTTTGGTGACGATGACGTCGGGGCCTACGATTGGCCTGGGATGGGGGTCAAAGAAACTGAAAGTTGCCTGAGGCTGAACATATTTGCTCCCGAAGGCTTGTCAAATCGTCCCGTCATCTTCCATATTCATGGGGGAGGTTGGGGTGTATATCACTCACGTGGCCCGCAACAGCTTGGACACAGAATGGCAGCCCATAAGGGGTGTGTGGTTGTTACCGTTGAATATAGACTATCGACGAGAGGACACTTTCCACATCCTGATCTAATAGAGAGCAACGAGCCAAGCGTTGCTTACACCGACATAAAGGTAGCTCTAGAGTGGGTATATAATAACATATCAGCTTTCGGTGGTGATAATACCAAGATCTGTATATCGGGAACATCTGCTGGCGGAGCTGCTGTACAATTGCTTATGACAGACGATGATACTCAAACTTGGTTTAGTTCCGCATGGATTGGTTCTGGAGGGGGTGGTGCCAACTATATCGACTCCGATTACTACAACGATTTAACGCGACTATACGAAAAAGCTATTCGTGGTATGGCTCCAATACTATCATCGAAAGACCCAGCATACCACAGAGTTTCTGATGCTATAACAGCAAATGGTTTCGCGTGGGCCATGCAGAACGCTCTACGAATCGAAGATCTTGAAGCATTGGCTGATGCTGGGGAATACCTAACATACAGTTCCGTCAAAGCTGCTGTTGCTAGCGGAAGTGCTCTAGCGACATACACGGCAGCCACAGCTAACATATACCCATTCAAGAGAGGAACGCACGATAGCGCTATAGAAGCTGCCAAAGATGGGAAGTATAGAAAGCCATTCGTCAGTTTGTACGTGGAATGTGAAGCCTTAACTCTGCTTGCAGACGGCTCAACAGATGGACTCAGAACCGCACTTCTCAACCTATCAACAGACACTTTAGATAGTTGGTCGCAACGTCTTGGTTACATTGATTATGACGGGTGGAAAGCAGCCGCCTGGCAACCTGTCGTCAGCGTTGACTATGCAGACGTTGGGGGTGGTGCAATAAACTATACCGGTCTTGGCCACTTATCAAGCTCGTGGTTCGGTAGGGTAGCACATTCACCAAATATTCCTAGTGCGGATAGTTTGGAAGCTGAAAATAGAAGAGTCCTCTACACACACGCGGTGTTTGGGTATCCTGCATGGCGAGTAGCAAGAGCGGCCACTGAGACAGCGTCTGCTACTGCATGGCTAATCGTAAACAATTTCTCCCCGAATGGTGTTTGGGCATCTCACTCGCAAGAGGTGTCTCTCATGCTCGGTAATATAGAGTGGGTAGTCGCTGGGAAAAAGGAATTCGACGTTATTGCAACCCCCGATCCAGGATGGTACGTCGCCAATTATATGGACTCGATATACGCGTCAGAATTCATGATGCAAGCTCTTGCAGCTCTTGCTGCAACTGGCGATCCCGACGGGGCGTACACCTACCTTGGATTTGATCTATTCAACGATCTTGCCACATTACCCTCTCCAGCGTCATATGTGCAACCGACGTTCCAGGAATATGAAGTTGCTAATCCCGGATATGCTAACGTTATTGGGAAATTCTTCGATCAATATAACCTCAATGGATATGATCCAACACTAATGAGCTGGAGAGATGCTAGGTCGCAGTACGGGGATCAGATGGGAGCTGCAATGCTTGAGTACGAGTCCCTTCTCGAACCATAAATAGCCTAAAGGTGGAGGATTACTATGGCACAGCCAACAACAAGAACAGAGTTTAAGGACTGGTGCCTGCGCAAGCTAGGTATGCCAGTGATCGAGATTAACGTTGATCAAGATCAAATAGAAGATCGGATTGATGAAGCTCTATCATACTACTGGGATTATCACTTTGATGGGACAGAGAAGACATTTCTGAGTCACGAAGTTACAGCTGATGATAAGACAAACCGGTATATAACCATACCAGAAAACATCATCGGAGCAGTTAACCTGTTCCCGATCAATACCTCTGTCATGTCTACTAGTGGAATGTTTAGTGTTCAATATCAGTTTCTCCAAAACAACCTACATGAGATTGGGAATGGTAGCTTGACTGATTTCTACATGAAGATGTCACATCTCCAGTTCATGGAAGATCTGTTGGTTGGAGCTCAACCAATTCGATATAACAGACACATGAACCGCCTACACATTGATACTGATTGGGATGTACTAAATGTGGGGCAATTTATAGTTGTCGAGTGCTACACCATTGTCGATCCTCAAACATACACTGATGTGTGGAAGGATCGTTGGTTGCAGAACTATGCTGCGGCTAAGATCAAGCATCAGTGGGGATCTAATCTAACCAAATTCGTTGGAATGACTTTACCAGGCAATGTTCAGTTTAATGGTGAGCAGATATACCGCGATGCTGATGAGGAAATCAAGAAGCTTGAAGAAGAGATGATCAGATCGTACAGTTTGCCAGTTTCTGATATGATTGGTTGACTTGATACCCTACCTTGTATGCTCATAGTATATTCCTAGCAGTATAAATACCCCATAGTAACAGGATAGTATAGCAATGAGAAACTTCTACTTTGAAAACCATCAAAACTCAATGGAGCAGCAGCTCATTGAGGATCTTGTTATTGAGTCTATTCGTATCCACGGTATTGATGCATGGTATATGCCACGCACGATCGGAGCAAAGGATGATTTGTTCAACGAAGACGACCTACCGATCTTTGAGAATGCGTATATGGTAGAAATGTATGTGAAGTCTGTTGACGGTTTCGAGGGTGAAGGAGACTTCTTATCTAAGTTTGGACTACAGATTCGAGATAGCATGGTTTTAACGATAGCTCAACGAGTGTTTAATGATGATGTCGCTGTAAACGATTATAATATCATCACGAGACCTAATGAGGGTGATCTAATATACTTCCCCTTAAATGATAAGATATTTGAAGTAATGCATGTCGAACATGAGGCAATATTTTATCAAATGGGCAACCTACAAACTTATGACTTGCGTTGCGAGTTGTTTGAATTCTCCAACGAGAGATTCACAACTGGTCAAGAATTTATAGATATCAAGTACGCTGAAATTGCCACTACATCAAATGCGGCCATGGATAATATCGAGGACTTTGATCCTCTATCCGATAATACAATAATTGAAACGGAAGCTGATAGCATCCTCGACTTCTCCGAATCTAATCCGTTTGGCGAAGATACGTACTAATCGGAGGGCATTTAAATGTATGGAAACACATTCTACAATGAAACGACACGCAAATATGTTGCGACGTTCGGGACACATTTCAACGACATTATCATCAATCGCAAGGATAATGCTGGAACTACTATACAAACTTTCAAGGTGCCAATCAACTATGCACCGATGCAAAAGATTCTAGCTAAACTCGAACAGGATCCTAGCTTGAATGCACCAGCAATGACTCTTCCTCGGATGTCTTTTGAAATAACAAACATGGCCTACAACCCATCCCGTAAGTTGGGAAGCTTGACGAGATTGACTCGTGGTATTCCTGGAACGAACGATTCTTTGCTTGCGCAATATGTCCCTGCACCATATGATATCGAATTTCAACTTAATATTATGACAAAATACGATGAAGACGGAACTAAGATTCTTGAGCAGATAATCCCATATTTCAAACCTGAGGTTACACCCTCCGTCCAGTTAATCGCTGACCTCGATCCTGTTGATGTACCGATCGTGCTGAATTCAGTATCAAAGGAAGACGTTTACGAAGGGGCTTTCGAAGAGCGGCGTGCTCTGATATGGACTCTAAGCTTCACGATGAAGGCTTACTACTTCGGACCAACCACCACAAAAAAGATAATCAAGTTTGTTGAGGCTAACGTCTACATTCCACTAACAGCAGACGATCCGTTTGAGAGAATCACAGTCCAACCAGGACTAACAGCGAATGGTGAGCCAACAACTGATCAAGCTGAAACTATAGCGTACCAGGACATCAACTTTGATGATGACTGGGCATACATTGTGACTATTGAGGATCTTTAATGCCTGATGATAAAATAGGAAGTAGCTTGGGTCTTGAGCCCATCTTTGAGGTGTTAGCGCCTGATGATAACTTCACCCCTCCAGCAATAAGCTCCCCCTCCAACCAAGATGAAGATTACCAATATGCCCGCGAGAACTTTTACAACGTAATTGAAAAGGGAGGGCAGGCTCTGGAAGATATGTTGGCTATTGCAAAGGGATCTGAGCATCCGCGTGCATACGAAGTGATATCTACTATCATGAAGACCCTTGTCGATGCTAACAAAGATCTTGTTGAGATGGGGAATAAGAAGATTAAAAATGAAGGTGGCGGCGCTACAGGGTCAGATGACCAACAGAGTATTACCAATAACGTATTTGTTGGTTCGACGGCTGAGCTACAGAAATTGATGAAGGAATTAAAGAATGGTGGTCCAAGCTAAGGGATACAACGGGAACTTATCTCTGAAGCGAAAGGGAACGCCGATTGAATTCACGGCGGATATGGTCGAAGAGTATATTAAGTGTGCCAATGATCCCATATACTTCGCTGAAAAGTATATTCAAATTGTCCATGTTGATCACGGGCTGATCCCAATCAAAATGTATGAATATCAAAAAGAGATTACTCGTGCAATCACCAATCATCGACGTGTAACTGTTAATACATCAAGACAGGCAGGAAAGATGCAAACGTTGGATACGGTAATACCGACTCCCGACGGGTTTCAGACTATGGGCGACATACGCGTAGGGGATAAAGTCTTCGGAGACGATGGATATCCCGTTAACGTGTCATTTGTATCCGACCGTCAAGTAAGGCCATACTACAAGATCACATTCGACGATGGTAGCTCCACTACAGGTGCAGATAACCACCGTTGGACAGTATACTCGCGCTTCAATCGAGAAGGTCATTGCGCGAAAGATTTACACAAGCCGCAAGTGCTGACAACTGAAGAGATCCTCAACAGTTGCTGGAAACATAAAAACAGTCACGGCTATTACGAGTATGCTTACTACATTCCCAATTGCAAACCAGTACAATATACTGCGAGAGATCAACTGATCGATCCGTATGTCCTTGGATGCTGGTTAGGAGATGGCTCGTCTTGGGGTAACCAACGTCCAAACGTGCACACAGCACGCATCGAAGGACTATCACTGAGCGATCTTCGCTACTACGGTCTTCTCGAACAGTCACGCGACAATGGTCCTACCAAACACATACCTGATGATTACCATTACGGCAGTGTTGAACAGCGCCTGTCCTTAGTTCAAGGACTGTTTGATACAGATGGTTTCATTTCTGCTGATAAGCGATGGTCGATACAGCTTACACGAAAAAATCAAAGGCTGATTGACGATATATACACGTTGCTTTGCTCACTAGGAGTCAAGGTGACGAGACTCGCTTGTCCTGGAACGAATAGCGAGCGTTTGAGTTTTCGGTGCGGGTCTGATCTCAAGATCTGTCGGATTGCCCACAAAGCAGACAGAGCTCCTGCAACCGCTTCGCGATATTCGATGAGCCGAACGATCCAAAACATCGAGTATATTGGCGAGCGAGAGGGGGTGTGTATACAGGTAGACAATGAAAGTCACTTGTATCTGTGCGAACACCATTACATTCCCACTCACAACACAACAACTGCTGTCGCAGTAATTCTCCATTACGTCCTTTTTAATGACTATAAAACAGTAGCGCTACTTGCAAACAAAGGGGATGCTGCTCGCGAAATTCTTGACCGTTTGAAGATAGCTTATGAGGCTTTACCTACATGGCTCCAACAAGGAGTCGAAGAGTGGAATAAGGGATCTGTTGAATTCGAGAATGGTTGCAAGATCATCGCTGCTGCTACTTCATCTTCTGCGATTCGTGGTAAGAGCTGTTCCTTCCTGTATATTGATGAAACGGCTTTCGTTGAAAATTGGGATGAGTTCTTCGCTTCTGTTCTTCCAACAGTGTCGTCTGGTAAAACGACGAAGATGTTGTTTACATCAACCCCAAATGGGCTCAATCACTTCTACAAAACTTGCATGGGAGCCAAAGAGTTAGAGGAGGGTAGTGAGGGTCCTCAAGGTAAAAACGGCTTCATATATATTGAGGTGCCGTGGCAAAGAGTTCCCGGAAGAGATCTCGAGTGGAAAAATGAAACACTTGCCTCCATGGATTTTGATAACCAGAAGTTCGCGCAAGAATTTTCTTGCGTTACAGGAGATTCACTCGTAACGATCAGATGCAAGGATACGGGTGAGGAGAGAACCGTTGAGATTCAACAGCTATATAACGAATTGTATGCCTATAAACACACAAACCAAACTAAGTGTGAGTGGTCGAAGAAGCGTAAAGGAAAATGTTGGACGCCAAGAAAAATATCACATAAACAAGCTAAAGAGATATATAATTCATTTACTACAGATACCATCGATTTCAACAGTGAATTTATCCGTAAATGTGTGAAGGCGTCTCAAAGAGACATCATTGAAGATGTTGATTTTTGTCGTCTCAAATTGCCGAACGGTAAAGCACTAACAAGGAAACAATTATACGTGGTGTATTATGCTGAAATGCTTAATGTCACAAGAGCTAATATTCGTAAAATATTAAACAGTAGGGGCATCACAGCAAAGGATCATAATGAAGTATGAAATTAAAACCCCTGAAGGGTGGTCTGATTTTGCCGGCATTAAGAAGTCGATATCTACAGAGACAATTAAATTGTACACCGTATCTGGGAAGGCTATCCAGTGTACTCGAGATCATCTATTGAAACAAGTGCATGGATTTGTACCCGCTGATATATTAAATGTTGGGGACACAATACTCACCGTAGATGGGTTTGAGTCTATATCTCACATTATCGATCATCAAGATGACGTCAGTGTATACGATGCATTAGAAGTGGAGATGAATCACGAATACCTCACCTCTGATATTGTCAGTCATAATTGCCAATTCTTGGGGAGTTCGGGGACTCTAATTGATGGTGGAAAGCTACAGGATCTTGTTAGTCTTAATCCAATCGCTGAAACTGGTGGCACACTCAGAGTTTATCAAAACCGCAAGGAGGATCATACTTATGTTTGTGTGGTTGACGTCTCAAGAGGGAAGGGACTCGACTACCACGCATTTCAGGTGATCGACGTCACACAAATGCCCTATAGACTAGTTGCATCATTTAGAGACAACATGGCAACCCCAATCGATTATGCCGACTATATATACCGAACCACTAAAAATTACAACGATGCCTACACCCTCGTCGAGATTAACGATATCGGAGCTCAAGTGGCTGATATACTACATTACGAGTACGAGACAGAAGCTCTACTACACACTGAAAGCAATGGTAGAAATGGTAAGCGGATATCGGGTGGCTTCGGTAAAAAGTCTGATAAGGGGATTCGCACAACCAAATCCGTTAAGGCTGTTGGGTGTAACATGTTGAAAATGATGATTGAGCAGGATCAGTTAATAGTTAATGACTTTTTGACAATCAACGAGTTATCGACATTCTCCAGGAAAGGGGTGTCCTATGAGGCTGAGTCGGGATGTCATGATGATCTAGTGATGCCACTTGTGTTGTTTGGTTGGTTGACTGATCAAAGCTTTTTCAAAGAGATTACTGATATTGACACAATGAATAAACTCAAGCAAATGAACGATGAACAGGTCGATCAAAACATGCTTCCTCTGGGGTTTAGTGTCAATAACGAGTTTGATGAGCATGTTCCCGATGATGTAGGAGGCACGTGGTTCAACTACTAAATCCGATATTCTATAAATAGATAGACAAAGATTTTGTAATCTATAACGAAAACAGGGAGAATTCATATGGCTTTTCAAATTAGCCCAGGAGTTAACATCAGTGAGATTGACCTTACTACCGTGGTTCCAGCAGTTGGTACTACAGAGGGAGCAATAGCGGGTGTATACCGGTGGGGTCCTACTAACGAGCCCATTCTCATCTCTTCAGAAAACGAATTAGTTTCGCGCTTCGGTGAGCCTTACGCTAACACAACATGGCAAAACTATGAGGGCTGGTTTGCATCTGCAAACTTCCTTTCATACAGTGATGGTCTTTATGTTGTACGCGTTTCAGCTAATGGAGCAACAGCTAATGCTACCAATTTTGACGCGGTTTACGAGGGTGCGCTAGGCAATTCTCTGAAGGTTGCTTACTGCGACTCATCCACATATGCTGCAACAGTTTCTGCCTTAACGATTACCATCGACGCATCCAGTAATACTGGCGTAATTACTTCAAACACGGCGGCAATTGAAGTCGGGGATGTCGTTGTATTCACCGAAACTGGTGGTAACGACCAGGAGTTGCGTGTTACTAGCTTAACTGTTGATGGGGCAAATACAGCAGTAGAATTTGCATCCAAGTATATTGGAACAGAACAATACGCAGACACCTATTCTTATCAGTGGGGACATGCTGACCTATTCGATGGCGCACCTGCAGCTAACACTCTACATGTGGTTGTCGTTGATGAAGGAGGTTCATTCACGGGTACAGCAGGAACCATTTTGGAAGTTTACGATGGTGTATCAACTGTTGTAGGAGCTAAGAACTCAGATGGTTCAACGAACTACTGGGAAAATGCTCTTGAAAATCGTTCCAAATTTATCCGAGCAGGATCCGCAGCACCTACAGGCAATGGTTATCAAACCCTAACAGCCGGTAGTGATGGTGATGGTGAAGAGACTATCGCAGTTGGAACTCTTGCATCTGGATACGATCTGTTCAAATCAAGCGAGGATATTGACGTATCCCTAATCCTAGAGGGACATCCAAGAAGCGTCACTCTTGCAAACTACATAATCGATAATATCGTGGAGTTCCGCAAAGATTGTATTGCACTTATCACCCCAACTCTTGCTACAGTAAACACATATAGTGCTCAAGACGTTGTTGATGCAGTCGCAACGATGTCCTCTTCATCATATGCTGTAGTTGATTCTGGATACAAGTATCAGTACGATAGATATGCGGATGTTTACCGTTGGGTTCCACTCAATGGTGACATTGCTGGTCTATGCGCTCGCACAGATGACATTCGCGACCCATGGTTCAGTCCTGCTGGATACAATAGAGGGTCTCTTAAGGGTGTCATCAAGCTGGCCTTGAATCCCAACAAAACTCAACAAGGTACTTTGTATAAGAGCTACATCAACCCAGTTATAATGCAGCCTGGTCAAGGTGCGGTTCTATTTGGTGATAAAACGTTCCAAGGCTCTCCAAGCGCATTCGACCGCATCAATGTCCGCAGATTGTTCATTGTCCTCGAGAAAACGATCACAATTGCGTCCAGACGTTCTCTTTTCGAATTCAACGATGAGTTTACAAGGGCACAATTCCGTAACCTAGTTGAGCCTTTCCTAAGAGACGTTCAAGGTCGTCGAGGAATCTTCGACTTCAGGGTTGTGTGTGATGCTACAAATAACACCGCTGAGGTGATTGATACTAATAGATTTATTGGTGATATCTACATCAAACCGGCTCGTTCTATCAACTTCATCCAACTCAATTTCGTTTCGGTAAGAACCGGTGTTGAATTCAATGAGGTGGTTGGTCAATTCTAAAATAGAAGGGGGCTTCAGAAGCCCCCTTCGTTACACAGTGTATACATGTCTTGATGACCCACAATCGTATACTCTTAAATAACCATTCTCCGACATTATAGCTTCCTCTGTTTTCAATGCATCATAGTTATGTGATGATTTCAGCTTGTGTTTCTGATACTTTATTCTCGACTCGAATCTACCGGTTGGTCCAGCATTTTTATAGTAGTACCAATAGTTGGGTGGTGTAGTCCCCGAATATATGAATCCAGTAGCGTCATACACCCCTCCTGATCCAAAGCGTAGATCACAATATGAGAGTATTGTAGTACCAGGTGAACACGTTCCAGTGAATCCTTTAAACAGCTTACCAAATCCTCCGACAACAGATACCCCTTGTTTAGTTGAATATCGTATCAACTCAAAGTCGTGATCGCTGTATCGGGATTTGGATAAGGATATAACGCTGACAAGCTCTCCCTGATTATGTAAGCCCATGTTGATTGAAGATGCTGATATTCCACCGCTAATATGATTGACGTCATGGAATTTTCTTGCAGCATAGCTCGATATTTCTGCTAGCTCAGTTTTACGAGCAAAAACACGATTTGGACATAGCCCCAACCTATACTTAATCATATTCTCCAGCAGTGGTCGTTTAGTATACCACTCATGTTCGAAGAGTGTAATCAGATTGATTCCCTGATCTTTACACCACTCATATTTCTGTTGATGGTACTTTCTTTGCTTCCCACCTTGAGTCGAGTGCCAATATTCGCCACAGTACTCAATACCCAAAGACATGTGTGGAATCATACAATCTATCTCGAACGTTTTATCACCGTAAGACCATTTTCTTGATTCTGCCACCACCCCAAGATCTGTGATGAATTTTATGAGATCAAGCTCACCTTTTGATTTGTTATATGAGTGTAGTGTTACAGGATGATTGCGTCTCCAGAATTCGCGTTTGAGTTGCTCATATGATATACCATGATCCTCAGATATCTGGATCAAATCTTTACCCTGTCGATTGCACTCAACATACGATTCAAAATTGTTAGCTATAGATAGTCTGTCAGCCGCCCACTTATCCTGTTGTGTTACGATGTTGATTCCCCGATCTTGCAACACTCTTTTTATCTTTCCTGAATTGCTATCAAGCAGGCTGGAGATGAACGATATAGTGTGGTCTTGATTATATAAATTGACAACAGTATCTGACATGGAATCAACTACCCTGTTACGTCTACCGTGATATTTTGGCACCGTGAAGCTGTTCGCATTGCACCACCCGTTAATAGCAGATATTGTTGTGCTATAAAATCTAGCAGTTGACGCCTTACCTCTGAATAATAGCGAGGTCATCAGCTCAAAGTCATCTCTGGGCGTGTATTGCAATCTCTTCATGTTAGGTTCAATGTTGTTGCGCTTACAAACTCTCGGCACCGTAGATGCGTCCATATGGTACTTCTTAGCTATATCTAGTTGAGTCATCGTATTCGATTGAACGTCGATTGAGAATTGGTTTATATCAATGTCAGCGTCTTTGCACACACTCCCCACTAAAACCCCAGTATCTTTGACCCATCTATCAATAACTGGTGGTGAAACCCCGTAGTGTTTTACAAGTTTATTACGAGTGATGTTAACTGTGGATTCAACGACCTCTCTGAAATCAATGGGGATTTGCTTCATGTCAACCTCTCTAGTTATATTAACTTCATTCAAAAGTATTTATTGCAAGAATAATTC
>Ga0196887_1000069_pt1 | contig 44266 bp, 59 predicted proteins | sample VirMetDEL_Mar_31_FD_169094 | JGI IMG/M metagenome (GOLD analysis project Ga0196887, IMG submission 169094) | Aqueous microbial communities from the Delaware River and Bay under freshwater to marine salinity gradient to study organic matter... | ecosystem: Environmental > Aquatic > Marine >... | reverse complement strand
TAGGCACTGGCTTTACGCCTGCTGAGGTTGTTGGCGTTCAAGGTGTTACGGGTGAAACTGTTGAGTTTAACAACGGCACTCTGTATTCTAAATTGAAACTGTTTGGCGAAGATTTGAAGAAGTTGATCCGCGCCGGACTTAAAGAATTATCCTGCGGCTTTCGTTGCGCATGGGAAATTAAAAGCGGTATGACGCCAACAGGCGAAAAGTATGACGTCATTCAGCGACAGATACGAGGAAACCATTTGGCCAGTGTCGAGCAAGCTCGCATGGGTTCGGATGTTCGCGTAGCAATGGACAAGGCAGTTTTTGCACTTGATTCATTAGATTTTAACCCTAAACCAAATGGTGAAACTATGACACTTGAAGAAGCAATGGCTAAAATTGCAGAGCTAGAGGCGAAATTGGCTGATAATAAAGCCGAAGACGCCGAAGAAGAAAAAGACCCTAAAGCCGAAGATATGACCGAGGAAGAAAAAGCCTTGGACGCTGACGCCGAAGAAAAAAAGGACGATGAAAAGTCAGGCGCTATGGATGCGGCTATTGCCAAAGCTTTAGCTCCGTTCCGTAAAGAGATTAAAGAGTTAAAATCTCAAGCGATGGACGGTAATGCAATGATGAAAGCTTTCACGGCTAAGCAAGAATTAGCTAAACAAGCTTCTGCTATTGTTGGCGCGTTCGACCATTCCGACATGGATGCTAACGGCGTTGCTAAATATGCGCTTAAAAAAATGGGTCACGCCTGTGATGCTGGTTTAGAGTTAGCCACATTCAAAGGCTTCTTGTTAGCAAGTAAAGCGCCAACATTCACGGTTGATAACGGTCACGCTAAAGATAGTGCCGATGTTACCAAATCTGAAACACTTGATAAGGCGGGGCTATAATTATGCAAAGTTCAGTTTCAAATAAATTCTTAGCCACGGGTATTCCTGGCGAGTTTTCGCGCTCTGGCAATCAAGAGACTCGCGGCGCTATTTTGGCCTCTGCTACAGAGGCTAACAACGTTGTTGGTCGTGCGGTTAAAACCGTTACTGGCAATGACTATAATGTCGGTGTTGCGGCTAACGGTAATTTTGCTGGTTTGTTATCTAGCCCTAAGACCGGTATTCGCGCCAATCTTGATGCTCAAGCATTTTTACCTAACGCTACCCAAGTAGAAGTTGCTGAACGTGGTTACATGTTCGTTACGCTTCCTGCTGCCGCTGCTGTTGGTGACTTTGTTTACTACAGTAATACAACTGGCGTGTTAGCAACTGCTGCACCTGCTGCAACTGCACCTGTTGGCCATTCTAGATTGCCTGGTGGTTTAGTTCAAGGCCAAAACGTGACCGGCGCTGGCGTTGGTGAAATTTACTTTGATATTGCTGGCTCAGCAGTAGCAACGGCATAAGGGATCATTAAATATGTCTACTAATTTAAAATACAAATACCCTGCTCAGTCTGTCGCGATGGACTCTGCAGATATCAAGGCGTTATCTTCACGCGCTGAAAGCTTATCTAAATTAGGAATTTCAGTTAGCCCTGAGTTTTTGCGCTCGTTTAACAAAAATGCGATCAGCGTTGCGTTAGATGCTGGCATCACCCAGCCTGTTACTACTCCTTCAAATGGTACGCCAGTTCAATTCCTACAAGAGTTCTTGCCGGGTGTTGTCAATGTATTAACCACAGTTCGCAAAGCCGATATGGTCGCGCCTGTTGTTACTGCTGGAGAATGGCATTTAGAAGAAGTTGTATTGAAGGTGATGGAGCATACCGCTACCCCTCAGCTTTATTCTGACCATGGTGGTGTCCCATTAGTTTCATTCAATGAAACATATGAGCGCCGTCAAGTTGTTCGCTTTGAAATGGGTATTCAAAATAACCCGTTAGCTGATGCACGTTCAGCAGCTACAGGTACAAGCCCAGGTCAAGAAAAGCGCGTAGCACTTGCGGAAGGCTTTGAAATCTTGCGTAATGATATTGCGTTCAACGGCTTTAACGTTGGTACTGGTAAAACTTACGGCATCTTGAATGACCCTAATTTACCTGCTTACGTGACCGTAGCGAACGGTGGCGGTGGTAACACTACTTGGGCGAGTAAGACTACCGTTGAAATTATCAACGATTTGGCGACTGCTTTACGTGCGTTAGAGGTTCAAGCTGGTGGCCACATTGACCCAACTATGAATCGTGTGGATCTTGAAATCCCACTAGCGTTTAACTCATTCCTAACTCAAACTGACGGCTCTATTGCCAACGGTAAGACGGCTATGGAATGGTTAAAAGAAAACTATCCAATGGTTCAGGTTGTTACTGTTCCTCAGTTTACTGGCGCTAACGCTGGTGAAAACGTTTTCTACTTGAAAGCGGTATCTGTTGATAACTCTGGCACTGATGGCGGTGAATCAATGATTCAAGTTGTACCTGCTAAGATGCGCGCAATGGGTTCAGTTCAGAATGAAAAAGGCGGCACGACTGAGGGTTATACCTCTAGTTATGCGGGTGTGTTCACTAAGCGAGCTTATGCGGTTATCCGTTACACTGATATCTAAATCAGTATAGTGATATAACACTATAGAAAAAGGCACTTTATTAGTGCCTTTTTTATTGGGATGATATTTACATATGCAAACGTGTGCGCTATATTGTATTTGTGATAATCTGCGAAAGCACAGAGCCCTGATTACGGGCGTCAGCGATTAACTGGCCTAGACGATGGCGGTTATTACATTGGTAACAAATTACCGCCCCCGCGGTTAAATAACCGATCTGTTGATTGGTGTTTTAAAATCTTGACTGGCAAAGTGCCGAATGATGACCAAAAGTGACCGCATACGCGGCGACCAATATGCCCAGTAATGCAAGTGGTATTGCAGATCAAAAATAGCTTAACTTCTAGGATTAAGCAGACGTTTGATGGTAGGAGGTTCGAATCCTCCACTGGGCCGCAAATTCGAAGGACTTTTGTCACAAATAAAACGAGGCGTCGGTACACGCCTATTGAATGAACGCGACGTCACGCGGACGGTAATCAGTCATTCGAGAGCGAATTTGGTACACTGAATTAAGGAAGTATCGCATAATGGTATTGCAACGGGTTGCTAACTCGTCGTCGAGAAATCGGCTTATAGGTTCGAGTCCTATTATTTCCGCCAAATACTAACCCGCCCACCAGCGGGTTTTTTATTGCCTTTTATTCGATAACGATACGGTGTAAACTGTCCATGTAGGGAATCGCCCTATATATCATAATTAAGAAAGGTGCATGATAATGTCAAATAAACAAGAATCTGCCACAAAGCCAGAATCAAAATCTAAAATCTATTCTCAAGCCTCTAACGACTTCGTGGTGCCTACTTACGAAAAACGTGAGAATGCCAAAACCCAAGCGCCGCATACTATCGAAAGTGCAATCATCGTTAAAGGTGGTGCCAACGTTGCTTACAGCGCGTCGAATAAAACTCAGCGTAACACTGATTGGGCTATCACCGAAGTAACTGCCAAAGAGCTTGAAACACTTAAAGCTCATCAAGGTTTTATGCGACGTGTTAAGCGTGGATTTATTACGTTTGAAGAGCCAACGGAATTAAAGGCAGATTCTTCTGCTCAGATGACCGAAAAGCAAATGAAAGCCAAGGCGCCTGCTGCCACGGCTAAAACTGGCCCTGCTGACGAGTAATTTACACAGGCAACCGCTAAAGAGTAACCAACATGACTATTGATCTTGATATTGCCGCGTTCCGTGTTAACTTTCCGCTTTATGCAGATGAAGTTAAGTACACTGATGCGCTGTTAAATGCTCAGTACGCGATAGGTAAGTGCTACATTGAAGATAGTGATTGCACCATGGCAGAAGCTTGCCGTGAGTACGCGCTACAATCGATGTTAGCTCACTTGCTTTATATTCGAGATCAAGTAAATGCTGGCAACAATATTGGCGTCATCACATCAGCTAGCGAGGGGGATGTTAGCGTTTCCCTTGCTACGCCAGTTGTTGAAGATGAGTGGCATTACTGGTTTAACTCATCACCATTTGGTCGTGAGTTGGTCGCAATGTTATCGGGCAATGCTGTTGGCGGTTTTTACGTTGGCGGAACTCCGGAACGTAAAGCGTTTAGAAAAGCGGGCGGGGTATTTTAATGAAAAACATAACTGTAACATTTAACATCAGTTTTAAATGGTTTGCAAAGCCAGTAATTATATTTTGCTACTTTACCAAGCTAAATATACCATCTTGGTGTTTTAAGATGGAGCTTATTTAATTGAGCCGAGTCAGTGTCGACCTATCAGCCATTAAGCAGCTAAAAGAAGCCTTAGCGCAAGCTAACGGTGAAAAGCTGCAAGTAGGCTGGTTGTCGTCTGCAAACTACACTGATGACTTGCCAGTTGCACAGGTTGCATTCTGGCAAGAGTTCGGCACAAAGTCAGCAAAGCCTAGGCCGTTTTTTCGTCCTGCTATTGCTGATAATGAAGCGAAGTGGGCGACACTGGTTGAAAGTGGTGCTAATGCCGTGATTGAAGGTCGTGCGTCCATGGTAGATGTATTTAATGGCCTTGGACTAATGGCGCAAGCTGATGTGATGAATGCTATCACGGGGCCGCATGAAGCGCTATCACCTGTCACATTGGCGTTGCGTCGACTTAGAAATGAAGGCGTTGAAATTAACGGGACATTAGTTGGCGCTGTCGCTGCTGCTATCGCTAATGGTGAAACTGGCACGGGACAACTCGGGGCGCCATACGGCAATACAACACCGCTCAAAGATAGCGGGATGATGATAGCCACTTTAACTTACAATGTGGGCGAGCCAGAAGAATGAAGAATTTCCCAATAAACCTGCTAGCCACCGCACAAACAGTTATCGGTAAGCAGGATTACCAGCTTCGTAAATATCTAAGCCGTGCGCGTAATGCTGCGGGTTATTGGGTAAGCACGTTCAGTGAGCCCATTGATATGCTTGGCAGTGTTCAGCCAATCCGCGCTACGCAGTATCAAGCTATGGGGCTAGACTTCAAAAAAGCCTATATCAAGATTTACGATATTAATCTAATTGAAGCCATGACGCGCAATACCAATCCTGACCAAGTTATTTATGACGGTTACTTGTGGAGCGTTGCAGAAGATACACCGTGGTTTTTATCTGGTGGCTGGAATTATGTAATGTGCGTTAGACTGGAGAAGTACGTACCATGACCGACAATGAAATGATGATCGCCATTATCGAAGAAATAGAAAACCAGCTTGAACTGGTTAGCTTTGGCATTTCTGGCACTGACTTTGAAGTCGGACGTAATCAACAGCCTACTAATCAATACACTGGTGGTGATAGTGACGATTCAGTAAAAACGCGCATCTTTCTTTATTCGGTTACCAAATCCAATGATGGCCACGGGAGATCGTACACGCCAGGCGAAAACTTTACCCGCACCGACTTTCAGCAGCGTAGCAAATCAATTCAAGTAAGTGTTATACACTCATTTGATGAAGCCAATATTAATGCTAGAACGCCAGAAGATGTTGCGGACCTTGTACACGACTTATTAGACAGTCCCGACGCCATCAAGAATTTACGCGATAAAGATATTTTTGTGCAGAATGTCGGTGATGTTCGCCCTATCTTTTTTATTAACGATAAAGACAGAAACGAACAAACACCGAATTTTGATTTGCTGGTTAACTATTCAAGCTCAATAACCAAGACTACAGGTTATGTTGATGTGGTTGATAGTGTGGTTGTGGGGGTTTAGTCAAAGTGAACTTGTTCATAAAATTCAGGCTTACCCATGACCGAAGTCATAGCGCCATAATTTCTTGTTAGCAAATCTTTGTGTGTCATAGCTTGCTTTAGGGCGAGTTCTGACGTCTGCATTGCAACCTTAGCGTGCCAAGCCTGTTTGGCTTTTCTTTGCATATAAGAGTTAAAAGCTTGCTCTTTATTGTCATATGCAAAGCTTCTTGCTGCGCCTTTTCTGCATTGCCTTGTCACTCTTGAAAATTCAAACATCTTGATGAAATATGTTTTATCCGTCTGTTTAGCTACCTCGAATGACCGAAGCCTTAGCGTTAAACCTTCTTCTGCCACAAAGTCATCATATCTATAAAGTACCATGATTATTATTCCTGTTATTAATCCCTCACAAACCTTAACACACTTTCGCTATAACGCAAGCTATTTCTATAAAACCAATTCAGGTGATATACTCATCACTGGTTAATCAAACCTTTGCAAAGGACTTTAAACAATGCCTATTTCTAGCAATCGCTATGTAGACATAACAAGCGCGGTTGGTGGCGGTGACGCCTTTCCTACCCGTGAGTTACTACTGCGACTATTTACAACTAACGAGCGTGTGCCAACTGGCTCAGTGCTTAACTTTTCCGCAAGCTCGCTTGATTCGCTCCGTGATTATTTTGGATCGACCAGCGAAGAATATAAGCGTGCAGCTTATTACTTTGGTTTTATCTCCAAGGTGGCTACTTCACCGAAGAACATCCAATTTGCACGATGGGCTGATGCAGCCACAAGCGCTCAAGTATTTGGCTCTAAGTTGCCGTCACTTGACACGCTAAAATCGTATACCGCCGCAGCATTTGATATTGTGCTTACTGGTGTAACCTTTAACGTTACAGCACTGGATTTTTCAGCCGCTACCACTTACGCCGACGTTGCTACTGAGTTGCAAACTCAAATCCAACTAGAAGCAGGTGCTTTAGCCGCTGCGACTGTTGTTTATGATGCCTCGCGCACTTCATTTGTATTTGATACCAATGGCAGTGCTGACGGTGATATCTCATTCACGACTGTTACCGCTGGTTTAATTGACGATCTTGGCTTTGGTGAAAGTGCGGTATTCAGCAATGGTATTGCAGTGCAAACTGTTACCGATACGCTGTCAGTATCAACCACGTTAAATAATAACTTTGGTTCATATAATTTTATCGATGAATTAACTAATGACCAAATACTTGAATCAGCTATTTTTGCTGATGGTCGTAATGTTGAGTTCATGAACCTAGTAAAAGTGACTACCACAAATCGCGCCGCCATTTCAGCGTTGATCAGTGGTTATGCATCAACTGGTATGGTGTTATCACCATTAGCTAGTCAATACCCTGAGTTGTTACCAGCCGCTATTTTGGCATCACTGGATTACGACAAGCCAGCAGCAAGCGCTAACTTCATGTATTACACTGATAGCCGATTAACGCCATCAGTGACGGATAGCACACAAGCAGACGTTAACGATCCGCTTACAGTGAACTATTATGGCCAAACTCAAGAGTCTGGTGTTAATGTTTCATTCTTGCAGCGTGGACGCTTAACAGGTGGCGAAACCGCACCCAAAGCGATGGGCGTTCATGCTAACGAGCAATGGCTTAAGGCCTACTTAAAAAGCCAGTTCTTAAACATGTTCATTGCACTGCAGCAAGTGCCTGCAGATTTAGCGGGTGAAGCTATCGGCTTGTCATATATTGATGCTGGTGTTGCCAAGGCGCTTGAAAACGGTTCAATCTCTGTCGGCAAGACATTGACGACCACACAAATTAATTACATCACGCAGCTAACCGGTAACGGCAAAGCTTACCTTGATGTGCAATCGCGCGGTTACTGGTACAAAGTGACAGTTAACGCCACAACCAACTTGATGGAATATCTATTAATCTATGCTAAGCGTGATAGCGTGGATAAAGTAGAAGGCCGTCACAGCTTAATCTAAGGGGTCAAAAATGGCTGATACTTCACACAATGGCGCGATTTATACGATCCATGCGCCAGTAGGTACGGCAGGTTTGCCCCTGCCAATCTCTGCATTTCCAAAAGATACCGATCCGTTTGATGTGCCAAACACTGATATTGCGGATTTAGAAATCGGTACTAATGGTGATGCAATCGGATGGACAGTGCAAAATCCTGTTGAGTCATCACTTGCTATTATTCCTGCAACTGATGATCACGAGATCATGCAAAACATATACAATGCCAATCGTGCCGAAAAAGGTAAGCGCGGCGCTAACGATGTGATCACCTTAGTTCGTATTTTGCCAAATGGTGAAACTACGACTATGAAAGGTAAGATCACTAGTGGTCCTGCAACGACTTCATTAGCAAGTTCTGGTAAAATCAAAACTCCTGTTTATAGCTTTAAGTGGTTCAAGATTTTCCGTACCCCCGCTATTAATATCGAAGTTGGTTTTTAGTAAGTAAGTAAGTAGTAAACGGTAACTGGCTAGGCATCTAGAGCCGAAGAGGGCGCACCTCCCCTGCCAGATTACTTAATCGGTGCGATAGATAATGGTGAATCTATATGGCTTTAATGAAACCCAAACAAGTTACATTGACGAGTAATGTCAATGGTGACAAAGAAGAACGAGTTTACAATATTGGTCGGTATGATGGTTATACTGGCCTATATATGATCGGCCTTGGTGCTGAATTGCTGGACTCTGCAGCACGTAAAAAAATGCTTTCAACCGATACCGTCTTTGCTAAAAAGCTGCAAGATATGCTAAAAGAACAAGGTAAGTATATCGAGTACGTGCATGATGAAGGCGTGGCAAATCTTGGTGACTCAATCGCAGTAATGAAAATGTCCGTTCCTGATGTTGATATTGCCCTGCAATTAATGCGTGAAGTACATGATTACAATACAGCACTTTTTTCAAGCGCAAACCTCTTGAGTCGCTCCCAGAAATGGATGGAGAAGGCCCACGAGTTAGGCAAGAAAATATTGGGCCAATTGTCGGATTCATTCTCGGAGAAAAAGCCGCGACGATCAAAGAATTAAGAGAAGACTATGATGTTGAGGATATGCTCAATATTTATGAGTCTTTAATGGTTAAACATGCTAATGCGTACTGGGCTTATAAAGATGCTAGCAAGCCAAAGAGTTAGCAAAGAAAACGCCAATGGTTGACAAATAAAAAAGCAAGGCATATAGTTACCTTGCTTCCTGTAAAACCTGTTGTTAATTTTTGTTGTGAATCCTGTTGTGACGGCCCTTCTTGCGAAGGGCTTTTTTTTGGCTATAAATTGTATTCACGCTTAAGCGCTAATTCAACTTCTAAATCCTCACGGCGACGACGAACCTCTAAAGCTTTTTTCATTTCCTTTTCAGTCATGCGTGTGCGTGTTGGCATTGCTATCTTTGCCAGTTTACTTGCTGTCATTGGGTTGAACGTTTGCTTAGTCATTGGTTTAAATTCCTAGTAAATGTCGCCATGCTCATCACATGTCTTCCAATTAATATCATGATGGCAGACTACATGAAACTTTGCCTTGCAGTGTGGGCAGTCTAAATCACTTATATCGCCATCATCAGAGTTTACTGTATTAGCGCCTTTATGGTTCCATGCTTCATCTTCGTCAAATTCATATTCACAGTGCGGGCAGGTTGGGTTAGACATTTGGCTTTGTCCTTATCAATTAATCTTACAATCAAAGTATCATTATCGCGTTAGCGTGTCAATGCTATTTTACCATACTAGATAGAAATTGTGCTTGTGATATAATCAAATGCAATAATCATATCTACACTAACGCAGGTCATCAATGAGCCTACTCTCGACATTCTCAATACTGTTCGACACTGACGCTAAGAAAGCGGCTGATGATACTGAACGATTATCCGAAGCGCTTGATGATGTTGAAGATTCAGCTAATGGTGCTGCGGGTGGTGTTGACGATACAACAAAGTCATATAACGAAAACACTCAAAGCATTGGAGGCTTGACTAAAGCTATGTTTGGCATGATAGCGGCATACGTGACTTTTGATGCCATCGCTAGTCGCGTTATCGATAACGCTACCCAAATAGATTCGCTTGGTAAATTCTCGCAAACATTAGGGCTTAATATTGTTGAGCTAGATGCCTGGGGAACGGCCGTATCAAGAAACGGCGGTAGCGCTGAGGCATTTCGCGGCACTGTTGAATCACTTCAAAACTCACTACAAGATATGGAAATCACAGGCGGCGGTGAGATGATCAACACCCTAGCCATGATTGGCATTCAAGCCACTGGAGCAAACGGTAAAGTTAAAGACGTATTTAGCTTGCTGCCTGAGATAGCAGAAGCCTTTAAATCAATGAGTACCGCTAAATCATTTGCATTTGGTAAACGCCTTGGATTAGATCAAGGTACGATATTAACCCTGCAACAATCACGCTATGAAATCGATAAGTTAATCGAACGTCATAAATCGCTAGGCGGTGTAACCAAAGAAGGTTATGAGCGTGCAGCCAAATTCAATGACCAATGGGATGATACAAAGCGCGTATTCAATTCATTGTGGATGAGCGCCAACAGCACTATTTTACCACTGTTAACAAAGTTTTTTAATGGGCTAGAAAGTATCGTAGTTTGGGTCAAGAAAAACCAGACGCTTGTTGAGGGCTTCTTTATTGGTGTTGGCGCCGCAATAACTATCGCTTACTTACCTGCTATTATGTCTGCTGCTGCTGCGACCATTGTTGCTATAGCGCCATTTGTGTTAATTGCCGCCGCTATCACTGCTGTTGGCGTTGCTGTTGCGTTACTATATGAAGATATCAAAGCATGGGTTAACGGCTCTAAATCAGCGATAGGTGAGATTGTCGGGACGTTTGAAGAGTTTAAGGATAAAGTTACTGGAATATTCGATACCATTTCGCAAAAGTGGAAAGACTTTGTAAAGTTTTTCACTGACACCAAAAAAGATATTACCGACTTTTTGGACTTATCAAGCGTGTTTTCTGGCGGTATCGCGATTCAGTCTGGCTTTGTTCAGCAAGGATTTAACCCTGATAGCGCACCAACAGCCACCGACATGGCTATGGCGCAAATAGCCACATATCAAAATACGCAGCTTAACCAAGGCGGCTATAACATGAACCAGCGTACAAATAATGTTAATGTGAATGTTGGTGGGGCGAATATTGACGCTCGCGGGATGTCATCACAACAAGCATCAAAAGTGTTTAACGATGGCTTAAAACAAAACGTTGAAATGGCAATAGGCCAATTATCTGACGGGGTGCAACGATAATGTCATTTTTAGATAGCGCTCTATCATTTTATTCTGACAACTCATCGGAGCCTGTTACCGCCCTTTTTGATTCGGATGGAAATCAGCTTTTTGAGACTGTTGTCATTCTTGAAATGTCTACATCACCAAGCAATACATTTGCAGAGCATACGCTCGAGGATGGAACCGTTGTTTCTGACAACAAGATTAAAAACCAAACCCGCGTTAACGTCACGGCAATACTTAGCCCTGACGACTTTAAAGAAGCGTATGCCAAACTAAAAGCGGCTGATAATAACAACACTAAGTTCACTATTCAAAACCGTGTTGATACGTTTGATTCAATGTATATCGAGGCGTACCCGTACAGCGAGAGCTCGCGTATGGCCAATACGATTGCCATTAATATTAACTTTGTTGAGCAAAAATTTGCTGATGTAAAAACGGGCGACTTACCCGCCAGTAAAGTTAACAACGCATCAGATGCAGATCCCGTTGATAGCGGCACCAAGTTGCCACAAGAAAAAACAACAACACTGTTAGACATTCTCAAGTCTGGGGGTATTTTATAATGCAGCTAGTGCAAATCAGCGCAGTCCCAAGTCAGCAATTTAGCATCCCTCTTGGCGGAAATAACTATGACATTAAGCTTTATTCGATTGATGGTGCCATGGCTTATGATTTGGATATCAATAGCCAAAGACTAACTAATAACGGCGTGTGGCTTGTTAGCGGCTTCAAGATGTTTAATGATGTGCCATTGCTTGTTTATCGCAGTCAAGAGGTTAACGGCAATTTGTTGTTACAAATATCTGAGGACGAAATACCAGATTATACTCGCTTCGGTTTATCTCAATTTTTATATTACCTAACAGCTAGCGAGTCAGAAGCTTATCGAACGGTAACCGACTTATGAGCGAATTAGATCAGCGTATCGTTAAGGTCGCCATTATTGTTGGCGATAAAATAACGTGGTATGAAGGGCTTAATATTGAAGCCAAAGGGATCAAAAAATCCAATACCATTATGAATCAATGCGAGGTTGTGATTTTAAATATCAGCCGCGCAGCTCGTGAGCAGATACTAAAAGAAACAAACCCATTTTTACAACGTGGAAAAAGGATATCTATTATTGTTGAAGTTGGGCGAGTTAGCACTGGAACAACAACTTTATATACTGGCACCGTGTTCCGCTCTCAATCAACGCCAAAGCCGAATGTCGGAGTAAGACTAACCTGTATTCAAGGCTATGATAACCGCTCTAAAATCGTATCTAGAAGCGCGTCAGAAATAACAGACATGTCATCGATTGCCGCTTGGGTAGCAGAAGATAATGGATATAATTTATCGTTTGAAATACCTGACAAGAAAATTGCTCGATACTCTTTTACGGGATCTGCTCAAGCATCGCTTAATCAGCTTGAAGCGCTAACAGGTGCTGATGTTTATGTTGACAATAAAACGCTGTATATTAAAGAGGCTGAAACTCCCGCTAATGGTTTACCTGTGCGCATACTGGACAAGTCTAGCGGTTTGATATCAGCAGAAGGTACTGAATACGGCGCCAAGATGAAAATGCTCTTTGATAACGTGACCAAGATTGGTGGGCAAATAGATTTAACATCAGAAATAAACCCGTCACTGAATGGCTCTTATACCGTTCGAGTGCTCCCGTTTCACATCACTAGTCGTGATGTGCCATTTTATTACATAGCCGAATGCAACAGGATTGACAAAAAACGATGAGTGATGAAATTGACGACAACGACAATCTAATGGTTGATCTGGTTAAGGATATTTTGGCTGCGGTAAAGCGCTCTGTTGAAGTGTCTATCCCCTGCATTGTGACCAAAGTCATAAGCCGAACAAAAGTAAACGTTAGGCCGTTGATTAAAATAGTGGCTCAAGATGGTGCTTCGTATGAGCGGGATATTATCGAAGGCTTACCAGTGTTCACTGCTGGTGCTGGTGATAAGTTTGCCTCATTCCCTGTTGCGGTTGGCAACCTAGGTTGGATAGATGCAAGCGATAGAGATATTAGCCTGTTTCTACAGTCTTACGGCAACGTAGAGCCACCAACAAGCCGTATGCATAGCTTTAGTGATGCGCGGTTTATCCCTGACATTATGACTAATATCACTATTGCCGAAGAAGATGCTACGGCCATGGTGATTCAAACACGCAACGGCACGGTAAAAATTGCGCTAGACGATAGCGAGATACGAATTAAAAATGATTCTGTTAGCTTGGTTGTTGATGGCAGTAAAGTAACGGGTGTTGCACCGGGCGGTTTCGACTTAAACGGATTTAAAATTAACGCTGATGGTTCAGCTGAAAGTCCTGTTTCAATAACAGCACCAAGTGCAGTCATTAACGGCAAAGAATTAGCAGAACATAATCACCCTGCAGGAACACCACCAGGTGACACGGGAGTAAATAATTAATGCGAGCAATAAAAATAGATAGCAATCGAAACCCCATTATTAAAAGCGGCAAGTTTGTTTGGGTGACCGGTATCGATGTCGTTGCGCAAAATTGCGACCAAGCTATGCGCCAACAGCTTGGCGAACTAAATTATAGTGCCGACAAAGGCATTCAATATTTTGATAACGTAATGGGCGGCAATCCAAACTTTCAACGATTTGAGGCGCAAGCCAGAACGCAGATATCAAACGTTGATGGCGTGACCGGTATTGCTAGTTTTAATTATGAGTTCAAAGACGGCGTTTTAAGTTACAATGTCTCTATCAATACGATTTATGGGACAGTGACCGTGGCGGATCAAGTATGAGTTATAATTACATTGTAGACAACGGGGTCATTGTCCCGAATACGTCAAGCATAAAGACAGAAGTTGAAGCAGAGTGGCGGCTCATTGCGGGTGAGGATGCGACTATTGATCCATCATCATTTGAAGGTCGATTAATTGATGCGACTACAACAGAACGAATTAGTGTTGCTCGTAACAATGCAAACTTAGCAAACCAGTTAAACCCTAACATGGCTAACGGATCATTTGTTGATGCTCACCTAGCGCTTGTGGGCGGGGAGCGTGACGGGAAAGAACAATCAACTGTTGAGCTTACGCTAACAGGTATCATTGGTACCAATATCTTGGCGGGATCTTACGTTGAAGATGACAATAAACAGCTTTGGTTTTTGGTTTCCGATACGGTTATCGGCGCAGGTAACACTGTTACAGCATCATTTAGATCACTAAATTATGGTGCGATACCTGCCGCAATTGGTGAGATAACTAAAATCATATCAGGCGTTGTTGGATGGGAGACGGTTAATAATGCTGCTGCGGCTACACTAGGCAAGATTGAGCAAAGCGATGTATCAGCAAAGCGTCAGCGACGATTAGAGCTTGGTGCCAACACTCGGTCAGTTGCTGAATCAGTTATCTCAGCAGTGTACAAACTAGAAGGTGTTAATGGCATTCAGTTTAGAGAAAATTACACTAACGCCACCGTGATAATTGACGGTATCACCTTAATAGCCAAATCATCATGGTTGTGTGTTGATGGTGGCGTGACCTCTGAAATAGCAAGCGCTTATTATATTAATCGTTGGGGTACAGACTTTAATGGTGCTGTTGAGTATGTTTATACAGATCCTATCAGCGGGCAAACTCCAACGGTTAAATTTGACCGTGCCACTGACGTTCCTATTGAATGCAGGATAGAGGCGCGTGTTAGTAATTCTCAAAATGCTATTGCAGATATCAAAGCTGCTATTGTGGCTTATGCTATTGGTAGTGTAGAAGGTGAGGACGGGTTTTCTCTTGGGCTTGATGCGTCACCGTTTGAAGTGGCTAGCGCTGTAAATGCTCAATTACCAAATGTGTTTGTTAAAAAATGTGAGTTAGCATTGCTTGGTGGCACACTAAGCACTGACACTATCGATATTGATATTAATGAGAAAGCTACAATCACTGAAAATTATATCGAGGTGATCTTAGTATGATTAAATTGATAACAGCCTGCGGAATGGCTAGGGATTGTGAACAATGAGCGATCCATATTTCTGTGAAATAAATTTGTTATCATCGCTAGATTGGCAACGTTCTGGCGCGGATATTGTTAAAACCTTTGTCCAAAACCAACAAGATTGGATGCAAACAAATTATGCTGATTTTTGGAATGATTGGCAGAAAGACGTGTTCACCCTTGGAACTGCCAACGACTTTGGTTTAGCTGTTTGGTCTATTATTCTTGATGAAGATATTTACGGGTTTTTATCGCGGTCGCCTGATAATTATCCTAACTGGGGCTTTGGGCCTGATGATGAAAATTTTTACAATGGATCATTTGCAACTGAAGATGAGTTTTCTTATGAGTTCAGCACAAACCAAAAGCGAACGCTATTACAGCTAAAAGCATTCAAAGTACTAGCCATTAGCGGTCCAATAATTCAAACTAACATTGCGATGAAGAATATATTTGGTGAAAATGTTATTATCGCTCTTGATAACTTGGATATGTCATATTCATACCTATTAACCGATCCATCTTTTTATGATTTCATCGATGAGATACAGAGCAGGGATTTACTCCCAAGACCTTTAGGGATTGAAATTGCTGATATACGATTTATTGAAGCTGATACGTGGGGATTTGCAGTGTTGGATGAAAACTTTTACGATGGTAACTTTTACGACGGCACGATTTAATTAATTAACTAATAGCATAGGATAACCCATGGCTAACGAAACAAAATATTTTAAAATACCCTTTGCGGAAAGTGGCACTAGAACAGAAGTTCCAGACGCAAGCGTTGGAGGCGCTGTTGGCTTTGATACTGGCTTTGGCTCTGACTATGAGTTACCGCAAGGTAGCGCAGGACGTAAACGTATTGAGCGCGACAAGTACAACGGTTTGCATCACAGCATTACCGAAAATGTGAAGCAATGGCAGGAGCATCTTTATCCAACTTGGATTGAGGATGATGGTACTGGGGTGGCTTTTGCTTATCCTGTAGGCATGATTGTTAATCACGCTGGTCAAAACTGGGCGTCTAATGAAGCGGAGAATCAGGAAGAACCTGGCGCGGGGTCCAAGTGGGATCAGTTTGAGCCATTGCGTCACGACTTGCTAACACAAGAAAGCTTAAACGCTGTTGGTGGGCATGATGCCATTTATGATAGGAAGATAGATTCAATATCTGAAGCGTTAGTATACACAAAAGCATTTACTGGGTTAACCGTGATTGTTAAAGACCGACCAGAAGCAAGTTTTAAGTATGTACTTGCAAGTTCTGTTACTGTTGATGGTTATAATATTATTCAATGCTCTGCACCAATTGCGACACTGGCACTGCAAAGGATCAACTATCAAATTACGGACCTGTTAGCTGAAACGTATTTTGGTTCACAGCTATCAAATCTTAATGTTGTCATTACCGGAGACTCCTTATCATTTAACGGGTATGGGTACGACCCCGCTTGGGGTGTTACTGGCACAGGCTATGCAACAGACCAATGGTTTGGTTTGTCTAGCTGGAGCCACTTAGTCCGAGATTTTATTGTCTCTTCTAATTCCTCATTTAAAAGTATGTTTGACCTAAATTGGTATAGCTCTGGTGGTGTGGTTGGTCGAGGGATAACTGTAGCAGATGAACGATACTTCGGTATGAATGGTCGAGTTATAACGTTCAACTTTCCTAATAGCACATCTAAAGTGATTATCGAAGCCAATTCTGGATTGTCCATAGGCTTGCTTGTGTCCACTGCTTTAGAGGCATTTGCTTACAAGTTCAGCGTTGATGGGGTCGAGTACGATAATGTTACAGATTACCCTGATAATTATTTGGGGGGAGGATATAAGGTCATACCTTGCGGAGCTGAGCCTGTTATCACTAATGTTAGACGATTCACCACTTTAGCAGTGGGCGGTGAGTTTAGTATTTACGGAATAACGTCATCAACAGCAGGGGGAGCTAACGCAAAATATCCAATGATTACTGGTAAAGGTGGCTACACATCCACCCAAGTTTTAGCGGAATATAGCACACTAGTCGCGCCTTATTTACCTGACGTAGTTTTTTATATGATTGGAGCTAATGATATTGACTCAGGCGTGCCAGTTGCTACTTTTAAGTCAAACATTGAACAGTTTGTTGATTTAGTTAGAGCAGATTCACCTAACGCCAAGGTTATTTTATTAACGACCACCCCAATAGCAAGGCCTCCTTGGGTTGATGGACAAGAGCGTCCGTACATAAAAGCTATGCAAGAAATATGCGATGATAAATATTGTTATTTGGTAAACGTCTTTGACGAGTTCAGAAACATTGACCCGTTTTACTGGCGATTTGACAACACTCACTTTAATAAGCGTGGCAATGACATGATGTTTAACCTTGTTAAAGACAAGATCATGCCAGCGCTTCCAATTGACCGTAATAAGTTTACGCCTCTGCGTGAGTTTTATAGTGGACTGCTTGGGCTAGATGGTAAGCGAGACCAACTAACAAACTATATTGAGGTTACTTGCACAGTCACGACGCCGACGATAACGACAACTCAAAATGGTAACTTTTCAAGTTTGTGTCAGTTGTCTTATGTTGCTGACGGACCAGACACCCTACTACGGGTTGTTTTTCCTGACGGCTATAGATTATCTTCTGCGGAGTCAATGCACTTGAACATAGCGGACCCGACAGACGAGCTAAAAGTAAAAACATCCTCTGGTGGCATTGTTGATATATTCAGAACATCATCTGGCGCAATAGCCCCTATTAATGGCTTTGGCAGTAAGATAAGGCTAAGCGCTGGCAGATTTTTTGGTAGCGTTTAAAAAAGTTTAAATTAAAAAAGCCCGCTATCACAAGCGGGCTTTTCTTTAAACTTCATCTCCAAAGCAATCCCATCCCTCCCGCTCACGCCTTGAAAATAGTTCGAGGCGTGGAACGTTTCCGCATAGCTTGTCAATAATTTCAAATGCTTCATCTGGCTTGGCGCTGTGAATGTATTTGTTATTATCATCAACGGGCATTTTTGCCTCAAAGATATTGCGAATTGATTTGTCTTTGATTAATCGACCAAGCGAACCGTTATACATGATCATGACTGACTCAGTGCTTGCGCGTGTTCCGTGGCCCATACCAAAATGAGTTTTGCCATTTTTGGTCAACTTGTGCCAAACAAGCCCATTCATCGAAAGAAACTTTTTAAATCCCCATGCCCTGCCAAGTTGTATTGCATCTTCTGGCATAGCGTTTAGGTACTACATAAACAAAATAGCATCATCTTCAAGTAGGTAACGCACAGGCATACAGCAAAGGTCATAAGTTGACGTTGTGCGATACTTTGCATTAGCGCCTGACTTCATTGAGCCGCCAGTTTTCACATCGTTACATTGCCATGGTGGGTCAGCTAAAATCAGGTTATATTTTTTATCGGTATTGAATATGTCGATTTTCATTAGATCTCGTCCTTGGTGATAGCTAGCCCAATCTTTTCAGCATAAGCTAATTCAGCTAAAGCTCCCTTTGACTTTTCCCATCCCTTAAGCAAATGAATGCCATCAGCAGCGCGTATCATGGCAAAGCAAATATCCATGTATTGTGGCTCTGTTAATCCCGCAGGAAGCGATGCTGGGTTAAGTGGTATAAATCCATTCGATCGGAGATCATGAGCCTTTGCGTTGAATGCTGGAAAGTTAAAGTGTTCATAACCGGTGATTGGACCTGCGATGTATATTTTAGGTTTCATTATCGCTTCCCCATACTCAAAAATTTAAACCAGTTGCGTGTTGCTTCTCGACTTCTATATGTTAATTTGTTCATGCTTATTCTTCCTGTTATTCCATGTTATTTATATCACTTTACTGATTCTTGTAACGCCAATAATTTCATTGTATTTAACAATACTAGCGGAAAGGTTTTCTAGCTTTTTTAAGTCTCGGCTAAAGTTTGACTGTGTAACGCCATTTCCTGAAATAGCTAGTCTTTCATCCCACCCATTAACCAGGTGTAATTTTAGCGACTTAATCATGCCGTCACTGCGTAAGCCTGACATTGAGATAAGCTGATCAAACTCTATGTCGTCCATATGCCCTGCAAATAGGTATTTCATGCTGCTACCCTGTTATTTATTAAAAACCGCAAACCGCTTCTTGATGAATATCCGTAGCCTTGTGTTGGCTGCGAATCGACCTGCATTCGTTTTTTTATGCTCTAACGGCTCATTACTTTCGGCTTGGCGAAAAACTTTGCTATAAGCCTTGCAAACGGTTTCGCGTTCTTCTTCGTTAAGATATCCAAGCTGACTATTAAGCCATTCAACATCAGCTACATAACGAGCGTGGGGCAATGTGCCTATTTTCGGTTTATAGAATGCCATTTCCGAACCGCCTCTATTGCGCCAATAGCCCCTAGCGCATAACAAGCAAACGCGCCTTGAGCGTGACTATCAATTAAATACTTAAGCTGCTTATCACTGCTTGAGCTCTTTGTATGGTCGCGGCGTTTAAGCTCGATAAGCATTGGTGGCACGCAAGGTATGATAATGTCACTAGCGCCAGTATTCATGCCCTCAACTTTTTGCTGTGCGCCTTGTCGCTTTGTGCGTTTGCCTTCGTTGCGAATATGCACCGCGATTTCTGCTAGCTCTGGAAACTCAGCCTTTAGCAAGCAAAGGAAGCTGATTTGCTCAGCAACTTCAAGAGGGCAAGCTCCGCGCAAGGCGGTATCACCGAACACGGGTATTTGTGGGGGGATCTTGGTTAGGTTCATTTGATGGCCTTAGTTATTGCGCCCAGTTAAGGGCGCGTTAATGTTAATCGTTCCAAACACCGTAAACTTTGTAATCTGGATTTGTTACCGCTTCACCTGTTTTTCTGCAAAACCCATAAGCGTATTGATCTGTGTCTGTAGTTCTGTAGCCGCCATTCACTGTTATCTCATCGCCATTTTTATCGTTAAAGGTTCCAACTTTACAATCTGCGATTCCGATAAGCTTTAGGTTTGATATGTTCATGGTTTCCGCCTTTCTGTTAGTTCGTTTTGTTTCGATAACTAACAATAACACACTATCGCTATATTGCAAACTTATTTACTCACTTATCTGCTCAGCAATAAATAGCACTTCCTTTACCTCAAACTTTGCATAGCCATTTTGTCCCAAAGATTTTTTAACTTTGAGTTCATGTGGCGCTACAGACCAAAATCCACACTGTGAATAATTAGCGTCGATGGTTTCAATATCACAGCCATTAGCTTTGGCTAGTCGGTTAAAGATCCAATGTTGTTTTTTAGTATGCCACGCTATCACAGCGCCAATCTCAGTAGCGTAAGTGGCTTTAATAGACTTGGTGCCAGTGCCGCCAGTATATGGCTCATAATGAGCGTTGAAGCATTGCACGAGCTTGGTTTCACCAGTTGCGATAATTCCAGCCTGGCCAGCCTTTTCAACTAGCTTTTCATTTGGGTCAACTAAGCGACCTTTGCAGCCAACACAATGACGCGCGGCGATATCATTTTCAGCGTAGCAATCAGGGCAGATCTTCATACTGTAACGGTGCGAGCATTGAATAGGCTTTCCGCTCATTATGTACGCTTCTGGATTGCTGCAACGGCGTGAGTAATGTGCGGGAACCGGTATTTCTTTAAATGCGCATTCGCCAAACTCATCTTTGGTTGTTGGGTCTAAAACCTGCATAGTGAGCGGCAAGCCTTCCCACTGACAGGCGTGACCCTCATCATCCCAAGCAGTAGCCTTTTCGGTTCCACTAATGATGAAGTTACCAAAAACGTCATGCGCTAAACCTGCATAGGCATCGTCACTGCGGCGTTTTTTATCCGATACGCAATTACACGCTGGACACGTTACGCTGATTTCTGGCGACTCGCCTGATTTTACCCTGGCGTTTATTTCTGGCGTAAAAATGTCAGACTGTAATTTGTGGCGCTCGATGTTTTCGGCATAATCCAAAAGCAATGCAAACTCCTTGTCAGGGTGCAATCTTAATTCCCTTCCTATAATTTGTTGGAATAGCCCTGCGGATTCTGTTGCCCTTAATACGGCAATCACATCAACATGAGGAAAGTTTACTCCAACAGTTAATACGTCGACATTGACAATGAATTGAAATTCTCTGCGCTTGTATGAGTTAACTATCTCCGTTCTATCATTCTTTTTAAGCTTACCAGTAACAAGCTTTGAATCACTTGGTAGGTGAGTCATAATTTCTTCTGCATGACTTATGGTAGATGCAAAGATCATGGTTCCCATCTTCCCTTTTGATTTTTCAATCACCTCTTTTATTATTCGCTCTGTTTTCGTGTTACCAGAGAAAACTTTTTCCACTGACTGAGAAGTAAACTTACCCATGCCATTAATTTTTAAATCAGAAGTATCGTATTGGCTATCAATAACACCTATTTTTAGTTGGCTTAGGTAGCTGTCATTGATCAAGTCGCCAGTTAACACCCTGTAAACCAATTTTGAAAAGTAAGGTTCATAGGCCTTAGTTTCATCAAGAACTATCTCTTCTTCACCAGTTGCGTCAATGGCATAAATATATCCAGTTCCCATTCTATATGGCGTAGCGGTGGTGCCGATGATCCTGCATTTATCATTGACTAACTTATCGTTAATCCGATATTCCAAAACCGATTTAATGAGTTTTTTAACAGACTCAGTTATCATCTGGCACTCATCAAGAATGATTGCGCTTACACCCATGTGAGCTATCTTTTCAATATTTTTTAATGTGCTTTGTGGGCTACAAAATATAACTTGGCACCGTATACATTTTTTACCAGCGCTAGCACAATAAATTGAGGCCGGAAACTCATACTGAATAGTGTATGTTTCGTGATTCTGCTCAACTAATTCTCGATTTGGCGCAATGCATAGCACTTTTTTACTAGGAGCCATCTCAGAAAAGAAACCTGCAAGCCTAGATACTACGTAAGCTTTGCCGCTACCTGTTGGTAATTCTACAATACATGGAGATAGTCTTTTTTTAACATGAGATATTACGGCCTGTATCGCTTCTTCCTGATATGGCCTTGCTGTTAGTTTCATTTTACATGCCTCCATAGCGTTCTATTTTTAATTCTTTTAATGGTACTTTTTGATACTCCGTATTGCTCAGCTATAGCGCTTTTATGCAGTGAACTATTTCTGATTAATGGTATATCCGATTCAGATAGTTTTGATTTGTTATTTCTTGAACCAACCATTTTGTCCCTACCTTTTGTCAGCATGTCATTGCAGTTGTCTTTTACTGTTCCTTCAAATAAATGTTCAGGATTAACACAAGACGGATTATCGCAAGAGTGACAAATAACAAGGCCTTCACCTATTGGCCCAATATGTAATTCATAAGAAAATCTGTGAGCTCTTATTGATGCCCCGTTTGTAGGCAAAATACCATACCCATCTTTATCGCAGTGAGCCGTCCAAATCCAGCAACCTGATTTATCTTTATTAAATCGACTTAAGAATCTATCTTCAACCGACCCATGTTTATTTAACTGCATTTCTGCCATTACTTTGCTGTTTACCTCTGACTTTAGGCACCCGCAAGACCCTCCAACTCTGGCGACCTCTGAACCTTTTCTTACCCTTGTATTCCCGCACTCACACTTAAAAAGCCAGTATGCTGCTGTTTGCTTGGTTCCTTCTGGCTTTTGGACACGTTCGACAGCTGTCAACCTGCCAAATTTTTTACCCGTCAACTCTAAAGCTTTCTTTCCCATCAGTACAAATCCTTACTGTGCAAGATTATCTACTTTTGATTTTACGCATATATTTTATTAAGTCAATAAAAAGCCGCCATCATGGGCGGCTAGTTGGTTGTGCTGGTTGGTGATTAAAAATCGATGTCTTCGTCAGGAGATTCTTCGTATTCAGCGCGCTGCTCGTCACGGTCTTGCTGTGTCGGTGCATTATCTGGCACATTCTTTACCTGTCCACCAGCCTGCACCATTTTGTCTTTAAGGTAACCGAAACCGCGAATAAAGTTAATTTCACGAGATACTCCATCCTGTTCTTTTTCTGGGTCAGTGAAAAATAAGCCAAACTTAACTCGAGCTTCTGATACGCCAGCCCAATACTGCTGAATGCTATCTGTGGTTAACTCAACTTTACCATTGGTCATTGGGAAACCTGCTTGTGCGTCTAGAACGCCCAAATTGCGCATAGCTAGATCGCGTTTGCTTGGGTCCATGTCATAAAGTTTGGCATTGTACTTGTATTTTTGCCCAAAATACTCACCCGCCGACGTGATCACGATGTGGATCATGCAAACTTGCAGGCTCTTACCTTCTTCAATGCCAACGAATCCATCCGTGACAGCACACGTCAATTCTTCATTATCTGGTATTTGAATGTTTTGCCCGTCATAAAAACCATCATAGTTAATGTCTGATTCTTGATTTAAAAAAATTCCGCTCATTTGTAGCTCCGTTGTTTATTTTGCCCAAGTGGGTTTTGCATTATACCCAAGTGGGATTTGATTAATTAACCGTGTTTACGAATGTTGTTGCGCTTTACTGCTAGGCGCTTAGATGCTGCAACGCCTGACGCTTTTGGTCGTGCGTTACGCTTCTGGCCTTTTTCTTTCCCAAGAGTAAGCCCTACATTAACACCCGCTAAGTGTGGGTGATTTGCACCTTGCATTGTCGCTAGCAGTTGACATATTAATGTTTTTGTTAGTCTCATGTTTTGTTACTCCGTTATGGCTAGTTTAATTTGGCTATTGCCGCTTGATGTGAACTATTAAATACTACTTTTTTGTTTACATCAACCTTTTTTTTAAGTAATATTCAATTATTCAATCAAGGGACTTAAACAATGAACACTAAAGCACGCATTAAAGATGCCGTTAAATCTGGCGTAAAAATAAAAAGCATTTCAGATAAATCAGAGGTTAGTTACTTTCGCCTTAAGTCTGTTATTAATCCGCTTAAGTATAAAGGCGAAACCAGTTTTGACCGCTTCGAGGAAGATAGAATAAATAAAGCGCTAGACGATATTAAAGGCTCATTCTAGGTTATTAGATATTCGTCTTAGTCAGCACTTATAACAACAACAGGTGAGCAAATGAAATTCCCTTTAATCTTATCTTGTGGACACACAACAAGAATATCACTAAGCGACCCTGGTTGCGGGTGCCATAGTGGTGAACGTCAATATAAAAACAATAGTAACGAGCCTAGTCCAGTTGATAAAGCGCTTGACCAGTTCCACGGGCAGTGGTCAACAGTGCTAGGGAATTATGGTTGCCAACTTCCTAGCGGCCGTAAGCATGGCCCTTGTCCAGTTTGTGGTGGTAAAGACCGTTTTCGCTTTGATGATAAAAATGGTCGTGGTACTTGGTTTTGTTCTCAGTGTGAACCCCAAAGTGGCGGAGGATTGCTTCTGCTGTCTCGCTTTATTAATAAAACGGTGATGGAAACGGCCAAAGAATTGATTGGTGATGACGGTTTAAAAACTATCGCACCTAAGCGTGTCCACGTTGTTGATCATGATGCGGTGCGAGCAGCAAACATCGAGCAAGCCAAAAAAGGTGCCTCGCTGTTAATGGCTTCTGCTGTTATGGGCAAGCATATATACATGGGCGATAAAGGTTTTGAAGGTGAATTTCTGGTAAACGGACAGCCTATTTACAGTAAAGATGGCGTTATTCCTACTGGTGGACTTTTGTTGGTGCCAGTGTATAAAGCGGGTGAACTGGTCAACGTGCAAAAAATTACCGAGGACGGTGTTAAGCGTCCATTATTCGGTGGTGATATGCAAGGAGTTCACCATATTATTGACGGTGCAACAAAGAATATCGCAGTTGTTGAGGGCTATGCCACTGGTGTTACTGTCAACAAATTGACTAAGTTTAAAACCTATGTTGCATTTAATACCGGTAATCTTGAAGAAGCGGTAAGACAGGTTAAAATTGATTATCCTGAATCTAACATTGTTGTCTTTGGTGATCACGATGAAATAGACCCTGCGCATAATCGTAGACCGGGTGAGTATTATGCCAACAAAGCGGCTGATCCATTTGCTGCAGTTGTCGCGTTGCCGCCTGAGCTTGGTGATTGGGACGACTATCGCCAACAGCATGGCGATGATGCATGTAAAGCGGCTATGCGCTTAGCTATTGGTATTAAGCCAAAGCAACCTAAGGTAGAACAACCTAAGGCAGATCCGAAGCCAGCACCTAAAGCGGAACCGAAACAAGCACCAACACCAGCACAGCAACAACCAATGCCAGCGTTTGGATCTTGGATGGGAGGTGCTAAACCGTCTTCTGCGCCAAAAAAGTTAACCGGTATAAATGCGCTTCCTGCAAATATCAATCTTGATGACGTTGACGTTGATAACCCGCCAGGCTTAGCGGGTGATATTGTTCGCTACATGAAGTCAGGCGCCCACCGTAAGCTTGAGGGTGGCGCGTTTGCAGCTATGGCTATTCAGTGCATGGCAATGGCTGGTAGCGGATTGCGTGGTTTTAGAAACAGTAAGCTAAGCTTGATAACCATCACTTTGGGCGTGTCAGCGTCAGGTAAGGACCGCGCTCAGTCAGTATCAAAAAACTTGCTTGGCGAGTCTGGGATCCATGTTTATGGCGATATACGTTCCGATAAAGATATTATCCGCGCGGCAGCTTATGATGACGGTCGATGCTTCTACATAAAAGATGAGGCCCATACCCTGCTTGGTGATTCATTAGGCGGCAAGGACAAGAATACATCGAAGATACCGGCCACACTGATGGAGATAGCCACGTCATCGCTTTACATCTTATCTAAACTTCACGCTGATGAATTTGAAGCTACGTTAAGCTCAAAGAAGGCGCGTTATGAAAAAATGATAATGGCCAAAGAGGATATTAGACTTGGCTTTAACACTGAACTTGAAAAGGAAAAAATAAAACATATCGACCATGAAATATTGCAGCTAAAAGAAAAATCCAAAGAGGTGGACCGCGTAGCCTATGCTATCGAGCATGGCGTCAAAGATCCAGCGCTAAACCTAGCGGCATTATCCACACCTCAAAAGCTTGCAGGCATTATCGACGAGGACAGTATTGAATCTGGATTCCTTGGTCGTGCGTTAATTTTTGATTGCGGTGTTGAGCGTGTCCAAAACGATAGCTTAAATGATTTTGGCAAGTGGGAAGAAAACGGCTACGAATCTCACAATGATAAAATGCTGTATGAAAAGCTTAAAGCTGGTATCGGTATGATTGTGCAATCGTCTAACGATGTGCGCAACGGCTATATTGAATCCAGTTTTACCGGGAAAGATACTAAAACGTTGGCGACACCAGAAGCCAGCCGAATGATGTTTGATATTGCGGTGCATTATGATCAGCAAGAATACTTGAACCATCCTAGACTTGGCGCGTTGTATGCGCGCTTATCTGAGCGTGTTATGAGTGTATCAAGCTCCTTGGCACTTTATAATGAAGTTAATGGCAATGTAACGGTTGACGTTGAACACGTTAAATATGCGTTGCTGGTGGCTCTAAACTCTATTAAGCATTTAGAAAGCAACCTTCGCATTAACGAAGCCAAAGACGGCGACACCATCGAGTCTAAAATTGAGGGTATCAAAGAGGCTATCACCAAACGATTAAAGGTTAACAAAGGCGACAAGGACGACGGATGGCGCTATAAGTCCAAGCTTAAAGAGTTCCTTAAGCGCCAGACGTATTACCAGGAGATTGCCAAAGACCTGCTTAAGCATAACCAAGACGCTTTTGAAAACTCTATCATGTCATTACGTGGCGAGGGTAAAGTTGAGATTGACGGGCAACGTATCCGCTTGAAGTAATCCACATATCACTAACCAAAAGCAATTGCAAAGCCTTTCTGTAAAAAGAAAGGCTTTTTTGTTTGCGGAATTTTTGGCACCCGAAATATCACTATAAGAAATTTCTTACCATTTCTCATCCATTTCTTACGCGTAAGCAATTGATTTAAAATAATTAATATCTAATTTCTTACGTTTCTCATAATTTACCGTCTAGGTATAGGTTTGTAGTGGTTAGTATTCGAATAATGAATTAATAACACTTAAAAAAGGCTTTTAGGCCTAAAGCTGTAAGAAATAGGAAATGAAGGTGTAAGTGAGTATATAAGTATATTGTATATATTTTTTTTATACTATATTACATACACTTACACTACCCCTTACTCGCTCACTCCTGCTCTTAGTCATTTCCTATGGCATGGGAAATTCTTCTTGTTGTAGGAAATAATAGATTTAACAACTTTATATTGACTTAATCGAATACATGCGCTAAATTAATTAAATCGAAACCTAGAGGATATTACCGTGGAAAGAATTTACGAAATGATGCACAACCCTGTTAACAGCGTTCAGAAGTCGATGATTGATGGCATTGAAGATGATGACTTTCAAATGCCTTCTTGTAAGCGTGAGTTGAAATCTTTTGTTATTGCGGTGATGGTCGCAGTTGATCACGAAGCTAACGAACATGATTTTATGGAAAAATGCATAAGCAAGGCAGCAAGGACATACTTTACTTTGTCTAGATCTAGCGGCGACAGCGTTTACATTTCCAGTATTAAAAATCAGATGGCTAACACCAATTATTTTAAGACCCTTAGAAAAATGGCTGGAGCAAGAGGTAAAGACCCGATGAAGCTGATTTGCGCCAAGATGATTAAAGATGGTTATGCTGAGCTTGACGGAATCAACAGAATTAAAATGACTGACAAAGCAGTCAAGTTTATTGGTGGTTAATATGAATGATGATCGTGAGTTGATTGATAAGACAAAAACACTTGTATTAACCGACTGTGTAGACAGCTTTTTCGTCAGCAAGTCAGATGTAGTTAAATACCTAAAGAAAAATAAAGCGGGTTACATGTCATTTTTCAACGGTTGCAACTCGAAATTAAGCATTAACAAAGCGGTGTCTAGTGCGTTCACAGAGCTAGAGCAAGAAGGAAAAGTTATTAAGTCAGGCAGCTCAATACGCAAACCATACAGTTTTTAATAACAACCAACAGGAAGCAGAAATGACAACAGCAAGCAAAGCAGGTACAGAATTAAGCACGGAAACGAACGCAGTGAATCAGGACGAGGTTAAAATCAACTTACCCTCACTACCTGATGCATTTAGTGAAGAATCGCTTCTACGGATGTTTGAGAGCGTAGACAAGGAAGTGAAAGCCGAAGTTCCAGACGTTGAAACCGAAGATGGGCGTAAGCGCATTAAATCACTGGCGGCTAAAATCTCTAAAAGTAAAACAGCACTTGATACTCCTATGCGCGATTATTTGCGTATCCTCAAAACTCAACCTAAAGAGCTTGAGAAAAATGCGCGCGAATCAAAAGAGCGTTTTGATAAATTGCGTGATGAACTACTTGCACCATTAGCCGAAGCGCAAGCATGGCAAGACGGTAAGCTGTCGTGGCTTGATGGCATTCCATCTTGGTGTGCAAGCAATCCAGCATCAGCAGATTTATCGGCGTTACTGGTCGATGTTAACGAGTTTGTGCTTGATGATATTTGGCCGGAGCTTTTGAAAAAATTCAAAGTTGCCCACGAAGCGGCGGTAACAACGCTAACCGTGACACTTGAAAGAATTACGATGGCAGAAGCGCAAGCTTTAGAGCTGGAAGAATTACGCCGCAAGCAAGCCGCAGCAGAGCAAGCCGAACGTGACCGTAAAATTGCAGATGAAGCCGCAGCTAACGCCCGTGCAGAATCGGAAGCAAAAGCGCAGCGTGACCGTGAAGCTGTGGACCGTAGAGCGGCAGAATCTCGTCAGCGAGAAGAAGATTCCAAGGCCGCAGAACAAAAAGCAATCCGTGACGCTGAACTAGCCGAACAACGCCGCATTGATGATGCAGCAGCAGCAGCAGAGCAACGCAAGCAAGACGCTATTGCAGCCGAAGAACGTCAGGCAGAAGCAGTTAAGTTGGCAGCAGAAAATGAAGCCAAGCGAATTGCTGAGCAAGAAGCTGAGCATGAAAAAGAAGCTAAAGCCCGTGAAGCGAAAAAAGACCATAGAGCAAGTATTCACAGGGCGGCACTGGTTGCGATGATAGGTCTTGGTATTGACGAAATTGCAGCTAGGGCAGCTATTATGGCTATCCGCGACAAGAAAATACCAAATATTCACATCACTTATTAATCAGGAGGGGCGTTTTACTGGCGCCCGTTAATTTATGGCACACAGCACACAAGAACTAACCAACGCAGAGTACAGACAGGTCAAGGCGTGGTCCAACTCAGACATATCAATGGTACGTCAAAGCGCCGCGTTAATTGAGTGGAACCGCAACGCACCAAGTGACGGCAGTGATGCGGTTGATTTAGGTACTCACTTACATTGCGCAGTACTTGAGCCAAACGAGTTTATTAAAAACTATGTGACGATGCCTGATTATGGTAGCTCAGCAGCAGGCAAGCGAAACGCTGAGCTATTCGAACAAAACATGAAAGGTAAAATCATACTCGATACTAAAACCTATGAAACCGTGATGAACATGAGGGAAAGTATTCTTGCTCATCCAGTAGCTAGGCAATTGCTAAAATCACCAGGGCATAGCGAAGTATCAATTTTTGGTGAAATCCAAGGCATGAAAGTAAAGTGCCGACCAGATAGAATACCATTACCGATTAATGATCAGCACTTTGTTGTGGATTTGAAGAAAACAGCAGACATCGATAAGTTTTTATATTCTGTACGTGACTTTGGTTATCATCGACAGAACGCGCTTTACTCTGATATTTACTATCAACTAACTGGCTTTAGACCTCGATTTGTATTTGTGGTCGTGGGCGAGAAACGCAGCATTGGACGCTATCCTGTTAGAGTTTGGGAGTTGCCAAGCGACATCGTTGAAATTGGGCGCACGGAATATTTAGACGGTTTAGAAAAGTGCCGTGAATATGACGAGTTTGGCTGTGGCCTCGAGATTGAACAGCTAGACATGCGCGGCATTATTCGGTAGCAGCATACAAAACAACTTGACTTGAACGCATTAACGCTATATCGTTGTAGCGTTAATAACAGCAACAGACAACAGGAACCAAAATAATGAGTACAGCATTAGTAAAGTTAGCAGAAAACACAGGCGTTTCTACAGAAGAAATAACCGAAGTCGTTAGAAGTATGATTATTTCTAGTAAAAACCAGAATGGAGCAACAGCAACTAACGCGGAAATGGCTGTAGTTTCAGGTATATGTTCAAAGTATCAATTAAATCCAATGATGCGTGAAGCCCACGCATTTATTAGCGGTGGCAAGCTGCAAGTAATGATTGGGATTGACGGGTGGTTAAAGATATTAAACCGCCAAGAAGATTTTGACGGTTATGAGCAATTTGACAACTTTAATGATAAGGGCGAATTAGAAAGCGTATTAACTAAGATATATGTTAAGGGCCGCAAATTCCCAACTCCACACACTGAATATATGGACGAAGCGTTTCAGCCTAATAGCGCAGCATGGAAAAAGTTTAGAAAGCGTATGCTTGCAGGAAAGTCTCTTGGCCAGTGCGTGCGAAAAGCATTCGGCATCAGCGAAGTTATCGATGACGACGAAGCTGGTCGCATTCGCAGTAATGGCGGCAGCAATTCACCAGCACAAGAACGTGACATTACACCACGACCAAGCGTCAACCTTACTGACATTGATGTCATCATGGCAGAATGCGTAAACCTTGATGAGCTCAAGCAGTCTTGTGGCAGTATCCGCGAAGAAATGCAAGCTAATGGCACATGGGACGGCTCAAAGGCTGAAATCATTGCATTGAACATTAAGCATAAAGATCGTATTAATTCGGTTAGCGCAAAAAAGGACGAACCAATTTATGACCAAGACACAGGCGAGGACATCACGGAAACCGAACAGAACAAGCAAACCGAATCGATCGAAGCGGAAGCAATTGAAGGTGAATTACTTTCTAGCGATGACGGAGATATCAAATCAACTACTAAAACTAAGCGACAAAGCGAAGTAGATAAGGATTCCCCACACTGGATGTCACAAGCTAATGACGACGATGATGTCGGATTCGGTGACGACGATGAATTTGGGGAAAGCTAAACGCCAGTAATCACCATAAAACACTAAGCGCCCACCGAGGCGCTTTTTGTATTCTAGCGTCTTGCAGTATAGGCGCTTTTTTAATAGCAGCAATTTCGTTATACTGAGTTTATGTTTTATTGGAAGTATTTATAGGATAGGTGCATATCATGGCGGCGTTAGAAAAATCAAAATATGAAACGTTTGTGCAGAAGTGGCATGAGCTAGATAACAAGACAGCGGCATATAAAATAGCATTTCCTGCATCACTAAGATGGAAGGAAGCCACTGTAAACAACAAAGCCTCTGCACTGTCAAAAGTGGGCGAGGTCTTGGCTAGGTACAAAGAGTTGCAGGAAATATCAGGCGCAAGGCATGGTGTGACAATTGACAGCCTCATGGCTGAGTTAAACGAAATTAAAGCGGTCGCACTGAGCCTTGAAACTCCGCAATGCTCTGCGGCTGTCTCAAGCGTTATGAGTAAGGCTAAGCTAGTCGGGTTTGATGTAGTTAAAATCGAGCATAGCGGCACAATAGCAGTTGGAAAAACTTTAGACGATTTTTACTCTGAGGATGCCAATGTACCAACTAAACCCTAACCTAAAATCTTTTTGGCGCACCCGTAAGCCATACAAGCTTTTAAAGGGTGGCCGATTTTCAGGCAAGACACACGACGCGGCAGGGATGGCCGCTTTTTTAGCTCGTAACTATTCAGTTCGTTTTTTGTGCATTCGCCAGTTTCAAAACCGTATTAGTGATTCGGTATATACGGTCATCAAAGAAAAAATAGAGGCGGCAGGATGGCAGGATGAGTTCGACATTGGTGTATCGTCAATCAAGCACAAGACAACCGGTAGTGAGTTTTTATTCTATGGTATGGCTAGAAACCTAAATGACATCAAAGGAACTGAGGGCGTAGACATATGCTGGATTGAGGAGGGTGAGGGATTAACGGAAGCTCAGTGGGCGGTAATCGACCCAACAATTCGTGCTAACGGTTCGGAAACTTGGATATTATGGAACCCCGATACTGTTACTGATTTTGTGCAAATTAAATTACCCAAGCTTCTTGGCGATGACTGCCTGATAAGGCACATAAACTATCCAGAGAACCCATTTCTTTCGGATACAGCCAAGCGTAAGGCAGAGCGATTAAAAGCGGTTGACCTTGATGCATATAATCATATTTACCTTGGCATTCCAACCAACGATGATGACAGTTCGCTAATCAAGCGGTCATGGATTGAATCAGCAGTTAACGCGCATGAAGTGCTTGGATTCGATATGACAGGCTTAAGCAACTCAGCGCTTGACGTGGCAGACCTTGGCAAAGATGAAAACGCGCAATCATTCACAGATGGGCTTATATTACGCGATGTCCATAAGTGGAAAGGTAAAGTCACAGGTGATATTTATGCGACTGTAGAGCTTGCATTTGATAACTGTATCGAGCGAGGGATATACGAACTGCTTTATGATGCTGACGGCATGGGGGCAGGCGTTCGCGGTGATGCAAGAAATATTAACGAGGATAGAGAGTCTGCTGATATGGATAAGTTACAGGTGTCAGCATTTTATGGCTCGGGTGAGGTGATTTATAAGGATGACTTCTTTATCGATCCTGTTGGCGACTCAAAAGGTATCACTAACGGAAAGTTTTTCTCAAACTACAAGGCTCAATCATGGTGGTCATTGCGTGAGAGATTTAGGAAAACCCATCAAGCTGTTACTGGTGCAGCAGAATACGACAAAGATGAATTGATATCCATTGATCCTAATTGTTCATACCTGGAGGATTTAAAGGAAGAGCTAGCAAGACCAAAGAAAAAGAAAGGTTCTCCAAAAATGACAGTAGATAAAGCTCCAGATGATCAGCCTTCACCAAACCTGGCTGATGCTGTAATGATGGTTTACGCCCCTCGCGAAGCGGAGTCGCTTAACTTTATGGATGTTGATTGGTCATGATAATATAGCGCTATTGCAATCGCGTGGTAATGTGTTATTGTTACGGTAGAAATTTAACTAATTGGATAAGATAATGACAAGACAAGATTATGAAGATGGCCGTGATGATTTTTTTAGCTCTACAGAGCCGGTTACAGCTTCTCCCGTGATGACGGGCAATGATATCGCAGGGTGGTCAATATCTCGCGGGGGTAATGTATTGCCAAGCGCTAGAAATGGCGTTCGAGTATTTAAGACCCTTGGCGCAATTGCTACGCTTTGCCAGGATAATAAAATCGGTTCGTTTGAAGTTGCGGGGCTTTAGTTAGTTCGGTATAGCGGCGGGTAAATCTAAATAGTGATATAATTACAGGGTAAAACTAATAGCCGCTATACAACATTAGCGGCTATCACCTACTTGCTCATTAAATACTTTTTGTACTCCGCATCTTGCTGCTCAAGTATCCGCTTATGCTTAATGTCATGATACGTGCCAATGGCCTTAAACACGATACCAATAACAATAGACACCGCAGTAAGCGTTATACCAATCAATACTGAGTTTTGTGTGATAACGTCAGTAATGCTAGCTGTCGCTGTCGCCGCCCCCATCGTCCCGCCGCTGTAAAGACCCACATTTCCAACATCGTTTAGCGATCTCATCGTTTGAAACTCCCTTTACCCCAAAATAGATTTGAAGCACTATTATTAAAAATTGAAATATAAGGGCGAACAAAAGTCCATATGATTGGTAAAAATGCTGCAAACTGGCAAGTAACCAATCCATAAATCAAACTCCCGTATCTTTCGCCCCAGACTAAAAAAATAGGCCCTAAGCCAGTATATCCAGCTTGGGCCCATAAATTGTATTGAGCAACATCATAAGCAAGTGCGGCATAGGCTGCCAGTGTCATTGCATATATTGACGCTTGATAGAAACCGAACAAAGTACGGCGACGACAAAGCGCCACGGCACCTAATGTTGTGATTGCTGCTCTAAGCCAGTAAATGACATTACCATCAGCCGATAGAATCAAAGGCAATATTCCCGTTGCTATCGAGATAGCAGAAATTATTAAGCATTCGTGTCTGATAGGTTTATGTATCGACGCTAATGCAAATAAGGCAGAGCAAGCAATCAAGTACATTATGACGCTTCTTGTTCTGTTTTCTTGGCGGGAACGCTTTGCTGCTGTTTAACAGGCTTGGTTGGTTGAGTGTCGTCAGGCATAATGGTAACTCCGTAAGTGTAATAAATACCGAATTGGCTCTACTAGTTTACATACTGTTTAATTAATTGGCTATTCTGATTTTAAATAGCCTGTCACGCTTACGTTAAACTACTATATAAAAACTGTTGTTGATGATTGATATTTAAACAACGATAATGAAGTTAACTTAAAAATGTAATAAGGGTTTAAATCATGGCATCAACTCAAGTCGCACTAGTAAAAAACGTCTGGACACAATTAACCACAACAGATAAAAGCGGATCAATCAATCACCAATCTGGCAAGACTAAAGTCGTTTATGTCGAAGCTGCTGTTACGCCAGCAGGCTTAACCCCTGCAACACCGGTAATGGACTCCACAATTATGGGTTCATCATTCGTTTATTGGGGTGTACCTGCTGCCGATTTTATTTGGGCTTATGCTGTATCGGAAAACGCGACAATAACAGTGTCACCAAAGGAGTAGAAAATGCCTTCTTTGAGAAAAGACTCAAAATATTTTGATTTAATAATATTATGGTATATGCATGGGCTCATTAATCAAAATTTTAATGGGATATGGTTTTCAGCTAACCAGTGGGGTGAAGTTTAAATGTCAAATATATATGTAAGCAATCAGGTAAGTAATGGTTTAATTGTTGGTAATGATACTACTGGAAACGGCACAAAAGCCAATCCATATTTAACAATAGCCAAAGCGTTAAGCGTCTGTGTTAGTAAAGACCAGATATTAGTTAATGATGGTATTTATCAGGAAACAGGTACTCTAGATACAAATAAAGAGTTTCTATATTTAAACCCAATCAATAAATATAAAACCACCATTGACATACAAAGAGCGTCTACCTTTGGATTTAGAATTTTAGGGTCTGCCTCATATGATACTGCTTTTTATGTAGGTCATTTTAATTTTACCAGCGCTGACGGAGTGCGTGAATTAATTCAATATTCATCAACCCAAACAACTACATGTAAATTATTTTCTTGGGCAAGATGGCAGCCGTCAGCAACTCAAGCTGAATGGCACTTTATATCATCAAATGCGAATAACTATACCGCTGATATTATGGATGGTGGTATTTGCGCTACTGATGGGTCTATGCTTGACTTAGGAAATAAGATACTAGGTCAATTCTTAAAGCCAAAATCTAATGCTGGATCTGGCAATGTATGCGTACTAAGAGTCCATAAGTTTCTATTTAATGTTAGGGCATTTCTGCCTAGCGTAAGTGGTTCTGCACCATTTTTCCTTAACTTTACTGAAACGTCAAACTGGGCAGACTGGGATATTTCAGTAAGCGGGATTTATGGAAAGATTATAAATACTAACACTATAACTATGGGAAACTGTCACGTTGTAAAAATTGTTGCTGGTTCTAATTTTTCAAAGATTATAGGTAACCACGATTTAAGAATAGAGAATGAAAGTGAAGTATGTATGATGACGCCTTTTGCTATTCATAACCCATTTGCATCAAGACCAACAAAGCGTCCTGTGATTGCTTGTAATACCAATATACAAATTAAAGCTAACCATGGGATTACAGCAACTGTTGGTCGGGAAGTTACCAAAAGTTATATTGAAGATGGAGCAATACATAGTAACGAGTTTTTTGTTGAAACATTCGGTTCTGAAATTCCGACAATACATGGCCCTGCTCACTTACTAACAGACCTAGGTAGCGGGTATCGTTGTTATAATCTTATCCATGGCGCAGTAATAGGAACATTAACAAAAGAAAGCAATGCAATTTCATTTGGTAATGAAATCCATGCAGCGGATACTGTATGTGCATACGCTAAAGGAACTTATGCTGGAGCTAAATTCTTTGACGAAACTTTGTTTGTGTCAAATCAGGATATACGAGTTGAACAGGCTACATCAAGTAATACAATAGTATGTGATGATGCTCAGTTTTGGCGATCATCTGTTTGTTGTGTCGGAGATGTTACTTTAACAAATACTGACAGCATAAGCTCGTTGCTGACTATTGGTGGAAGTGGCGAAGCTTCAACTGGTTCATCTTATGGTATGAGAGTATCAACAGCAATAACACTACCGCCTGTAGTAGCTAGAATTTCAGGTGTTAACTATGCTGATATAGCATCTTGGAATGCTGCTAAAGACTCCAATGCTAGTGTTGGGATAAAAAAGACCACGCTATTAATTAGTGGAGTAACCTCTGATAAAACAGATGTAACATTTAATGCTAAATCTTCGATGGGCGACAAGATATTTACTCTATACAAAAGCGCGGTTAAGTCTGGGGGAGAGGTGGTTGTTCACCTTCCAATAGCATCAGGATTAGAAGCGAATTACACCGCAAATAGTGGCTATCTAGCTGGTGCAGTAGGCTCATCTAGTATAGTTACTGAATAACAAAAGCCGCCTAACCAGCGGCTAAACCAATATAAAAACCAAGATATAAGCCAAAGGAATAATCATGCCATCACAATTAATCAATCTAACACAGGAAGTGTGGACGCAAATAACAACAGGAGCTGATGGCATTATTCGTCACCATGAAGGTAAGACAAAAATTGTCTATGTTGTTGCGACTTCTATTGCGGCTGCGTTAGATACCGCTACCGCCGTGATGCGCGATACCATTATTGGCACTGAGATCCGTTATGACGGCATACCTGCTGGCAGCTTTATCTGGGCGTATGCAATAAGCAGTAATGCAAATGTTGTTGTAACGGCTAGTAATGGGGCTTCGCTTAATCTGGATGCTGATTATTTTAATGGCCTTGCTGGCTTTATATCACAGACCTATACCGAGGCTAATTCAAAGCTTGGTACTCAGCATGAAGCATCAGCATTATTTACAGATGTAGCAGGCCTTGCATCTAATAACACGATATTTATTACTGGCGCGCTGCCATTATCATTGAAGGGTCGCGTAATTGGTTATAGTGGACTAGGGGTTACCGCCGAGATATTTAGGGAACCAACATACACAGGAGGAACTATTGCAGCGTATCAAAACGCCTCAGATATAAATCCTGTCACAGGGCTATCTCAGATCATTACTGGCGCAACAGTTACAGCTCCTGGAACACTTGTTTTTGCGCCTGACTATCTTATTGGCAATACATCAAATCAAGGCAAAGGAGATCCCGGTAAAGTTCTTGGTCGTGAGCGATTGCTTCGAAGAAATACAACTTACCTGCTTAGATTGACCTCACTTGATACTCAGCCGCAGGATATAACATCATTGCTATCATGGTATGAGGGGGAGCTAGACTTGCCAAGGTTGTAGCCATTATTAGTGTAATAAAAAGCCCTCTTATTTGAGGGCTTTGTTTTATTCACACGCTGGATGCTTAATGCCTTTACAGGCTAGTATCTTGCAGTTTAGCGATAGTATTTGGTCGATAGTGCCATTGGTTAACACGTCGTCAGCACTTGGATTAATCGTCTCTAAGCCAGTACAAACTGGAACCTCAATATACCTAATCTCTGTTGAACTTTGACAGCCTGTCACGCTTACTAGTAGCGCTAGACTTAATAATATTCGTGTCAATCGCATGGTATTGCCCCTGAACTGCATTAATCTTTTGCTGCTTTTCAATAACCGCCTCGACCGTTTTAATGTTGGCTTTTTCGGTTTTAACATCTTCTTGCAGTGCTTCAATCTTTTTGCCACGATAAGCAAACATAGCGCCAAAGATGCTCACGAATATGGCTAGCGCACCTAATGCGTACAACTTAAGTTGACTTAGCATTATCATCCCCTTGGGCGACTTTCTTATCAGCAAAGTTACCCGCAGCATAAATACCAATAAGGCCGGCGGTTAACATTGCATATGTTGATCCGTCTACCTTATCGAAAATCAGCGCAACGGTTGATACCGCTTGCCAGAAATTAACTGTCCAAAACTTGCGACTAGTCCATTTGTTTATCATTATAATCACCTCATTAATTGATTTAAGTCAGGTGATTATAAGCCAAAACCTAGGCGAACATAAGCCAAAGTAAATAAACCGTGACAACGCCACAAAGAAATCCTGATAGAAATTCGATTAGTTTATTCATTTGGTGGCCTCTAGTGCTTTTTGCGCATTATCAATAGCCGTTTTAACTAGTGGTGGCGGGTTTTTGTAACCATATAGGGTGTGGTCTAAATCAGATAAGCAATCTCGCAGCAGCTTGTTTTGCTCGCTTAGTTTGTCGTATCTTGCAATAATAGTTTTAGCTGTATGACTTACATCACCGCCAACATCAACACCGCAACACGCGCCCGCGCCAGACGCATCTGCAATTTGTCTTATCGCTTTATTTAACAGTAAAACTGTATTAGTTGATCCTTCTTTATTAAAAAGCTTATCCATATCTTCTACTCCCAATCAAAATAAGGTTTATACGTTGACATTTTTTCGTAGCGTTTTGAATGCTTGCTATACCCAATGCCACCAACAAGTTCATCATACATTGATAAATCACGAGTTGCTTGTGGTGCGCTAATGCCGAAATACTTCGCCACTGTTTCGCGTTTAATGCTGCCAAAATCAATCAAGCATACCTCGATGAATTTCATGCGCTGTTCTACTGCATTATTCATCTTCACATCCCTCATAAATTATTATTGAAAACTCACTAACGCTTAATTTTTCATTCGAAAAGTTATCAAGCGCTAGTCTAAGTATTTTCTTATCTTTATTCGCTGACTTGATTTTACTCAAATCAGCACTGTTAACAGATTGCATTATCTCAATAGCTATTTGCTTCTGAGCTTGGCAATGTGTTGGTGGTAGGTCTAGCACTTCTTTTCTAGCTCGACAATAAACGCTGCGTTAGTCATAGCTAGTGCCGAATGTGGCAGGCCGCTTTCATCATCAATAAGTTCGCCGCGCTGGATAGCAAACGTATGGCGTAATAATGCTGCTCGATACCGATTAATGGCGTCAGGTATGTTTTGCCATGAGTTTGGCGAATACTTTTCAGCACCAAAAGTAAGGACTTTAGCCATTTCATCAATGGCTATTGCTGGTAGTAAATCATAGCGCGGCTTGCCATGGTCATACTTAGCGCCACCTTTATCAGCCATTGCTTGCGTGAATACTGGCTTATTAAATTCAGGCTTTATGAATACAGGTCGATTTGGGATGGTAATGCAGCGACTTAAAAAACCGCTACCGCTATGTTGACCAATTTCTACGCCGCCGACAATAGCTATTTTCTTTTCGGTGCATGCAATCTTGTCGCCGTTATTCCCCTCTACGGTTACCGGCACAGTGACATACCGAGAAGCCTCTTTAAGTGCTACCTTCATTTTTTCTGATGGCGCTCTTGGCACATCCTCACCAAAGTATTGGGTGTCGTCTTTGTATTGCGCGCTTAATCCACCGCTAACATGCTCATCAAATTCGTAAGGCTTCATTTTATTAAATGCCTCAGCTTCTTCTGGCGTTTCAGTTGGAATTTCTTCGTGCGTAACGGCGTCGTAAAACTTTAGATAATAATCAAGATAGCTTTCGTCAAGAACTGGAAACCATTGAATGCCGTTATAGTAAAAGCACTTATTGCCAAGTGCTTTAATGACATTCCATAGCGGAGATTTGCTGTATTCTGGCTTAATGGTATGCGTGGTTCCTGCTGGTGGTATTAAATCTGTGCTGTTTGTCATGTGGCTTCCTTAGTAAATAATTATTGCTGCTATAGCAAAAGCAGCGTTGATTGCTGTGATTTTTTTAAATGCATCGCCAAAGCTTCTTGCTGTGACAATAACTGCTGATGTCGATATGGCATAAACCGCTATCGCCATCATTATGCAGGTGACTAGGTTCATAGAGTGATAACCAGGTGCGCAGCATATGCTATAAGCACGATTGCTAACGCGATTAGCTCGCAGTTGTTGTTGATTAGTTTATTGGCGTTGCTGATGAATTTAAGCATGGTTGTTGTCCGTTTCGTTATGATGCACAAATAATATGACATAAATTAAAATAAGTAAAGCATTATTGCGGAATCGTGTTATAGTAATTGCAGGTTAACAACGGAGGTAGAAAATGTTCCATAAAGTATTCGATAGAGTAATCGGTCATGAAGGTGGCTTTCAAAAGATGCACAATGACCGTGGAAACTGGACTAGCGGCGTAGTCGGTCAAGGTGAGCTAAAAGGTACTAAGTTTGGTTTATCTGCTATGACTTATCCTACAACCAATATCGAAGCGCTAACGGTTGATGAAGCCAAAATGATTTATTTTTATGATTGGTGGCGACCGCTAAACATGGATAGATTTCATCAGTCAATGCAGTATCAATTCTTTGATGCCGCAATCAATCACGGTGCTGTTAACGCAACCAAAATTATGCAGCGTGCGGTTGGCGTAAAAGATGACGGCATTATTGGCCCTATGACGTTAGCTAAAGTTAACGAAATGGACATTAACGATTTGCTCATGCTTTTCATTGCAGAGCGGATCAAGTTTTTCACCCAGGTTGCAACCTTCGATAAGTACGGCAAAGGCTGGATGAATCGCATGGCCAAGAACCTAGAATTAGCAGCAGAGGATAACTAGTTATGAAATACACAACCGGTGCAAAATTGTTTATCGGTTTTATCGTGACTATGACCGTGGTATCGGTCATGTCTTTAATCAACTTAATTTAATGGGAATAAACATAATGAAAATGACACCAGTAACATCAAGCAACATCGCGGCAATTGGCTATCATCAGCCATTTACTGCCTTGTTCGTAGAGTTCAAAAACGGCAAGACGTTCTCTTATTCTGACGTATCGCCAGAAGAACACGCCGCGCTAATGGCTGTTGAATCAGTAGGTAAGCACTTCAACCAGTTTATTAAGGCAGTTAAGGTTGGTAGTGAAGTTGCGGCTGTCGTTGATGAGTCGATGACAGATAAGGAAAAGATTAAATTGTTGCGAGAGGCTTTGGAAATAATAATGCATAGCGCTGGAATATATGAATCTGATGGAGATTTCTTTATAGGAGTCAGAGAGGATGCAAAAATAACCAATGCTGTTAATGAGTGCTATTCAGCACTAGAAGCCACTAAGGGTGGTGAGTGATGGAACAATTAGCTTTAATTGCTGCGACAGTTAAATTAGTTATCATAGGATGCGTTTCATACACGGTATGGAGCGTGTTCACTTGGCTGCTTTCACTTTTTGGCGGCGTGTGTATTGGCTGCTAGCTTAACCACCAAAAAGCCCACCTAACCCGTGGGCTTTTTAATGCCCGTAAAAATGATATACTCAATCCATATCATCAGAGGGTTTATCAATGTCAATAATTAATCGAGTGCGCAACGTCTTTAGTAAGCAAGTGCCACCAGCAGCAAAACAGGTAGAGCCAATTATCAGCGATGACGCACCAAAGGCGTTACATGATGCATTTACGATGGATGGGTTTGACCTAAAGCTTGATGAACTTCGTCACAAATACATTGTCGATAATGCGATCCAGAAAAATGCACCGGTGCCAACTGGCGCGGCTATGGACTCTGTTTGTTCAAGCCAAAATTACCGCGGCTCATTTGATTACGTTAATCGACAAGTGTTGTCGTACTACGTTGCTTCATCATCGTTTATCGGTTACTACGCTATGGCTGTTGTGGCGCAAAACTGGCTAGTACAGCTATGTTGTAGCTCTGCGGTTGAAGATGCTATGCGCAAGGGTTACGAGCTCGTTAATAGTGATGGCGAAGAATTAGAGCGAAAAGAAAAACGCAGCATAGCCAAGTTAGATAAACATTATCAACTTGACCAAAACATCATTGAAGCCGAAACGTTTAATAATGTGTTCGGCATTCGTCATGTGCTGTTTAAGCATACTGACCCCAATTTTGACTATGAAAAGCCATTCAATGCTGACTCATTCAAAGGTGGCAAATATGCCGGCATTTCTCAAGTTGATCCGATGTGGGTAACGCCTGAGCTAGCAGATGGCGACATTACCGACCCTACATCGATTAACTATTACCAGCCAACATACTGGCTTATCAATGGTAAGCGCTACCACAAAAGCCACTTTGTTATTTTGACGGGCGATCACGTTTCGGATTACCTCAAGCCGACATATCGTTATGGTGGCGTAAGTATGGCTCAAAAGGTTTATGAGCGAGTATACGCAGGCGAGCGCACCGCAAATGAGATACCGCAGCTAGTTATGACCAAGCGCATGAATGTGCGCAAGACTGACTTAGCGAAAGCGCAAGCCAACAAAGAAAAGTTTATTCAATCGCTCAATGCTGCTGCTGAGTTCCGTGATAACTATGGCACTCAAGTTATTGGCAAAGACGAGGACTCGACGCAGCTTGAAACCTCACTCGCTGATTTAGATAATTCCATGTGGGCTAACTATCACTTAGTGGCAGCTATTTCTCGCCGCCCTGTAAGTAAGTTGTTCGGCACTGGCTTTGGCGGATTTAGTACTGGTGAAACCGACGAGGATTACGACATTGCTATGCTGCAAACATTGCAGTCCGGTAATCTTGAAGATATTGCTTACGCGCATTACGAGCGATTAATGATGTCCGAGTTCGGCAAAGAGATGGAATTAGATATTATTTGGAATCCACTTAAGATTATGAGTGACAAAGATATGGCTGATGTGAACTTTGTTAAGTCTCAGACGGCCATGAATGAATACAACATCGGTGCCATTGGTGACGTTGACGAGCGAGAACGCTTATCGAAAGATAGAAATAGCGGTTACTCTGGCGTTGAGATAATGGAAGTTATACCGCCAACTGATGAAGAAATAGCACAAGCAGAAGCGGAAGCCGCAAAGCTAGCCGGTGAACAATAATGGCAGTAAAGCATCGTAAGATGACGCTAAGCGGCCAGCGTAAAAAGTGGGTTGAAGGCCGCGATACCACTTTACGCGGCGAGCCTGTGCGCCTTAATCCTCGCACGGCCGAGCAATATGCCGATGAGGTGGTAAAGATGGTCCGCGCCATGCATTTAGATATCAGTAGTCAGGTTGAAAATCTATTTACCAAACCTGTTGCAAAAACGGCGGTTCAGAAAACTGATGATGTTGCTATGGACGCATCAATAAGTAGCGAAGCCGTTGCGCTAACTGACAAGCTGGCTAGCAAGTGGATTAAGCGCTTTGCATCATTCGGGGATAACTGGACTAAGCGCATGATGACAAAAGCTACCGAGCTATCAGAAAAAGATTTAGGCCGAAGCATGGAAAAGCTTAGCGGTGGCTTAACTATCGATACAAATCAGTTAAGTGATAAAACCAAAGATAAAATGATTGCTAGCGCTGACCAAGCGTCAAGCCTGATTAAGTCAATCGCCCCGCAATACACATCATCAGTAAAAGAGGCTGTATCGCGCTCAATCGTTGACTCGTCAAGCAGCTTTAGCCAGCTGCAACAAACAATACACGACAGCTTGCAAGACAAGTATAAGTCACATAAGAACAAAGCGTTTAACGTGGCTAAAGACCAAATGCGCAAGTCATACACTGCCATCACAGAAGGCAGAATGAAAGATTTGGGTGTTGGTGAATTTGTATGGCATCATGCTGGGGGTAGCGTTAACCCTAGAGATTATCACCTTAACGTGCTTAACGGCCAAAAATTTAGCCTTGATGACTTGCCAATTATTGATCCAAAAACAGGTGTAAAAGGTAAGCCGGGCGACTTACCTTTTTGTTCATGCTATATGGAGCCTGTGATTAGTTTTGATAAGAAATAGCGACACCTTTGCATCAATACCCAATCTGCAATATACTAGCTAAAACATTAAGGCCATGCTGACTGTATGAAATACACAGAAGATGAAAACGGATACATTACGATACCAAACAACCCAATATCAAAGTCGGGCGTGTTTCAGTATCTTGGTTCTAGCATTTCCCCTGAACTAGACCCGGAAACCGTTTATAATGTATGGCGTCCGGAAGAAGAGTTAAACAATCCAGACACTATCGAATCATTTCGCTTAACTCCATGGATACCCGAGCATATCATGTTAGGCACTGGCTTTACGCCTGCTGAGGTTGTTGGCGTTCAAGGTGTTACGGGTGAAACTGTTGAGTTTAACAACGGCACTCTGTATTCTAAATTGAAACTGTTTGGCGAAGATTTGAAGAAGTTGAT
>Ga0196887_1000068_pt1 | contig 44832 bp, 82 predicted proteins | sample VirMetDEL_Mar_31_FD_169094 | JGI IMG/M metagenome (GOLD analysis project Ga0196887, IMG submission 169094) | Aqueous microbial communities from the Delaware River and Bay under freshwater to marine salinity gradient to study organic matter... | ecosystem: Environmental > Aquatic > Marine >... | reverse complement strand
ACTCAAGAAATAAAGCGACCAATCAATGGGCGAAAGTTGCGGCATCATTAAAACTTGAACTTGCAGCATTAAATGTTGACGCAAAAGAAAACGAGAAAACAATAGGCGCATTAACTAAAGTTTTTGAGCAAGGCTTGCCAACTTTAGAAAGTTATAGCGAGGTTGTTGATAACACAAAAACATCATTTAAGGGATGGCCAGAGGATATAAAAGCGGTTAGCGATGAAATGCAAAAGCTTATTGACAGGCTCGACCCGCTAGGCGCTGCACAGCGACAATATGCCGCTGATTACGACGCTCTATTAGGATTGATGGCTGACACAGGAGACTATGAAGAAGTGATCCGATTAATGGGATTGCTAGACGACGAGTTTGCAGAGTTCACAAAAAAAGAAGATGAAGTACAAAAAATAATAGATAAAACTCAATCTCTTGGAAGCTCATGGACGCAAACTGGATCGATTATAGTTGATGCCTTTGGCAATATGTCAGATGCAATAGATGATTATTCATCTAAAATGGAAAAAATAACTGATTTGGAGAAGGTGTGGATTGGCGTTAGAGATAATGCCAAGTCATCAACTGCACAAAAAATGCAGGCTGAACAAGCGCTAGCAGACCTAACAACAGAAAGCCAAAAAACGCAAATTGGACTGTTAAGTAAAACCGCCGGCGCTGCTTCATCATTATTCAAAGAGCAATCAAAAGAGCGTAAAGCTTTACACGCGATGGAAAAAGGATTTGCAGCTATCGAAATAGCGATGTCATTGCAAAAAGGCTTGGCTGCCGCTGCATCAGGCGCTGCTAAAATGTTCGAGCAATCAGGGTGGGGCGGCTTCGCTGGTGTGGCTGCTATGGGTGTCGTGCTTGGCGGCATGGGGTTAGCTGTAAGCGGTGGAGGCGGTGGTTCATACACCAAACCTGAAAGCGGCACTGGCACAGTATTGGGCGATAGTGAAGCGTCTAGTAGCTCAGTTAGCAACTCAATGAGTGAGTATAAAGACATTGCTTACGACCAACTGTCAGAGCTTGAAAAAATAAGTAATGGCTTAACAGGCCTATCAGATGGTATAGCAAAACTTGCAACATCTTTAATATCATCAACTAGCTTTGGTGGTGGTGGCGCTGAACTGAAAAGCTCCAACTTCCTAGACTCAAAACTAGGTGGAGTTCTTAGAAAGTTAGACCCAGTAGCTAGAATCATGGACGCAATAGGATTAGGTGATATAGCGGATAAAATATTTGGAAGCTTTAGCTCTAAGAAACAAAAGCTAATTGATTCTGGACTTAAGTTCGACTCTCAAAGCATGGCCAATATAATGTCAGACGGTTTCGAGGGTTACTATTATAACGTCATCGAAACAACTAAGAAAAAGTTCTGGGGCTTATCCAAAAAGACATCGACTGACACTCAATTTTCAGGCGTTGAGTCTGCAATACTAGACCAGATTAGCTCTATATTTAACTACTTAGGACAAACCGTTTCAAGCTCTGTTGACTCTCTCGGTATTGATACAGCTAAAACAATAGAATCTTTTAAAGTATCCCTTGGCTCAATCAGCTTTGAAGATATGACAGGCGAAGAAATACAGAAGAAACTTGAACAGGTCATAGGGCAGAAAGGCGACTTATTAGCAGCTTATGTATTACCGCAAATCACTGAATATCAACAAATAGGTGAAGGAGCACTAGAAACTCTATTAAGGGTATCTAAAGAGCAAGCGGTATTCAATGATGCAATTGATAAGATGGGCAAATCACTAGGTGATGTGTCTGCAATCATGCGCGTCGATGTTGCGCAATCAATCATTACAATGATGGGCGGGTTGGAGGAATTTACCAGCGCTACTAATGAATACTTTGAGCAGTTTTTCAGTGAGTCAGAACAATTTGATTATTTAGCTAAGTCGCTAACTGAGTCGATGAGTGGATTGGGCGAAACGCTTCCAAGTACACGAGATGGGTTCCGCGCAATTGTTGATGCGCTTGACTTAACGAGCGAAGCGGACCAGCAAGTATTCGCATCATTAATGCGATTAGTTCCGGGCTTAGACGAGTATTATGATGCGATAGAAAAGCAGACCGGCGCAGTATCAAGCGTTGCTGATTTAACCAATGCTCGTACAAACTTAGAAATAAGATTAGCCGATGCATTAGGAAACAGCTCAGAAGCGCTAGATATGCGCAGAAAGCTAGAGATTGAGTCAACTGATGAGTCTTTGCGCGGATTATTGCAACAAATTTATGCAGCGCAAGACTTAGCAAGCGCTAATCAGATAGCTGCTGATGCTGCTCGTGAGCTTGCAGATAAAGAATTAGAGATTGCAAACCAGCGTCAAGATTTAGAGCTGCGCTTGATGGATGCATTAGGCATGGAAACTGAGGCTCTAGCGGTGCGCAGACAGTTAGAGCTTGCATCAATCGACGATACTAATAAAGCACTGTTGATGCAGATATTCGCTGCTGAGGATGCTGCTAAGGCAGAGATTGAGCTAAACGAGGCGAGACAGAATTCCGCGCAGTCTGCCATTGATGCAGCAAATGCTTTAATTGATGCCGCTAGCAAAATGATGGACGATGCAAACAGTAGAGCGAGTTCATCTATGAGCTTAGTAGAGCGTGCTGCGAATGCTGAAAAAGAGCAATACAATACATTGCATCAAACAAGATTGGACGCACTAACTAACGAGCATAGTGTGGCGATGTCTGCCATTGATGCTGAGTCTAATGCCGCAAAAGCTGCGCATGATGCTCAATTAGAATCATTAAACAATCAAAAGTCAGCGGCTGAGGATTCCGTCAATGCTGCGCGTCAACTTTCTGACTTGTTGAAAAATAACTCAATTGTTGGTGGCATGAATTATGGCACTGCTCAACAAGCTTTAGTCAAAATGCTCTCAGGCGCTAAAGGTGGCAGCTTGCCAACTTCTGATAGTGTTAGCGCAGTGATTGAAGGATTAAGCCAAGGGCGCACGTTTGGCAGTTCGACAGAGATGTCATTCGAGCAAGCGGTTAATGCAGCAAGACTTAAAGAGCTTGGTACTTACGCAGATGCACAGTTAAGCGTTGAAGAAATGGTGCTAGCCAGCATCGATGCTCAAATTGAGTCTGCATCTGCTGCAAATGAAGCACATATGATGCGTTTGGATGATCAAAAATTATTGCTTAAAGCGACTTATGACGAAGCAGTAGCGGCCAATGATGAGTGGCTGCAAATGCAAATTGATGGCGTTGATAAGATATTAGCAAGCGCTGAAATGCAATTAAATGCATTGCTTGGTATTGATGATAGAATTTTGACGCTATCGGATGCAATGTCTGAGTTCACGACTTCTGTAAACAATGCTATGATAGCGCAACAAAACTATGAGCAAACCAACGCACAGCAACAAAATGTTATTGCTAAACAAACTGAGTTGTTAGAAAAGATGGCTTCGGAGCTTGAAGAAATGAAATTCGCTCAAAACTCAATTGCCAAGAACACAGCGACTAGCGCAAACGTAGCAGAGCGCACAGAGATAGACGGGCAGGTAGTGAGGATTTCAGCATGATAGTTATCAAGCCTTACGCCATCACTGACGCGATGCTAACGAGTGATATACCAGAGCCTGATACGGGCGAAACGGTATGGGTGGCTGGCAGCTATTCGATTGGTGACGAGCGGATAAGCACTGTTACCCATAAAATATATAAATCCATTGTTGATAGCAACACTCTTGATCCAACTCTTGATGTTTACACTGATGGAGTTGGCGAAAAGTGGTTAATAGTTGGACCCACTAATAGATGGGCATTCACTGACGGAATTATCAGCAATCCATCTGTCGGCAACTCGCCTCTTAATATGGGGTTTACTATTAGGCGCAACGTTGACGGAGTGGCAGTATTTGGATTGAGTGGCGTATCGTCTGCCATTGTGACTGTTGACGATCCTGCTGGTGGGGAGGTTTACAATAGAGAGGTTAGACTAACGGATAATAGCGCTGTCACTGGCTTTTATTCTTATTTGTTTCAGCCAGTTGTTAGGCAGACTCAGTTTGTTTTAGTTGACTTGCCGCTGTACGTGAATGCTACTGTTAACTTTGAATTTAACGGCTCAGATCCTCTCGATATTGGAGAGATTGTTTTAGGGAAGCAAATTGATTTAGGCGTTGCGGTTTATGGTTGCGGGTTCAAGCTATTGGATTTTTCTATTGCCAACACGGACGAATTTGGAAACTTTACCGGCGTTACTCGTCGCAGATTTAGTAAGTTAGTTGATTTTGATGTTAGAATAGAGAAAAGTAGATTAAACTTTGTTTATAATACGCTTTCAGACCTTCGAGCAACTAGCGCGGTTTGGATTGGCGAAGGGACAGAAGATGACGCGACGCTAGCGTTAGGGTATTATAGGAATAATCAAATTAACATTAATGCGCCCAGTTATTGCTCGGCAACAATTCAAGTTCAGAGTGTAATATAAATGGCAGAAATAACACAGGTAATACCAGATTATACAGGAACGCCACCTAATAGGTTCGATCAGCTTGAGGATGAATTCTCTGATAACGCTGATTTTTTTGCCGCTTATTTTGCTACGGTTCCGACTGATTATAATGCTTTTGCAACTCAGGCCAATGCCGTTGCTGTAGAGGTGAACGCTAACGCGACATTGGCAACTGGAGCCGCTGCATCATCCGCAGCCGCCGCTAATTTTGAAGGACTTTGGTCTACGCTAACAGGTGAGGGGTTATCTGGTATAAGCGTTCAGCACGACGGCGCTTTGTGGCGGCTTGTTAATTATTTAGCTGATATAACAGCAAGTGAGCCAAGCGGAACAAATGCAGACTGGGTTTATGTTAGTGGGACGCGATGGTCTACGTTAACCGCATCCGCAACAATTGCGGCAAATGCTAGTTACATCATAGTTGCTACCGCTGGCGTGACTGAGTTAACGCAGCCAACGTGGGAGGTTGATGATTTTGTTGTTATTAAAAATAGCATTGATAGCACTCAGATTGTAAGGTTTTTGAATCCTTCGAATACAATTAAAGGCGACATCGGAACAATATCATCTGGTGATGACTTGATAATACCGGCTGGCGATACCGTGCACCTAGTTGCCAGATCTGCTAGTTTATTGGAGACTGCGTAAATGAGTGATGTAATACTTAGTAATATAAAGAGTTCTGGCGGCCTTCCTATTTTAGCGCCGGACTTAACGTTTCCTTCAGCAAAGTTTAGTAGCGCCCTAACTTTTAAAACAGTTAGCGGAATAAATGCTGTCGGTTCATTAACGACAGCTATTTCGCTTACTGGGAAATGGGCTACTAGCTTAGCTAGACTAACGGGCATTACAGAAAGCGAATCTGTAACAGTTAAGCTTACTATTGACGGTGTTGTTATATGGAATGCATCAACATCTGTAACTGGTGGAACTTTATTTCTAATTGGGTCATCGCCGGAATCTGCAATTCGGTGCAATCAGTCTTTTCTTCTTGAAGTTCAAACAACTGCCGACACGTCAATAGCACTTGATTATTTAGCGAGGCCAATATTATGAGCTTAAATACAATATTTGATAATGGCGTCCATAAGATAGAAAGCGCTGGCGTAATTGGGTCACCTGCGCCAATCCGCAAAATAACAAAGGGGTCAATGAGAAGTCGATTTACCATTGCTGAAAAAGTTGCGATTAAGGTAAGTTCAGATCCTATTGTTCAAGTTCTTGCTGAGGATATGAATAATTCAAGTCACGCAGACTTAGATTATCAAGAGTTAATCGACGGGCTGAATTATTTGCAATCTGTCGGAATTATTGCCGGTGGCCGCGTTACTGAACTGCTGGCAGATGGAACACAAGAAGAATCTTTTTATTAAAACGAGGCTATTATGAAACTTTCAGATTTTGTATCAACAACAAAGCAAGAGAATGTAAATAATAATATTATTTGTATTGGATTTCTTGATAAGTCAGACCCTAAAAACCCAGACGTTTTGCAACCTGCGTTATTAAAGCAAAACGGTAATGATTGGGATATAGTAAAACTGTATGACACATTGCCTTCAAACATTCAGGAGGATGTATCTCCTGAAATGATAGCAACATTAATAATTAATGATTTCAACAAGGAAATATCGAAACTGTCGGGAGGGTCATTAACTTGGAGTCAGCAGTTAATATTGATATTTCAAACGCGGTTGGCGATGGTTAATAATCAATTTATTTTAAATCCATAAACTAAAGAGGTGTAAAATGGGCAACAAGACAAAAGGTAAAGGCAAGGGCGGCACTGGTAAAAAGTAATGACCGATGCCATTTTGATGGGCTGCTTTTTAGCGGCCCTTTATTTTAACAGGTTAATGTATCCGGCTGTATTGTCGTATGCTATCACATGCTTATATATTTCAACTTTATTTGATTCACACTCCGCAGTAATTAATCATGTTATTTACGGGTTAATATTTATCCCGCCTTGCTTTGTTGCTACAATGCGACTATCTGCCGCGATGCTTTGGTATTCAACTTTCCATCTTGTTGTAGCAATTGATTATTTTATCTACCCAGAAACGGTAACGCTTATTTCATATTTATATAATTACATACAAATTGCGTTAGCTATAAGTCTTATTTACGTTGGGTTTGAGGCATCACATGACAGCACAAACAGTTTACGAAATAGGGGCTATAGCTTTTCTGGGGTGGGCGATATATGGCACTTTCAAACACATAAGAAAACGGAAAATAAAACACGATGAATTTATTAAGAGCAATCAGCGACCACGGGAACCCGATGCTGAGTAAGTTAATTAATTATTTTGGTGTTGGTGTTGGTGTTGGAGGTGGAACAGTTCAAGTTGCAGCCTCGCAAATACATAACAACCCAATTGTTGACGCTTGCGCAAATGCTGCACCGGATTGGATAGTGTACGCGCCAATCGTTGGGGTGGTGTCGCTTGTTATTAAAAACGCTGCCGATTTTATTTTTAGACGTATCGAGCATAAACACAAAATGCGTGAGATAAATGAAGATAATATTCGCAAGAAACAAACATTGGATAAGTCGGTGGATTCAGAGTGAAACATGGTCGCGTTGGTCCCATGTTGGCATAGTTGATGGCGATTATGTAATCGAGGCAAAAGGTATTGCTGTTTGGCCTATGTTGCTAGTATTGCTAGGATTGAAAAAGAATTCAATAAAACTTGGTGGCGTAGTTGAAACGCCTATTAGTGAGTTTTTAGAAAAGTATAAAATGGTTCGATATGCCTATCTCGATGGCGACATAGAAAGAGCTAGGGCGCTTGTCGGAAAAGCAATGTTCGACCCTTGGGGCTTAATCGGTATATACCTAAAAAAGCGCATAGACTGTCATGACAAATTCTTTTGTGCAAAGCTTGTGGCTTATTGCGCCACCCACTATAGAGACAGGTTTATACATCGAGCCACTGCTCAACGAATACTTGAAATAAGTAGGGATGAAGAATGACACACTCATTAGGTGATAAACAAAGGTTATTTACAAGACTTGTATCTGACTTGCTAAACTTTATTCACACAAGAGGTTATGAGGTTACTTTTGGTGACGCATACAGAGATACCAGATTGCATGGTGAATTAGGCGTCAAAATTGCTTACGGTCACAAAAATAGCTGTCATAAAATTAGATTGGCTATTGACCTTAATTTATTTAAAGATGGCGTGTATCTAACAACAGATAAAGACCATGAACCAATTGGTTTATATTGGGAATCTCTAAACCCATTGTGCCGCTGGGGCGGAAGGTTTAAAGACGGAAATCATTATTCTTTAGAGCATAATGGGAGTATGTAATGGACTTAAACCCACTATCCGCACTTTTCGACATTGGCAAAATAGCCATTGAAAAAATATGGCCTGACCCTACAAAACAGGCAGAGCAACTATTTAAACTTGAGGAACTAAGGCAAAAGGGTGATTTGGCAGAGCTTAACGCTCATGTGCAATCACTAACTGGGCAGCTTGAAATAAACAAGGTTGAAGCCGGTCACGCTAGTATATTTGTAGCAGGCTGGCGTCCATTTGTGGGATGGTGCTGTGGATTTGCGTTATTGTATGCGTCAATACTTGAGCCTTTAATGCGGTTCATTGCGACCATGTTCGGATACGCTGGCACATTCCCAATCATAGACACAAACACGACAATGCAAGTATTGCTTGGCATGCTTGGTCTAGTTGGCGCCAGAAGCTACGAAAAGAAAAATAAGGTGCAAAGAGATAGTTTAAAGGCTAACTCAAACCCCTAAGGCTATGCCCCAATAACATCATTTTGTTTTTGATTGCTTTAACGGGTACGCCCGTCTGCTTTTCGATATCAGACAGTTTTGTTTTTGCTTTAACCAAATCGACAACACGTCTTAGTATCTTCTCGTCATTGAACTTTGGCTTGTTGGATTTTCTGTTCCATGTTGGTTTGTTCATTTTGGCGGCTCCGGTAATGGCATCCAGTGGGTCGGGCTTGTAGATGCAAATTTACACCAAAAATTTATAGTATTGCCTGCCTCAAAGTCATCTATGTAAACAGTATGGTCGCCAATTTTACCAAAGCAAATAACCTCAACACTATTGTAGTTTAGATTTTTATCAACCATTTCTTGTTTAGTTATTGGCAATCTATCCTTAACGCTTATCCATTCACTCATGAAAATCCACCTTATCAATAGCCAAGCATTCGGCCTCGTCAATATCCAATCCAGACATTTCTAAATAGTTAGAAAACTGGTCGTAAGCGTTACCCATCAATACCCCGTTCGATGTAGTAAACTTTTGTTCTTTGTTGTTGATTATGCATGTGCAGCTGAATTCGGTCATTTTGCATTCCTTAGCAAACTAACATCAAAGTTAGATTCTATAAATTTAATTGCTAGTTTTTGATTAACTCCATTGCCTAGTTTTGTATAAATAACTTTTAAATCGTCATCTGAAAAATTAACGCATAGGTATGATTTAAACCCACGTTTAAACCAGTTTTTCCAGTACGGTGTAACATGTTTATGAGCACTACGAGAAACCCACTCTATAAATTTTCGCTTAAAGTTTATTTCAATCTCATCAGCTTCAAGACTAAGCAAATCGTAAAGCATAAAATAAACGTTATTTTTAGGCTCTATTATTAATTCATAAATATCATTAATATAACAGCTATCAAAATATATACTTAATTGCTCAATGCATTCCTCTATTTTTTTATGGTGATTTAACTTTCCGATAGGTACATATTCAAGGTCTTCATACCCTGATTTTTCGTACGTTTTCGGCTTAGACATAGAAAAGCTTAAAGTGCACTCTCCGCTAGTTTGTATACTCACAACGCCACCCATTCATTTCTGATAACTTCATTAACTTGCGAGACTGTTAAACCTTCACGGTTTGCAATCCATTCAATTGTACGGCCGTTGAGCCAGTGGTTTAGGATGCTTTTCATTATTCAAGTCTCCTTAATTGTCTTTGTTGTTTCATATCTTTAAATTTATTACAAAAACCAATTACGTCATTTGATAAAAATAACCTTCTTGGTTGGACAAATGTTTCTTTATTATCGACTGGCTGAATCATTGATGGCTTATGATGATGCAATTCTTTTTTTATTGTATAAAAGAACGAATAGCGAAATGCACCTTCTTTTACAATAAAAGACTTTATATCATTTCCTTTAAACTTAACCCATTCACATATAATTTCTATTGATTCAACATCATAAAAAACAATAGGCTCAGATTGACGCAGGGTTTCAAGGTCATTCCAGCTTATTGAAGTTATCTCTTTACCTATAAGTTCTGTTATTTTCATTTAAGTTCACTTTCTTTGCTGAATAACCAGCTTCTGCTAACAATAATGTAATTCGATTTTCCAGATAAATGCTGTAATCCAGCATCGCGCAATACTTCGTTTTTTATAAACAAAAAGAAGCTGTCAGTCGAATTCAACTCTTTTTTAATTTCTTCTAACGCTTCTGCTTTAGTCATAATGCAACCCGTTAATTTCCCAAATCATACCACTATTATTCTTCTTTAGTGGTATGACCAGTGTTTAGCTCTTCGCCTATTTCAAGCCACTCCAAAATTAACCAGATTAATAGCAGCAATATAAAGTAGTTAAGCATCATTCACCTAACTTTAATGGTAGTGGGGTAATAGCGTCTAATATTCCTCGAATTCTGTTATATAGAAGCTCACCGTCTATACTGGTTATTGTATGTCCTGCTCCAATTTCTAGCTCAAGCGAGTCATTTAACGCCATAGAAATGCAATTTCTCAAATTATTCATATCTATTGGCTCACACTGGCTTTGTGTGCGGGTGTTTTGTGTATCTTTTCTGATGTACTCGATTACTGATGCGCCTATGCACTCTGCTGTCTCATTGGCTTCGATTTCATTTGAAAATCCACTTGGGTAAGAGTTGTCATTCTCACCATTCAAGACATATATAATTTTTGGCGGTACAAAAATCTCACTCATTCGTCACCGCCTTGGATGGTGTAGGGTAATAGTGATTTATTTGTAAACTTTCCTTCTGATGCGTCAGAAACGGCATCCATAACATCTACGCTTGCATCATGAACACCTAATATTTGGTAAAGCTCAGCAAATAGGTATTTAATTCTTGTCATGACAACTGATACGTAAAGCCAGTGATAAATTGATATTGCTAATGCGCCACATAAAATGCCAAGTAAAAAATTATTAATGAATTCCATCACTTCACCCCTTCGCGTAGTTGTTTTGCTTGCTGCGTTAATGCACTTGCAGCATTATCTAGAATAATCTCAACCGCTTTTAATTCCTCAAAAACCAAGTCATGATCTTCTTGCGAATAACTACCATCGCTTAAATGATTTAACACTGTTACTGAGTCAGATTTTTTAAATCTAAAGGAGCTTAATGCTAAAGATTGTTGCTCAAGGTTGTGGGCTTGTAGTAACTGCTGAACCTTACCTTCCATTTCAGACCAATTAGAAACCCACCCAAACCCGTCAATATAACCAGTTTCATCAGCTATTTGATGAGCAACTATTACATCCTTTAGTTCACTATTTTCTTTCTCAAGCTCAGCAATTTTAGCCTTAAGACTTGCAATCTCTTTATCCGCTACCGTTTCAAATAATGGTAAATCATGGTGATATTCATTCACAATCATCTCCCCCAAATCTTCTTCTATTTCGCTCACGTTCGTATTCTGCATCATCTTCATCCCACTCAGGCGGATAGTCGTTTGGTGGTATTGGGCTGTAGTTCATTCAATCACCCCGCCAGCTTCAATAAATGCTTTTTCAAATTCGACTGACAATGAACTGGCAACAATAAAAACCCGCTGATTGTTTTTTTCGAGTTCAATATTCCCGCTCTCTTCATTAAATCCCGCATCACTGAACAGCACGCTTCCACATGAAGTCACCAACATGTAACCTGCGCTTAGTTTAATTATTTGCATCTCATCCGCTCCTTAATTAATTTCCCACTAACTATAAACTACTTTTTATCTGCATGTGGTATGACCAGTTATACATCATCGCTAAATTCCCACAAAACACCATTTATTCGTGAGCCTTGCCCAGCTTTATTGTGTTTGCAGTAGAGTAAAACCTTTTTGTAGGCATCGCGTTCTTTTTTCAGCGAATAATTATCAGCAAGAAGCTTTCTATATTCTTCGATTTGCAATTCAACCAATTCAATTAGTTGTTTTTTATTGTACGACTCGATGTTGTTAATCACAATTCCCCCAACTTATCATTAGTACTATCAATAACCATTTCCAAATAACGCTCAATAGACTTGAGCGCGTCGTCGTTATGCTCGTGTTTAGCTATCACGCTGACAGTCTCGTTAAGCGCATCTAGCAGCCCGTCGATTAATATGAGTGACTTGGACAGCTTAATGTCGTTTAGCGCAAATTCACGCTGTAGGTGCGCTAATTTGGCTCTGGTTTGGTGTGGGGTCATTTTTTATTCATCCTCTCTACTAATTTCAAACCAATATACACACTTTTTAGCGTTAAGTGGTCTTACCAGTGATTACACCCAAGTATCCAAAATAAGCAGCTGATCGGCTATCTTCATTACTGGAACCTTTCCAGCCAGTAACGCGCTCAAACTCTTTTTTCTGTATCTGGCTTTTCCACATCGGGCTAACTGGGTGACGAACTATTTTAATGTCGAAATATTCCGCTATTCGTTCAATCTCAGTTTGAACCTGTTTGCATTTTCCGACTGACTCGGATTTTTTGCCCATAACCGCCTTGCTGTCTCGTCGATTGTAATTAAACGCGCTCGACTTGTTGCCATTTAGGTTTTCAATGTGGAGTTCGATGTCAATCCATAACTCTTTAGATGAACTTGATTCGACTTTCATCATCAAATAAATATCAATCAATGGCATGCTCCTGCATTCTATTAGTTCGCCACCTTTGTATATTGCAACCCCTGATTTGTCGGCATCCGGATCGCATCCGATTATTATTTTTGTCATTGCAAAACCTTAGCGCCCGAAGGCGCGATTGTTATCAGAATGGGATTGAGTCGTCGTCAAAGTCGATGTCTGGAGTTGTGTTTGATGGGGGCTTGTTTTGTTGTTGCGGCTGGCTTGCTGGCTTTTGTTGCTGGCTTCCGCTGTCATAATTAATATAAACCAACTTAGCATCTTGGATAACCAATTTAGCTTTGTAGTCTTTATTTGAATCATCAATTATTAATCCGGTTCCAGATATTGAAATTATAGAACCTTCAATTAATGCGGACTCATAAAAATTAACTTGTGCATCTTTTGCAAACAAAGCAGCCTCGTAGTTTGTCCACTCGTCTTTTTTATCTTTGAAATTGTAGTTTTTTTCACCTACGCTAACAAAGAAAGTTGAACCGTTTTGATTGTCGTATCGTCTAGCGGCTTTGTTTAATTTACCTGTTACTGTGTGACTCATTACTCACAATCTCCATATTCACTATCATCAAAAAATTCTTTTGTTTCTGGATTGAATAAATCCACTATAATTCCTTTCCACTTGGCTTTAGTGATAAACCCATAAAACCCAGTAATTTCAACGCCTGACCTCAATAGCGCCAATTGAATGTCATGTTGGTTTGTTTCAAATGACATTACATCCTGCCTATGCCTAAACAAAACAATATCAATGTCTTTTCTGAATCCATCCTTATAAAGAAGCCCACCAGTTAACGCGGGGAATATCCCAAGCCCTTTAAGGTTTTCATAAAGAATTTTGCATAACGCCATACCTTGATATGACGACGTCTCAATATTAATATCACTCATCTGGATTATCTCCAAAAAAATCATCATCTGATTGTTGTTCGATTAATTTAACTGAATTCAACTTGTCGATTTGTGACTGTGTTAAATCCGCTGTTTTCTGCAAAAACGTAACGATACTGTCAACCGTTGATTTGCCAGTTTCAATGGCTGTCTTCATCTTATCGAATTGCGCATTAAATTTATCGTCCGGCCAAACTGCGCGTTGTTTTTGTTCAGTGCGTTGTTCAATCTTTAACGGCTCAATAATGTAAGTCGTTTTTTTGTGCTTCGACTCGTTCATTGATACCGATTTAGTTTTATCAATGTGTGACAATCCACAGATACGGATACCGCCGACCTCTTTGCCTGACCATTTTACATTAGGGTCATTGTACACGCTCATGGTGCGCCCAATCCATTGATTAGCATCAACACCCCATAGCCCTGCTAAGACCTTTCTCATTGACTTACACGGCTTATACGGACGACCTTCACCGCCTTCATAGTCAATTACAATCGGTTGATCGTCAGAGTTTAATAATTTAACTCCGGTAACATTTAAAATCATGTTGTTACCGATTAAATCATCAGCGTTTAACTGGTCACTCTTTGTCAATATTGTATGACTGATATCTAAAGTCATTTTATGCATCCTCTTTAATTGTGAACATATTTCTCTTTAATACTCTGTTGTCATCGAATCTTTCAAAGTAATCCGCATCATCATCTGACTGACCACTTAAAAAACTTGGAAACTGATAAACAAAAAACGATCTGATTGAAATTAATCTATTTATAAAATTAATATCGTCATCAGTAGGGTCGTCGTCCATTTGCTGCAAAAACAGCTCCTCAAAATTATCTACAGCTTTAACAACAAAGTAATTGCGCTTAACTATCCACTCACTTTTAGGGCATTCCATTTATGCATCCTCTATCGTTATTTCACCAAATCCACCAAACAGTGGAAACCTTTCCACTTCATCCCAATCATTAGAATGCAAACAAGTTGCGTATTTATCCAAGTTGTAATTCATCTGGTCAAATGCGCCTAAACCGTTTAATTCGTCTCGGGTTATCGTTATTGCCGCAACTGGATAGCGCCCCATTTCAATATGTTTCTGAATGACAACGAATGTATATTCGTCTACATTTTCACCGTAAAATAGAGTGGCAGTATCCATATAATAAGCGGCAGTATGCGCGTAATTGCGCGTAAACAATGGATTTTTCCATCGTGCATCCTCTCTCCAATCGCTAATTTTATCGGTTGATTTAGCATCTGCTAACAACAATTTGCCGTGATTACAATAATCTAAGTCGGGTCTGATTTTGCGAACAATATCACGCGCTTTGTCATTAACAAAAATCGACGCCTCTTTGTCTGACGGGCAAGTCAATAACCGGTTAACTGCTGGATGATATTTTGCACCGTCAACAGTAAAGCGTAATTTATCGTATTCAGATTCGAGTAAAATGATTTTACTTTCGTTGTTATGCTCAGCTAAAAACTCTTGAAACGCTTTTGTTTCACGGGTCTTTGTTTGCGAGTAAATAACAACTTGGTTATTGAATTTTTCAGGCTCAAGTAGTGCGGTATGCAATGCGGTTCCAAAGTCGAAAGCCGCTGTTTTTGATTCGTCAACTGGTGCGTTTTTAGACCAAATATAATCTGATGCACTGCGTTCGATTAGCAATAAATCAGAGTTAGCCGCGCCTATGTGGTCGCGGTATTCTGAGTTTGACATTGTTAGTGATTTGTAGTTTTTCATTAATTTAAATCCTGTTTATTGATAAAATTTCTATCTTTGAATTACTGTCACATTTTGGGTAAATTTTAGATATTTCATCAATACTAATTTCTCTAGCAGTTTTTAATAATTCTTCAGGCTTATATTTAAAAAAACTAACTGTATTTAAAACTCCATTCCACCAAGAATAACTTGATGTGCCATTGTTATGTGAATATTTAACGCTTAAAAAATATGAACGTGTAATCATAATTAATCCTATTTACTTTTGTTTGTTTAACCTAGCCACCACTATACACAAAAATAATAATATAGTGGTCTAACCAGTTACTTAGCCTCTCGACCGCTTAAAAATTTACGTCTTGCGATAATGCTAATCGTTTTCTCGTTTAGCCTGTGCGTGATATGCGTTGGAACATCAAACATGGCTTTGCTGTGAATTATCTGTTGAACGCTACGCATTTTTTTGACCGCAAAACGCCATGAGGTGCCGTTAATGTGAGCCTCTAAAAAGTTATTCCACCTTACTTTGTGATGGTGCTCAGTGCTGAACGGGTCATAATGTTCTTTTGCTACTTCTTGGCTTTCAATCCCTTGTTTTGTGTAAATAGAATCAAGGTAGTATTTAACCCATAACCCTTTGCCTTTTGCTGGCTCCCACTCCATTGACAGCACCTTTTTGTAATCGTCATCAGTGTAAGCCTTACCCTTTAATTTTTCAGCCGGGTCAATCATAATGGCTTTGCACTTTCGGCAATTTTGCGCGCTGGGTGAATTCATGGTGTTACAACGAAAGCACATATTGAATTTGAAAAAGTGACCACATCGTCCATCTTCTTCATTGTCTGATTGCCCGATACATCTTACCGCGTACATGCTGTTTGGTTGTTCGCATAGTGGGCAAGGCTGGGTTTCGTTGGACTGTTTAGCTTTCTCAGTTCGCGCGCGGTCTAGCATCGGGTCATCGTAAATGTCACCAAAGCTTGAGAATGTATCTGTGTAGTCTAAGACTAATGCGTCAGACTTTTTAAACCCTCTATCGATATCTTCTTGCTCAAGTATGCGCAACACTCGACCGATTAACTGGGTTAATAGTGTTAGGCTCCCTATTCTGCGTAGAATAACGCTGCAATCCCAGGGTGGAATGTTGATTCCGGTCGTGAGGCATCCGACTTGTAAAATAAACTTAATTTTACCCTCTCTTGCATCCTCGAGCGCTTTCGACCTCGCTTTTGTGGTTGTCGAGTCAGTAATGATTGCCCATGTGTTTGGCGGTAAAAATTCAGCCACTTGCTCACAGTGTTTTTTACCTGCGCAAGTAATCATTACTCCGCCACGGCTTTTAGTTATCTCGATCACTTCTTCGATGATAACTTGCGTCACCTGTTTTTCTTTTAGTATTTTACGCTGCATTGCGGCCATTTCTTTGCTGCTAAAATCACTCGCGCTTTCGGTTGATTGGTCAGGCGTCCATTCTGATAAGTCGTATTTATGCAAATCATCCCCAAAGCCAAAAGTGGGCGGAACTAAATACCCAAGGCCAACAAGATACATAGTTGAAACGTCATAAAGTTTCTTCTTCCAAAAACCTCCGATAATATCTTCTTTGCCGCGATATGGTGAGCCAGTGTAGCCAATGATTCTAAGCTTTGGATTTAACGCCTTGAAGTGGGTTATGATTTTTGTGTACTGAGTATATTCAGCGTTGACGTTTTTAGGGTTTAATGCTTCCGCAACATCTGTATTATCAACGTGATGACATTCATCAATTAAGATTATATCGAATTTCTTTGCTTTAAAGTCACTGGTTAGCGACCTTGCGACCGTTCCCTCAGTGCCGAAAACTACAGGGTAAAACGTGCTTTTTGTATTCAATGACGCGCTAAACACGCTATTTTTTAGGCCGCATTTCCATGCCATTTTTGAGTTCTGGCTTACTAACTCGCCCTGCCTAGCCAAAACCAAAACGCTACCGCCTAAGCTGGCAACGTGTTTTGCTAGCGCTGCAATATTTACGGTTTTCCCTCCGCCGACTGAACAAGATATTATTGCTGGTTCAAGGCTTGATTTACAATGTTCGACGGTCAAGTTATGTATTGGTTTTTGGTATTCATCCCTTAGCGTTATTCCGTTCAAATCAATCATAATAATTATCCTTGTCGCTTTTTGCTCTATTTTCATCAACAGTGAGCGGCTGCAAGTTAGAAAGCGCGTTTATTATTTTCATGTCTGTAATCCCGTTTTTTATCATTTTAGATACTGGATTTATGTGGTCTATTTCCCAGTAATCCCCGTAATTACCCCAGTTCATTTCAGGCGAAAATAGCCCTTCAATATGAGAGACTAAATCTGATTTAGAATAACCAAGCATAGGCTCTGTTCTAGTTGATTTTTTTCTTCCAGTTAATCTTAAACACCTATTCAGAGTGTTTCTCATTGTGTTAAGCATTCTTGCATCTGCAGATGTATCTAGTAGTTTTTTCCTTGTTTCCCTCATTGATCTTGTCTGCTCTTCAGTCATAGAATTGTACTTATCCCTAGCAGTCCTCTTACTTTTGCCATGCTGCTCATAATACAGTTCCCTAGCCCTCTCGTTTCTTCTAGCCCTATTCTCTGGCTTATTCTTTAATATTTTCTTCCTCTCTTTATATTCTTCTGATTGGTAATATTCCTTAAAGTAATCAGATCTATGCTCTCTCTCTTTTCTAGCGTCTTCCCTTATACATGTTATACATTTCCTTGATGATAAAAGTCTCTCATCAACATGCCCATACTTACACGGCTTGCCAGTAAAGTACCTAAGAAGTTTCTTTTGTATCGCCTCCTTTCTTTCTATGATTTGCAACTCTGCATTTTGTTGAGCAATATTCTGCTCTGGCTGTTCCGTGGAATTTTTTATCACAATTTTTACACTTTTTTTCTGTAATCATAATACCCTCATTGTAACGTAGTTTAGTAACACATTCAAATCAATCATCCAAATACTCCCCTTTTTTCTTCTTAGTCAATTTTCCGTCACTATCTAAATAAATCCACACGCCTTTATCACATAATGATTCTGCCTGTGTATCCTCATAACGCAATACAGGCACTTTGCGCATATCATCAATATGATTGCATACCAATAAGCTGTTATACGCTGAGAATGTCACCAAGACGTTATTTTGGCGTTGTTGAGCTATCTTTAACCCTTGCCAAAAATCGACGACAACCAGCCAATTGCTTGTTTCGTTTTTTCTTATTGGCGTGAATGCGAGGTGTGATATTCCGCCAGCTATGAAGTTTAAATAACAACTTACTGGATTATTTTCCTCATCCAATCTAGGGCAATATAGGTTGACAACTTCCCCATCAAAATCAATAACCGGGTAATAATAATTATGTGTTAATTCATAACTCCCATTTTGACAAGGCGTTAAACCCTCAATCATTTTCTGACACTTTTCAGCATCCCGCTTATCATAACTCGGCAAATGCGGATTAATGTTTTCAGCTAGTTTCTTATTGGCCTCAACTTTCTTGCTTGGCATTAACTCGATTTCTGCGCCCAATTCTTTGCAAGCGTCGATAAATTCCATACCTGAGTATTCCATAACAAAACTGATAACATTGCCATGAGCGCCACAGCCAAAGCAATGATAAAACTGTTTTGATTCGTCAACACTGAATGATGGTGACTTCTCAGCATGAAAAGGACAACAACCAAACCAATTCTTGCCGCTTTTTTTGATTGGTACGTATTTTTGTATTACGTCTACAATGTTGTGGCTCTGGATTAGGTCGGTGGTGTTGATTTTAGTCATTTGTTTCTCTCCCTGATTCTTCTTATCCTAGCTTCCATGCTTGTATCTAAACTATCTCTAATCCACTCTGTATTGTGCTTTGATAAAATAGAATCTACCATTGATTTTATCATTACTTCTTTTAATTCTGAGCTGTAATAAGATTCTTCAATAATTGCGTAGACGAAAACATTATCCTCCTCAACCCATAACATGTTGGCAATTCTTTTTGTTGGAGTTAATCCATTTAAAATGTCACCAAGAGTTCCATAGCTATGAATCTCTCCGTCAAAAATTGTGTAATAAAAAAATGTATAAGATGTAAGTTTATTCATTATTTCAACCTCGGATTAATGTGAATTGTATTACCATGCAAAACGCAATAATTAAGATCCTGCGCTGCTGGTAATAGTTTGTTTCTGAGTGTTTTTTGCAAATATCTAATTTGATCAAATGGCTTTGTATTTTTAATTGAATCTCTGAGTGATGTAATATTTACCTTTAGCTTTCCCATTTCAGCCCTTCTTGCTAAAACTTCTATTAGTTTTTGCATCTCAGAGTTATGCCCAACATGCCCAAGGTTGTCGGATGCTGCTCTAAATGTTTTTCCAAGCTCCTCGAATATAGATATAGCCCAGTAAACATAGTCATCATTTACTGATAATGACCTCTGTCCGCCATCTTCCCAGTTATCCATAACGTGCAATATAACGGCTATTTTCTTGCATTGGTCATAGGCTTTACCCATAAATCCGGTGAATAGGTTTTGAGAGTATTCCCCATCATCTCCCATCTTTTTCTCATTACCATTTACATAATTTGAAATAACAAACTCGGCTGACTGAGTGAAATTTAAAATAACTTCGCTTTCCATAACAATGTTATCAATTAGGTTTTTATACCTCCTCTCTAAGCTCTCGTTTACATCTCTATATTTGTTTTGGTCTGGTCTATGTCCAAGCAAGCTAGGCTCATTCAATAAAAAAAATCTTTCAGGTATTCCGCGCCCCATTGAACTGCTAGCTAGAATAGTATCAACACTATTAGCTTGAGCTAAAACAGATATAGCTCCCCTCACTTTCCCGTCAAAACCATCTCGCCCAATCCTTGTTGTGCTGATATAGCCACAATCCCAACCCTTTAGGATTATTTCGCTGTTATTTTTACCGCTTGCACCACCGTCTTTACTATAAACAGCACCAAGAACTATGTTAATACTATCTGCCTCGTCGCTTATAATGCTAAATAAACCGCCTTGCCTTCCAGCCTCTTTTTCAAGTGCTTCGATAGTTGCATTTGTTATTGATGGCTTTATATATGCAACCTTTGCAAGCTTTTCTTGTTTTTGCTTTTTAGTGTCGATTAATTCAATCATTTCATGTTCTTCAGTTACCTTCCCTGAATCAAGCTTCTTGTCTATCCTGTTTATTTCAAGCTCTAACATAACTCTTTCAGTGTTGTTTTTTTCGTTGTATTTTTTGTATGAGTCGAATATAGGGTCGAAGCAGTAATGATTAATTCCCGATTTCCCAGTTGATGGAGGCTGCCCAATAACTACATATATGTTTGGGTATATATGGTAATTATGGTGCTTAAACTTAAATGATTTAGTCATAGCCGAGCTTACGCACCCCATGCAATGCATGAACGCGCTGGACTCTGGAAATCTAACAACTTTAGCCATCATCTTAGAGTATTCAGTTAATAAATCTCCGCGCTGACTGCATGCGAGGTTTATATTTTGGCTGATAGCGGTAGGGTTAAATTCAATAACATCAGGCCATATTTTAGTTTGTTTAATTAGCTGGCTATTTAATGCTGCTGCGCTTATATGGTGACCGCATCCGTTTTCATCGCTGTACGCATAAACATCATCAATGCCGACTTCTCCATGTGACATAATTATTCCTCAATCCACTTATCCACATCTGGCCTTAAATCCTCTTTTGTTATAAATCCATTTGTTATTTTTTCCGCTTCTCTTGCGCAAGTGGCGCTTATTCTCCCGCGCTTAACCCAGTCATAAACGCATTGCCTATGAACATTAAGCGCATTGGCTAATCTTGATCTGCTGCCAGCGTATTTAATTAGCCTCATCAAGTTATCTGCTTGCTCTTGCTGTATTATTTCGTAAGGTTTCATTTAAATGCCAATGTAAGTAAAATGGTAAGCACAAGATACTTATTTATTTATCTACTGTCAAACTGATTTTTTAATATTAATTAAAACTGGGGCATCTTGGGCAAATAATTTAAAAACTGGGAGGGAAACACGCCCAGTCGCTAGGCCGCATTAATAAAGGGATTTTACTGTTTTTTATGCTTAAATTGACGTTTTGGGGCAGTGTGCGTCCTTGTATGAGTATAAAATAATTAAATAGTAGAAATAAAATAAATAAAGGTAACTGCCCCAGTTTATATATATTTATACTTAAACCCTTATTTTTAAAGGGCTACAGACTGGGCGTATAACTGCCCCAAAATACCCCAAACTGGGAGTATTTACGATATAATACTGAAAACCTATCTGGACAACCCAATGACAACCCACAAACTAAAACTTGCAGACGGCACAGAAATGACCGTGCTGTCAGTGCATAAAAATATTGATGATTTGAAAGCGATGTTGACGAGGGATAAGGGGTGGAGGTTTGTTTGACTGGTCATACCACTAACCGTTAATTCATGTGTTATTGTTCGGTGGAAATTAATTCTGTGGAGTAAATAATGATAAATGCAAAAATGAAGTACGTGGTATTTGACGGGTATAATGGTGAACAGATAATAATTTTTCCTAAAATTATCCAGCATTCAGTTATGGCAAATGATGTTCATAAATCATCATTCGGTGGCATGCGGGCAATATCAGGAGGTTTTGTTGTTGATGGGCAGTGTGTTGGTGAAAGTGAAAGCTTGAGAATGAAGTCAAGGCTAGATAAAGATACTGCGTTAATCGCCAAACTATTAGATACTAACCATGGCGATAATATGCGCGAACCTTTGCTTGTTGATTTAAAAATGTCATCCAGATCAGCTATAAGTAAAAACAAGGCAAAGGCTTTGCGAAAGAAAGGGATAAGCACAAGGTAGGTCTTACGTAGTTTGACTGGTCGGAGTTGTCGCAGTGTGTTTTTGTGGTAGATTAGGTTTTGAAATTAACGAATGAGGGGAAGATGATGGATTACGAAACGGTTTTATCTGAATCAAAAGAACAAGAAAAACGCAGGGCTGAAAAAATGCCATCTGAATCAGATGCGCTAAAACAAATGTTTAATGCTTTCCTTAGACTAAAAGATTTAGGGTTTAAAGATTCGATGTATTGCCATAAAGATGGGAGTAAATTTGAATCCATAGAAGCTGGATCAACTGGCATTCATAAAGAAACCGTATATTACGGAGTATGGCCAAATGGACAGTTTTTCATATTTGATAATGGCGATTTGTGGCCATCAAGACCAATTCTTTTCAGAGAGAAAAGAAATTAAACCGCCCTCTTTAGAGGGTAACAACCGACGCAGTATGTCAAAACAAAAAGGATTAAGATTATGAGATACTACGAGACAGACACAAATAGTTATATTGTTATCAACCAACGCCACACAAAACGGTTTACATGGAAGCAAACGTTGTGCTGGTGGATGATTATTTTAGTTGGTGGCTTGGTTAATTGGTTAATATGGCTCTAATCGTTCGTGAGTCGAACGAGGTTAGGTTTTAATGGTATGGGTAATACACTTGGATAGGTAGGATAAAATGACAAACACACAGCGCCACATAGACGAATTGTATAAAACAGGCAAGACCAGTTTTAGAGACAACTTAGGGGCTTACCCTGATTATGTTGTTGAATTTAATGACTTGGTTAGTGGTTGGGCTTTGGTTAACGTTGAATTGTTGGCTGGGTTTATACGGACTCCAAGGCCGTTTGGGCTCTTTCAATCTTTCAATAAATACGCCACCAACGAACTAAAACAACTTTGCATTGATTATTATGGGGAGGAGTGAAATGAAAACAGACCTAGAAAAATTAAAGGATTGTTACTTAGATTTGGAGGTTGATTTTGTTGTTAGGAATAACGGAGAATATTCGTATTTATTCGTAGGAAAACCAGAAGATGCTCAAGGTATTCAATGGATGGATGATAACTTTGAAACAACAGAGTTAGATGCATTAACTCTAAGAAATAAATACTTTGAATTTGAAAATGGCGAATTGGTTTCGTTGAGTTAGTTGCCAGTCTATGCATTGTCGCGCTATACTCTCAACATCTGCGCAGTGCGCTAAATATAGGAGTGTAGCCCGTGGCTAGGCCGACAAAGTACAAAGAAGAATACGCAAAGCAGGCCGAAAAAATTTGCAAGCTAGGTGCTACAGATAGAGACCTTTCAGAGTTCTTCGAAGTTTCCGAGTCGACAATAAACCTTTGGAAGCTTCAACACGAAGATTTTTCGGAGTCCATAAAGGTTGGAAAGGAGCCTGCAAACGAAAGGGTAAAGATGGCTTTGTACCATAGAGCCGTTGGTTATTCGCATCCTGACGTTGACATAAAAATGTTTGAAGGGCAGATAATAAAAACGGATACGGTAAAATATTACCCGCCAGATACTACCGCTTTAATCTATTGGACAAAGAATAGAATGCCAGAGGAGTTTAGGCAAAACCCAGAGGACACAGGAAGCGGAGCCGACAAACTCGTAGAAGCAGTCGCAAGCCTGATTGATAAACTACCTAATTAATGTCAACTGGCAACTTCTTACTAGATAGACAGATTGCTAGATGGTACGAACTCAAAGACCATCCAGTCCAATTAAACCTAATCACTGCGGTAATGCGTGGGGTTAGGTTTCCGCTTGTGCCAGCAGGTAGACGTTCAGGCAAGACAGAACGATTCAAGCGCTTCCTAGTAAAGCAGGCCAATAAAATAGTCGGTCAATACTTCGCAGCCGCACCAACTCACGCGCAAGCAAAGAAGATATTTTGGGATGACCTCTTAGCATTCACGCTATCCGCAACACATAAGAAAAAGCCTAACGTCTCAGACCTGATTATCTACATGAATAACGGATCTGAAATACATGTTATCGGCCTTGATAAGCCGCAGCGTATCGAGGGTATTCCGTGGGTGGGTGGCGGCATTGATGAATTTGCAGACATTAAGCCTGACGCATGGGAGGCAAACATATATCCCGCGCTTAACACTGTTAACCCGACTAGGCCAGATTATCGCGCTTGGTGTTGGTTATTAGGTGTTCCAGATGGTTTAAACCATTACTATGATTTGTGCGAGAAGGCGAAAACAGGCGTTAGTGACGAGTACGAAGTATTTCACTGGATGACAGAGGAAATATTTCCTGAGATGGCCGCAGAAGCTAAAAAGGTAATGTCAACCAAGCAATACAAACAAGAATTTCAAGCCTCTTTCGAGACTGCAAGCGGTCGCATTTATGAGGATTATTCGCCAGATAATTACACCGATGAAGCCATACAAGACCATGAATTGTTGTGGTGGATGCATGACCAAAACTTTACGCCACTATCAAGCGCCATTGGTGTTAATCGTGGTAACTCTCTTTATTTGTTAGACGAGATAGTATTGATTAGCGCCGTATCAAAGCAATCAGCACTTGAATTTGTAGAGAAGTATAAGAGCCACAAAAACAAAACCGTCTATGTTTATGGCGACCCAGCAGGAAGGGCAGGCGAAAAACACGGTCATAACTCAGATTACAATGATATTGAGGACGTGTTACGCGCTCACGGTTGGAAGTTTCAGCGCAGAGTTGCTAAGTCACACCCAGCGATTAAAGACCGTCAAAATGCTGTTAGGGCTAAAATTAAAACAGCGTCCGGTGATGTGTCTCTTTATGTTAATCCTAAAACCGCGCCATGGTGTCACAAGGGATTGGCAACGGTTCAATTACAGCAAGGCTCATCATTCCAAGAAGACCAAAAGAACGACACGCAACACATTACAACTGCAATAGGTTATTGTGTTGCGTATGAATGGCCGGTTGATAGGAAGCCAATGTCTCGCGGGCCTAAAGCAGGCTAGATATAACCCAAATTACATTAACTATAATTACTCCAAGAATAAATCCATGCTTAAATTTATCTGGCTTGGTTATGTCAGTTAATAAATCAATACTATCATAATCAGGATGCGCATTAACCAGTTCAATATACAGTTTAACTGGAATAAATACACCTTGGTCACTAAATGTATATTCAAACTGCTTACCTTCATTCGCCACCATCCGTTCATATTCTTCAAGCGGCATTGTTATTGTTTTGTTCATTTGGCATCCTCTCTATAAATTTCCCACTCGTTGAAGTCGCCGTAATTAAATTCATTCAACGCCTTGTTATCAGTTAATTTTGTTGACAAAACAGCTTGTGATGCTCGCGTTGCAATGACATCATTAAGTTGAGCCATTCCATAAACCCTTACATACCCTCTATCATTCATTTGCGACTCAATTGTTTTCACTCTCAAACTCCCTCAATATCTTCATTGACCACAAATGCCGGTCTTTTCTCGCGCCAGAATTAGACTTGTGATGATAGCCATCAGCCGCGGGGAATTTACCCTCGCTGACTAAGCGGCTAATTGATTTAGTTGTACAGCCCATTATCTGGGCCAGCTCTTTTGCGTTCATCCGCGCATCGTTGGGTAATGCGCGGGCGTAAGGTGGTAATTCTAGAATCATCTAAAACTATCCTCTGTAATCATTTTTATTCTTTCCTCCAAATTCTTTATTTTTAAGTCCTTTGGGCATTCAGGCATTGACTCAACAATCTTATCTAGCATGCATGTATAAAACCCATTTGTTGAAATCATTATTCTGCAACTAACGCTATTGCTAGGAACTATTATTACATTGTCATTAACGGTAAATTTACCCTCTATTATTTGCCTTATAACTTCTTCTGTTCGAGAGTTTACATTTAGTTCAGTATCAGACTCAACATAAGGAAGCCATTCACAATGTAAATCCGCTATTGCATCGCCGACTATTGATAATGCTTCCTTTTTAAACTTTTCAACTATCTCAGTAAACTTTTGTTCTGTGTTCATTACGATTCCTTTATCATATAAAACATATATTGCTCAAATGCGCTTTTCTTTTCTGTGTTAGTAAGAATTGACATACAAAAATTGCTAAACTTTTTAACTTCTGCTGAAACGTAAGCAAGAGTGGTATTGACTATATCTTCTTCACCCATGCCTAAAAATATATCTTTCATGCCATCTTGCTCAAGTGAATTTTTAACCATATTTATTAAGCTCAATACGTCGCCAGTTGTTACATTCATTGATGTAGCTAATTCAGTAATGTTCACAATCTTTCTCACTTGGTTGTTTTGTTTCAGTGACGCTATTAAACCATACTTTTATCGTTCAAGTGGTCCGATGAGTACCTATTCCTCAAAGCATTAGCAACTCTTTCATCCGATTGTAAATCGGCATATTTGCATGCTATCTCGTGCTTTCTTTTCTTCCATGCCTGATGAGCTTCTTCTGTGGTATGGTAGACTCCTAATCTAGCATTCCTGCTTTTTGAAAACGGATTACTGCATTGCCCTATAATGTATCCGTCACCATTAATATGAACGCCTATAGGATAGCCGCCTCTTCCTGCGGCATGGTCTGTAGTAAATAAATTCAATGCTCGATCAACAAACACGCAATTTTCAGGGCTATAAACTTTATTTCCTTTAACAAGAATATCCTTATCAATCTCTTTGCCTTCCCAGTCTTGAGCAACCATCCACGCTCTGAAATTGCTAAATGTCAGCCATTCCTCGCATACCGTGCAGTCTTTGTAAGTTGGTCTTTTTGTATGGTATTTATCTGAATAACATCTTCTTATCATGTCATACCAAACGCTATAAAACCTGCATATAGACCTCTTTTCTCCACCCCTTGGTCTTACGGAATAATTTGCATCATTAGTACCCACGCCAAAAATTGAACTTTTCATAACTATCACCATATAGTTTTTCACCAATTGAAATTAGTGCGGCAGTCAGTTGGTGTTCTGGTTTTCGGTAGCTAACCTAGCCGCAGCTTTATTTTAACACAACTCAATACTAGAAGTGGTCTGACCTCTGGCGTATAATCAACAAATGACCTCTCACACCATGCAATTAGAGCAGAAATGTTAAGTCATAAACCAACCAGCTAACTAACAATACAGGCGAGCTATATATGAGTGAACATATCGAAAGAATGAAGATTGAGTTTAGAGATTTGAAGCAAAAAACAGAAGCTCTTGGCTCGTTTATCCATAGCAACCCAATATTCAAAGCATTGGATGACATCGAGCAATCGAGAATGATTAAGCAGCATGGCTTTATGGAGTCATACGCAGCAGTTTTATCTAGCAGAATATGGGTTGCTCAATAATCAAATAATGACCGAAATATCCAAACTTCAACCACACATTGTCGCAAATATTGACGGCAAGGCGCACATTATCTGCATTGCCGACATTCGACGCCTAGCAAATGGCGAATGTTATCGCGGGGATGCGCAAGAGATGATAAGATTGTTGGCGAATATTGTTAAGGATTTAAGCGGATGACCACAATTGTATATGACCACGAAAACAGGAAAATAGCAGTTGATAGCCGAATGACTAAAAACAGTGGGTTTTACAACGACTGTTTTGATAAGATAAAATTTAAAGGCTCGTTGGTTTTTGTTATGTGCGGCTCGACGTGTGACATACCGCACTTTATTGATAACTACGAAAACTACAAGCTAACAGGCCTTGATGGCATAGTGCTTGATTGCTCAGGTATAATGGTTAGAGATGGGAAAGTTTACAATGTCTTTGTGCATGAAGGTGTATTCAACGAGGATATTCTCATTTGTAACGAGGCGTACGGAAGTGGCGCTCAATTAGCTTTAGCCGCCTTAGACTTTGGTAGGTCAGCAAAAGAAGCCGTTGAGTATGCCGCAACGCGAGATATCTACACCGGTGGAAAGGTTCATGTTTTTAATTTGGATAGTATGAGGTTTGAGGTTTGATGATTGATTATGAATTACACGGGATTTGGTAAAACATTAGTTATTTTAGCGATAGTTTGTGGAATAGTTGGATGGGCACTAATTGAATTAATCATTTGGCTGTTTTCGTTTATTACGATAAGTATTGCGTAAATGCCAATAGCCGACGACCTCGACAAACACTCAATCTATTTGGGCAGGGTAGCCACAAACCTACTCAAAGCCAACATATACCCGTCTTACGCTGAGGCATATAAAGCCGTTCGCTTAATCCTGTTGGACGCTGAAAACATTGGTAGTGTGTCGAAATTATCCGCTGTCAATCGAGCTATTGCTAGGGCTATTCAGGATTCCACAGATAGCGCTTGGCAGGTATCCACGGACGAGTTAACAGAGTTAGCAGTCTATGAGTCGAATTACTACGCTCAACTGATTGGCGGCTATGCTGATGTAAGATTACGAACGCCACCACAGCAACAAGTTAGTGATTGGATGAATAAGGCGTTAATGGCGCTTGAGTCTGGGCAGCGTTCGCAGGTCGGCACATGGGCTGAGTATGTCGCTAAAAACCAAGGTTCGTTTATTGATGCAGTGCAAAACACGGTTAAAAAGGGCTATATAAACGGCTCGACAGTTAACGAGATGGTTAATGATTTACGCCCTATGGTTGATGGGATATTGAGACGCGATGCTGAGTTTTTAATTAGAACAGGTACGGCTTTTTATTCTAATCAGGGTCGGCAGCAAATGGCTGAACATAACAAGCATTTGATAGCCCGTGAAGTTCCATTCGTCACTTTTGATAATAGGCTATCAAAAATTTGCATGTCTATCGATGCGCACTATCATGATGGCTGGCCTTTAGGTGAAAACCCAATAGGTATGCCGCCGTTTCATATAAATTGCCGCACAATAATTTTACACCTAGTCGAAGGTCAAGAAATGCCAGACGGATTGCGTCCAGCGGTAGGTGGTAAAGACACGAAAGAAGCGCGCGAGAAATTCGAGAAACGCGAAAATAGAACAGGTAAAAAACCAAAGTATCGCGGACGCAAAGACCTAGACACATTTGACATTGACAGGCTGAAAACATCTACCAAGTACGACACATGGTTACGAGAGCAGCCTCGTTGGTTCGTTGATGATGTATTGGGTGCGACTAGGACTAAATTATTTTTAGATGGGAAATTGTCGCTTTCATCGTTTAGTGACATGACCCTGCGCCAACTAACAATCGATGAATTGAGAGTTAGAGACGCAGAGGTATTTAGGCGGCTTGGTTTGTAATTAATATCCTGATTAGCGAGTTTGCAATGGTTTTTTGTATTGCGCATTCAACTGTCATGCTTTCATTTCTGGCTTTCTCGGATTCTTCTTTAACTATTTGCTGTATTTCCTCTGGTGTAATTATTTTCATGCTTTACTCCCAATATCATTAATATTGATCCTGAGCTTGTAGATTACGTCTTGATTATCCCTTCTTTCATGAGGTGTGCATAACGGTTCTTCTGGGCAATTATAATTAAGCGCGCATGATTTACAGTTATCATAATCAGTATGTTTATTCATAACTGCCTGATACTCCACGCCATCTACTTTAATTATGTTGTGTATCATAATTCACCTCATTAATTATCAATCCAGCCATAACTATACGTTAATTTTTATTATAATTTGGTAATACCATTCACCACCTGAACTTTGAACTGTCGCAGTAAACTTGTATATGCCTCCTCTCTTCACCTACATTTATTGTTGTTTCATGGATAAATGACTTTGGAATTACCCTTATAAAACACCTCCAAGTATGTATCTTTGATACATCGCCTCGGTGCATGTCGTATTGGGTGAAAGAGTGCCACTTCTTGCATTCTTTTGTATATTCCTTGCCTGTTTTCCTGTCTTTATATACTGTTAAAGGCTCGCCGCTTATCCACATATACATTTTTAAATCAGATCTATTCCCTTTGCATCGCTCACCATTTGAGTCCCTTGGTAGAAAATCATAATGCCAGTTTGGTATGCATGGAAATGAATCAGGCATTAGCATATGTACCTTTACATCAATTACATATTCTGATTCGTCCATTTCTAACATTGGCCTCACTTCATCAATTATGCTTTTTAACTCTGGCATTATTTCTAATGTTTTATCAAAAGAACAAAGCATTACGCCAGCTTTTGATTTACTAAAGTCTATATCTTTCATTTTAGTCATCCTATTCAATTAATCTCACATAAACTATACACGAAAAATAATTGATACTGGTCTTACCACTAGCCTTTACGTTATACTAAACAAAATTATCAGGGCTTTATCATGACCACGACAACATCAATTATCAACAACCAAGATTACACAGATATGCAGGGTGCTATCAAGGCGCTTCGTGCTGCAGTGCTTGGTAGTCATTTCGTTAAGGCTACTGGCTATGAATTATTGCCTCATCCTTCGAGTGTTGATAAGACCAGCGAGACAGCTATTCAACGTTATTATGAATATTTGTGCGGCGCTGAATTTGATGAAATTGCAGGCCAAACTTTGAAGTCATGGCTAGGGCGAATGAAGTTTAACGAAACTGATTTTACTGAGTTTCCCGACCGTATTAGTTACCTGATTGAAAACTCTGATAATGATGGCACCAGCTTAACCGGATTAATTGAGCAAACAGCGTCGAATGTCATGCAAGTTGGTTGGCATGTGCTAGTGGCTGAATACCTAAACGCTCCGGTGGCGGGTGAAAACTTATCAGCCGAAGCAGCAAAGAATCGTAATATCCGCGCAGCAATCAAATCTTATACCCGTGAGTCTGTTGTTGACTGGTCATTTAGGCGCATGAATGGCATATTGCAATTGACCTATTTAAAACTCGTTGAATGCCGTTCAGAGTTAAACGTCAAATCAGGCGCGCGTGAAGATGTGACTGAATACCTAGTATTGGCTCTGGACGATGACGGGGCGTACTACTGGCAGAAATTTGACAATGACAATTTGACGCAAGAGTCGGCGCCGATGAATTATGTAACGGTAGGTGGCAAGGCGCTTAAATGGTTGCCTGTTCACATTGTATCTGACTCAGAATTACAGCCGGGCAAAATGCCTAAACAACTTGGTATGATTTCACCTATCGCCACTGCTTGCCTTGAGCGTTATCGAGTCAGCGCTGACTACAAAGAAACAATCAAAAACATTTGCCCGACTAGTTATACAGCAGGATGGACGGATCAAGGTTGGGAGCAATTTCAAACAATGAACCAAGGGCGTGATTATATCGCTTTTGGTGCTCGTGCTATGAACAATCTACCCATGGGCGTTACCATGGACACGCTCAACCCGTCCATAACGCTAGAAGGGTTCGAACGCTACTTCGATGCTAACAAATCTAAAATAACGGCTTACGGTGGAGTTTGGCCGTCAGAAAATGGACAATCAACTAAGACAGCAACACAAAGCGAAAACGAATCAAGCGAAGTAACAAGCAGACTTGTAACGCTTGTTGACAACTTAGAAAACGCATTTAGACGCATGTGTTTATACTGCTTAATGTTTGAGGGCGTAATCAGTCAGGATAATATCGAAGATAATCTCGATATGATTGAAATCAATTTACCGTCAGATTTTGCGCGTAGTAAGTTGACATCTCAGGAGCAAAAGGAAATTCGTGACAACTTCTTGAGTGGATTATACGGACGACCCGAAGCTGTCCGTATACTTGTTCGCGGTGGGGTAACCGTATCTGACGTTGATACGATACTAGCTGAGGATGATGGTGGTGGTGGAATTACTGATTAAAGCACCACCTCCCCGCTATTGAGTTTTTCGCATAGTTCGATGGCGGTGGATTCATCATCCAATCTTTTCTCATCCACAATCAACTCCGCATGCTGCTTGCGTAGTTCTTCTAGTCTCTCTTGTCTTTCGTTGTGGTAGTGGGTCATTTGTTAGCCTTTTCATTTAAACTCTCATAAGTCGCAATAAGTAAGTCTTTTATTGCGGTTATCGTTTGTGGCTCCATAGTTAAGCCGTTTAACATGCTGACGTTATGGTCTATATCATTCAGAATCTTGTACGCTTTCATGCATGCGCTTGCCGCTTCTAATGATATTTGTTTGCCGTATTCGTTCATTTCAAATCCTCCGCTGTTATGCCGATAGCTTTTGCTAATAACATCTTTCTTGATTCCTCCAACTGAAAAATCAATGCATCGATACTTTTTTCATTATCAAATAGGATGTATATTTTTTGGTCGTCAGGTGATTTATTCACCGCGATTTCAGACTCGCCATTTGCTAGCACTTCAAATGGCTTACTGTCAACGTTGCTACTTCTAACAAACACAACCCCACATGGCCTGCGTCAAAACCAACTGACGCAATCCTTGTCATGCCATCACCAAGCATGCACGTAGCAGAATCAATATTATCTTCACCATAAACAACTTTACTAATTCCGTATTTCATATATTCACCTCATCAATTAATTCCAGACACAACCTTAACACACTTTATTTGCATTACTGGTCTGACCAGTTTATCTTGTGCTTATTCCTTTTTTGCGCAGCGCTTTAGCTTTATTCTTACTTATCTTCATATTTTTCACTGATAATATAGGTATATCATCAATTGGCTTATTTCTGCATTCTTCAATATCAAGCAGTCTTTCTATTAAAGCAGTGTCAACATCAAGCCTAGATTTCATTCTTAGACTTTCGCTTTCCCCTACGCACTGTCCACCAACAACAAATCCGGCAGATATTGGTCGCATGCCTCCAAATGATGATCTTGCTACATCCTCAGCCATAACTGAGTGCTGTATAATTTTAGGGAAAATTATTATTTGTTCGCCATTATGGCCATCGAAAGTTACGTACTTCATTTTTGCTCCAATCATAAAAACCTCTTTAGTTTGTTTGTTTATTAGATGCTATCACAAACAAAACGAACAACTGGTATGACCACTGTTTGACTACTAAACCTATTAGGTTTATCATTGTGCATGAGCGCTAATACTGTGTATTGGCTTGGATGAATGAAAAGAGGGTAGTACCCAATGGCGTTAACAACCGAACAATTTAATGATTTGCCTGATTTTGTAAAATCCGATTATGTTGAGCATGAAGGGGCGTATGTTCCGCAAGCTGAGCTTAAAGTAAAAGGATTAAAGTCTAGCTTGGATAATCTCGATGCTAAATACAAAGACATCGAATCCAAGATGACAGCATCAGAGCAAGCTAAAGCCGCTGAAATACAGGCGGCACGCGACAAAGCACTTGCAGACGCAGAAAGTAAAGGCGATGTCAAAGCGATTAAAGAGCGCTACGAACAACAGATGGCAGACCTAAAAGAGCGGGTAGAAAAAGAAACCCGTGAGGCTGTCACAAAAGAGATGACGCAAAAGCAAGCGGATACAAAAGCGTCCGGCATTGCTGAAACTATTGCGGCATCAAAAGCGGTTGACGAACGAGCCGCAAAGAGCCTTAAAAAATTACTGTCTGATCGCGTTAAAGTAGACGCTGAAACGGGCAAAGAGTATTTTCTTGATGACAATGGCGGTGCCTTGTCTGTAGATAGAGCAGGATTTGAAAAGCTTGTGCTTGAAGAATTCCCGCACTTAGTAAAAGCGACTGTCAATACTCATGGTACTGGCGGCGCAAATGGCAATAATGGCGGCGGTGCCCCTATAGCTAAAAACCAAACCGCTGATGAAGCCCGTAAAAAAGGCGACATGGCAGGATTTTTAAAAGCATCAATCAAAATATAGAGGGTCATCATGGCTAACGAAATCACAAGCGGGTTATTGGCATCCGCATTAAATCAAGAAGTAATCAATGGCGCGTTTGAAATTGCACGTTCAAACCGCACTGGTATTTTATCAATAGTTAACTTTGCCAGCCCTATGGCAGCTTATGACGGCTATAAAATGGGCTGGTTAGACTTTCGAGTTGACGCAACATCGTCCGTCACATCTGCTACCGCTTTAGTTGGCGCAACCACTGTAAACGTGGCGACTGGCGACGGGGCTAAGTTCCGCGCAGGCATGACTATCTCGCCAACTGGCTCGGAAGAAATCATGTTGGTTACTGCGGTAACTGCCGATGCATTAACCGTTGTCCGTGGATTTGGCGGAACCACTGCCGCTGCATTGACTTTGGCTCAAGTGCTGACCATCGATTCTGTAGGCCGTGAAGAAAACTCATTGGCCGCTAACGATGGCATCTATCAGCCTGAGAAAATGGAAAACTATTTTCAGACTATGGACACTGCTGTTGAAATGTCGCGTCGCGCATTGGCTACTATGCAATGGGGTGATACCAACGATTTGCAATTCCAAGTTGCTGAGCGTATTCGCCAGTTAGCTACGCAGATGGATAGAGCGCTTATCCGTGGTCGCAAAGCAACGGCTACAATTGGCGGCGATACCGTAACTTATACTGGTGGCTTGCGTTACTTCTTATCGCAATCTGGCGCAATCAACACTAACAACTCTGGTGTGTTAACGCTTGACGCATTGAACAACCTTAATGCCGAAATCGTAACCCGTGGCGGCATGGCTGATACTATCGCTGTAGGTATACCACTGGCCCGTAAGTTAAATGCTTTGGTTGGTGCAAACTATAACAGTCAACGCTTAGCTGATTGGTCAAACGATGAAGGCGCTGTAAACCGCTTACCTTCTGACTTGCCGTTAATCGGTAACGTTACTAACATCGTAATCGATACCAACTTGGCTGTCGATGAGGTGCTGATGTTTGATAAGAGCGCAATCTCTATCAAGCCGATGGAAGCTAACAACGCTAATGCAAGCGGGGCATGGCGCACACTAGACGCAACGCAGCCAGGACAAGATGGGCAGCGTGTGCGTGTTATCGGTGACTTTGCAATGGAAGTTCGCCAATCTAAAACGCATATGGCTCGTTTATACGGCGCCACATTGTCGTAATGAAGTTTGACGTAAAGCGCGATATACAAGTGATGATGCAGTCTCGCATCATCACACTAAGCGCTGGAGTCTACGAGACTGACGACAAAGAAGAAATCGACAAGCTGAGTAATGTCGATGGAATCGAAGTTGTAAAAGAGAAATCGGCCAAGTAAACACTGGTCATACCACTAAAACCCAAATATGGTGTAAGCTGTATTTGGGTTTTTTAATTTGGATGAGGTGAAAATGTTAGCAAAAATAACCAATGGTAAAGATTGTAAATATAGGCTTTGGCAAGAGGATAGTTATGTTGAGTTTGATGATGCATGGGGAGATGATAACGGAATAGATTTAATCGAAATAATCAATGATATGTATTTTGAAAAAGCAACAATCAAAGGCTCGTCAGCTAAAGAGTTTTTACGGTGTTTTGAGATAGTTAAGGGTGATTTATGAACAAACAACAAATGATTGATAAGGCTATTGATGATTTGGGTGGCGTGTACCCCGTTACTATTAATGGCTTGAACTATTTAATTAAATCTACCTTTAACAACCCCTATTGGGGCGGAGGTAAGTATCGAACTTATAAATACCCTGAATATTTCGGCCCATCATGGCAGCACATATGCACCCGCAAAGAGTTTGAAGATAGGGTTGAGGAGTTAAATAATATGAAAAAATGGAATGGTAAAGGGTTGCCGCCTGTTGGGGCTGAGTGCGAATTAAGTAATTGTAATAACCAGTACGTTTGGTGCAAAATTAGATTTATGGGTGACGAGTTATGCGTTGTAGACCATAATAATTACAATGAGCAGCACTACCACCTTGGTAGCGTCAAATTCCGCCCAATCCAATCAGAGCGCGACAAGGTTGTTGAGCATATATGTAGTCATTTAACAAATCCTAACAAGGAGTCAATAGAATTCATGTATGATAAAGGATGGATAAACACAGAATCTTTAATCCTACCAAAATAAACCGCGATACTTTATAATGCCACTATAATTCCAAATCAGGAAAAATAGTGGCAGATTTAATTCAATCAAGCCTTGAAAAAGTCAAAGGCACAAAAGACCTAATAATTAACTTGTTAGACGATAACGAGACGTTCGCGTATAAGCAAGACGCTGACCAAATAATGATTATTCATAACACCAGTGGCGATACAATCACCCCAATACTAAAAGGCACATCTGCAAGCGCTGCTTATAAAGTCCCAGGCTTAGGCGAATTAGATTTAACTGTCGGCTATCAAATCGGTGATATTTTAGACGGTGAATCTGTTATCATACCGCTAGAATCAGTGCGCAAGTGGATAGCTGGCATTTCATCAATTGAAAACGGTTCTGGCGCTACGTGCATAATTACAACGGATGGCAATCTCGCTATGTACGACTATATCTGGCTGCAAGGTGGCCGCGTAGTCGGTGGCGGCAAAATTACAACAAATTCAATAGTGTGGGGGTAATAAAATGGCCATTGGTGTATTAAAATCCGGTGTGAATTCGCAAGACGTAACAGCTTCTACGGGTGAGGATGTTGTTGATACGGTTAATTATGTTTACTCATCCGTGCTAGCTGCGGCAGGTAACAATATACTTGACTTTGGTGCTGACGGCACCTTAATTGCGGATTCCGCCGCCGCACAAGCCGTTATAGACGCTGGATATACTTATGTTTTGCTACCGTACCGATCTGAGCCTTATAAATTAAATGGATTAATAGCGGCCAATAGGTTTTCGTTTGTTGGAGTTAGCGGTAAAGATGGACAAAAGCCAACTATTGAGGCCAGCGGAACAGTTATTACGATTGGTGCGCATACTGGCGCTAAACTAGATAATTTTGAGACGTTTAGAAATATTAAAATAAACGTCATTGCTGATGTGGTAGATGGGGTTTTTGATATGCGTTCATGTCGCAACTTTGTAATAGATTCCACGGTTGAGATATACGCAAGTCAGCAATATTGGATTGGCACATTAGTTAAATCATCGCGATCTTACCAATGTACAATATCTGCAAAAAACTTTGCCAAAGGTGTTTCACTAATTGAAATAGGTGACAATGCAGGTGGTGAGGTATTAGATAATATTAACTTAACAAACGCATTAGTGCAGGGTAATGTTGCAATAATGCAGCGCGACAATGTAGCTGCCTATAACTTACATAACATTTCTATTGACGGTCTTAAGTGCAGAGAATCGGCAGGCTCAGGAGAAGCGACTCTAGCAAATCAGGGCATGACTCACATAACATCGAGCTTAACAGCAGGTGATACGATTATAAATGTTACTGACGCCACCCAACTTAAGCAAGGCAATCTTGTAGCTAATGATTTAATTTACATTGGACAACGCAACAATGCTGAATATGTTCGAGTATTGAGTAAGTCAGGTAATGCAATTACGCTTGATACCCCGTTGCGATTCAATCACTCGAATGATGCAAACAGTAGTGGTATCGGTGAGCCGGTTATCTATGGGCCTGTTTATATAACACTTGATAGCGTTAGGGGCTTAAACGCGGGTCAAGTGCATTTCGAACGCGGTTTTGTTGCAATGCATTTACACAATCCATTAGCTACATCATTTGGCACATTGCATGACACAAGTAAAAACCTAATTATGTGTACCCACACCGGCAAAGATAATGTCATCAATACAATACAAGGTGGTAACACTGGTTGGGCTGGGAATATTGCGATAATGAATAGACCTGCGCACGCAAACACAAGTGCAGCAATTAAGCCTTGGAAAATAGCAAGTAAGCCAGTTATTGACGCCCCGTTTGTTACACAAGTTGGTACGGTTCCAGCCGGCAAATATCTATGGAGTTACCAGTATCAAAATAAAACAGAAGTCGCCAGAGTTTTTGCTTCAACTACAGCGGATCTAGGGGATTGCTCTGATTTTTATATAAACATGGATGGTTCGGTTACAATAGTTACATCAACTGCTGGGTTATTTGTTGGTCAAAAGTCCTGTTTGCATATCAGACAGGATGCTACTGGTGGCCGCATAGTCTTTGGTTTTGACGCAACATTTACGCTCATAAAACCATACAAGGCATCCACTTCAGCTTATGCTGTTGATACTTTGGAATTCGAGTGGAATGGCACTGTGTGGGTTGAGCAAAGACGATCACCGAGAATAACCGACAAGCCTTACTTTGTGACCACTACAACTTTACTAAATACTATCGCGCAGAACATAAATGCACAGTATAAAGAAAAAGATTTGGAAGTACTTAACTCAACAACAGGTCTTATTGTTCGGGCTGTAGATGGCACAGCCGGTGCTATTTGGGTTAATAGAGATGGTACAACAGCCGCCACACCGGTCTGATCAGTATGACTATCTCAATCACACCAACAGGCATCAAAGTCACTGGCTCAGCTATAGCGTCAATAGAGGTCTAAATGCCAACACTAAGCACAGACTCATACACAACCGAGGCAGAGTATACGACGTATGCTACTGCTCGTGGCATAACCGTTGATACGTCAACAATTGACGCTGATTTGGTACTGTCCGCTGATTTTATTAGCACATATTACAATATTGCTGACGAATACAAGTTGCCAGATATTGCCGACGAGTATTTAACACTCATAAACAAAGCCGCATTAAAAGCGGTTGAGTTGCAGCAAGCTGGACGATTGACGATTGATTATGCCGCGATTAGTGGCGGGCTGATTAAACGCACATTCAAAAAGGCTGACGCACTCGAAAAAGAAATCGAATACCAAGAAGGCACGACACCGACATATAAACCTCGTGTGCCTGAGCTTGATTTGTTGATGCGTCCGTTTTTGGCGGGTGGCGGTAATTTGGGTAAGAAGCTAGTATGACCGATACAGTCTTTTACAATGAAATGGTTGAACTCGCAGAGGAATTGCTCGACGAGTTTGGCCGACCTGTCACGCTAGTTATGGCGGGACAAGAAGCGGGTTTTGACCAGTACGGCAATGCTGTAGGCGCGACACCTGATGTTTCTGTTAGTGGCTTAGGATGCTCACTAAACTACAAAATTGGCGAGATAGACGGCTCAGTAATTCAGATGGGTGACGCTAAACTGTTGTACAAGGGCGAGACTCCATTAATTAATATGACGGTGACGCTTGATGGTGTAAAGTGGCGTGTGGTGGCGCTAAATCCGCTTAACCCTGCTGGTGTTTTGATTATGTATAGTTTGCAGTTGAGGAAATAGGATGACAATTAAAATAGTTTTACCAAGCGGTGACATGAAAGCAGGTTATGGCACGAAAGTATACACGGATAGCGGGGATGAGATAAAAGGAGTGACGAGCATAAACATAAATATAGATCCTAACTCTCTAATAACCGCGACAATGACTGTTATTGTGTCAGAAATAGAAAACTTAAGTAGTGTAGTTTCTGTTCTATCTCCAGATACAATAAAATCTATTGAGCAATTTGGTTATACGGTTAGTCAATGACAACCACCAACCTATCCGCAAAGCTGGCAGAGTTCCGCAAACTATCACGAGATAGGATGCAAACTGTTGTCGAGAAATCGCTGATTAGGTCGGGCACTTCTGTCATTGTTGAATCGCCAGTTGATACCGGTAGATTTGCGGCCAACTGGATGTTTGCATTTGGTGACTATGACGGCACAACGATTAATGGTGATTTCAGTGGAGAAGGCGAGAAACAAGGCTCGATTAATAAGCTAACGTCGAACGTGTCTAACATCGAGCTTGGTTCAACTTTTTTTATGACAAACTCATTGCCTTATGCCGACCGATTAGAAAATAAGGAATGGTCAGCAAAAGGCAGTAAAATGGTTTACAGGGCCGTGATGAATTTCCCTGCCGTGGTTGCTGATGAAGTTGGAAAGGTTAAATAATGACAACAATAAACGAATCATATGTAAGTAAAGCGCTGATCGACCACTTAATGAGCATTCCAAACTTGCCACATATTGTGACTGAAAATACGGCTTATACCCCTGTCATTGGCACTCCTTATTTGCGTGAAATGGACATTCCAGCAATCACTCAGGCGCCAACGCTAAACACAACTGGCTATCAACGCAGAGATGGCGCCTATCGTATCGGGCTGTTTTATCCAAAAAGTACAGGCAAGTTTCAGGCCCTGGCTATTGCTGACAAAATCATATCAAGGTTTTATCGTGGTCTTAGATTGGAATATGAAGAACAAACGGTTGAGATTAAAACGACTGACCGCGAGCAGATTTATACTGATGGCGAATTTATTCAGTGCGGATTGATGATTAGATATACTGTTGTTGTGAATTAGTCCGTAGCGCCACAGTGGACTAGCCTGCATGATGGGGACAAAATAAATAAAAACCCCGACTTGCCCATATATCGTTTGTCATTAACAACCCGTAACTGCTAAGCAAGGAGAGCTTAAACTAAGATTGCGACTCACTGGACCAGATGGTACTACAGAATACTTATTCAACTGATGACTGGTGGCCACTTAAACACCTGCGAATACCGCTGACGTACAATCATCATGTGAATAAACATTCACCGCGCCTGCGGTCACTTGTCTAAACCGTTATCATTACTCAGGAGTCCAAGCCTCGCTTGAGTGATTCGTCAGTTGTTCCGGTTTATTCTTGATTATTTAGCTAATCACTCTGAATTTGCGCTTGTAGCCTATTTAATTCGCAAACTCTTTAGGCTGGTCTCATTTAGTTATGATTGACCGCTTCTAACGGCTAATTATCACGTTGCATATAAAAACCCTCTCGTTAGGTTATTTATTCTCTTTTCCTAGACCGCAAAACAAATATACACCACCACATAAAAACCGCAACCTTTAAATAACTGGTAAGACCAGTGCTATTTATTGTACAATTGGCAAAGGATGATCGATCGATTAACTATTTTTATATGAGGGCTTTAAAATGCCAGTAATGACTAGTACAGAAACAATTCTGCGAGTATCCGCAGCTACACCAGCAACGTTCGACGAAGCAGGCTATGCAGCGCTTACATTCACGGAAGTAAAAGAAGTAACCACAATTCCCGCGTATGGACCAACTCGTCAAGTTGTAAACCATGAGCCGTTAGCAACTGGCGTAACTGAAAAATACGGCGGCTTTATCAACTATGGTTCTGTTGCTGTAGATGGCGCTTATGATTCTATTGACGCTGGACAATCTATTTTACGCGCTAACGTGTTATCAGCTACCGCATTGTTATCAGTCGCTATCGAATACCAAGATGGCTCAATAGATTACACATACGGCAAAGCATTCAGCGCAACTAAAGCCCCAGGCTCTGCAAACTCAATGGTTGGTTCTTCTATGAACATCGAGTTTAACAAGCCTATCGTCGAAGTCGCAGCGTAAGGAGTAGATTATGGCTACTATCACACCAACGCTGATGACGGGCAGCGGAAAGCGCACGATGGTTGAAGTTGATTTGACCGGAACTGCTGACACGTTTACCTATGTTGCATCATACAAGCCAACGCTAATCATGCGTAACGATACAGCCGGCGCATTAACTCCGGTTATTGACGGTGACGGCGGAACTGTTGTTCCTGTCGCGGGCGTGGGTGATGTTGACGTGTCAGGCGGGTACTCTGTTGGCTCAATCGCTATCGGGGCATCTGTCGCAATACCGCTAAATACAATTAGTGCATATTTATCCGGCACCATCGCTATCACTGGCGGCACTGGGCTTACTTGTAGTTTGTTGCATTTTTAATTAATAGGGGCTTAGCGCCCCTATTTTATTCTCCACAGCCTTTACCAACTTTTCCTTTATCTCTATCATCAACAAAGTCAGCCCAATTAACCCATCCTTTAGGGCAGTGGAAACCCCAACTCCTAATTACTGGCCCAGTTATAAACAATGTCCAAGCTGGTCCATTCAAGATTTTAAGCATGTGAGCGAACTTAGCAGACCTAACTAGTGGTAAAAACCTTTTTGGTATTCTTGAGCCATTTTTGTGCACCTCCAATAACTTGCCTTTCAACAAAAAACTTACTGACCACCAAGGGTGATCGTGCAATGCTCGATCATCATCGTCATGCATTATCTTGTGGAGATATACGTTAAAGTACTTGTTGCGTGGTATCAACCACCACCGATGCATGTAGTTATCGCCTATTATAAAATCTGGTTTTCTCACTCTACCAACTCCATCCAATTAAAAGAAAAACAAAGATACCACACTTTATTGTAAACACTGGTCTTACCAGTTACACTAATGCAGCTAGTAAAAGGGTCATGCCCCGCGAGACTCATCCACTCGCACTAGCATTCAATTAATGGATGCAAAGACGCTGATGAGGCTTTATCATGGCTAAAGATTTAGAATTCGACTTTTCACAACTAGAATTAAACGACACGGCAGAATGTCATATCACATTCCCAGATGGACGTTTATGTTATATGCCTAAAATCGACGAAAACGGCAATAAAGTAGATGACGAAACTAAGCCGTTATTGATTTTGTTGTATGGCTCAGACTCAAAGCAGGCAAGAACTGCAAACCTTGCGCGACTTCGCAAGCTGGATAAAATCGAGAAGAAGCGCCACAAAGATTCGCTGCCATCTGACAGCGAGATTGAAAGCAGGCTTGAAATTAACCGAGAATTCGTTGCAGAGTTAACGTGTGGCTGGAAAAACTTTAAAGAGAGTTTCACTCGTGAACAAGCTTTAGACTTTTACAAAAAGTACCCGATTGTTTATGAGCAAGTTGACAAGCATATTGCCGACCGGACTAACTACGTAAAAAAGTAATCTCTGATTGCGCTGATTGGGCTGGCTACTTTGGCTGGATCCATGCGCCTTGGAAAGAGTCAAAAAATAGTGACAATTACACAAGCTGGGGCAGAGTTCACGGTGACGCGGCATGGATGCCTGAGTCACCTTGCCAATACTTATCTGATTGGTTTAGTAAAGCTGGTAGGTGCTTGCAAGGTTTTAATGGGATAATGCCGTTAACCTGGCAAGAAATCACCAGCTTTTTTGCCGCTAACAAGATTGATTATTTAGATTGGGAAGCCGAAGCAATAAGGAAAATGTCAGAATCTTATTGCAGTTGGCATAGTATGACAAGTCAAGATAACAACATTGATCCGCCATTGATTCCAGATGATGAAGCATTAGCGCTGATACAAGCCGCTAATGGTCGAAGAATGAAGGCTATGATGAGGCCCTCTTAGGAGGGTTTAATCTGGCTTGTTAATCCATGCTAGATCTACTGATTCTGAATAATACCCATTAGATTCACCTAGCCACCGCATCCATATGCTGCCTTTAGTTGTCTGTATATCATAAAATGTCCAAGTGAAGCTATCTGAATATTCACTTGGCTTATCTTTTGAGTCTTCATCGCCAGAGTTGCTTCTTTCCTCTGCCGAAACGATAACGCCGCCAATTAAATCTTCCGCAACGCCTTCAAAATCATTTAAATGCACATCCTCACAGCAACCTTGTTCATGATAAAAAAGGTATTCATTGCCGCACTCAGTAAACACCCTTACTTCCTCTGAGCCTTCTATTAACCCTGTAATGCTTTTAATTACTTTTCCTTCCAATTCTTTTAGCTCAACTCTTTTATTCCAGTGTCCCATATTTATATCCTCTTAGTTACCGAAACCAAACCATACCACAAACAATTCGTTTAACTGGTTTGACCAGTGGGTTATACTAGGAAAAAGTTTATGGGGGTTCTATGGATACGCTGGCAACAATTGGTTTTCGTGCCAATACCGATGATTTAACAAAAGCCGACACTAAGTTAAAAAACTTAGCAACCACTGGCGACAAGACAGAAAAGTCAATCACCAAGTCATCTGACGGCATGAGTAAGGGCTTCATGTCTGCTCGAACCGCGACCACTGCATTAACTACGGCTGTAGGCGCTTTGGGTGCAATCATAGCGGCAAACAGGCTAACTCAATACGCGGATGAATGGCGCTCGTATAACAACGTTTTAAAACAAGTTGCTAAATCAGAAGAGGAATTCAATAAGATACAAAAACAAGTATTCGACGTTGCAAAAGCTACTAACAGTAATCTCAAATCAACCGCTGAATTATACGGAGAACTGAGAAGAAGCGTTGAAAGCTTGGGTGTATCATCCGATCGCGTTTTAGGTGTAGTTGGTACAATCAATAACCTATTCTTAGCTGGTGGCAAATCGGCAGAGGAAGCCGCTGGAGCAATTAGGCAGTTAAGCCAAGGTTTAGCTGCTGGCGCTTTGCGTGGCGATGAATTTAATTCTGTCGCTGAGGGCGCTCCACGCATAATGGATGCGTTAGCGCTTAAGCTAAAAATGACTCGAGGAGAATTAAGGGAGTTTGCAGCGACTGGTGGAATCACCTCAAAAATAATGGTTGACGCTCTTGAAGAGTATAGCCAGCAAGCACAAAGAATGGCTGATATTACGGAGCGAACATGGTCGCAGACTAGCGAGGTAGTAAGTTCTAATGTTGCAAAATGGGCAGGTTCATCAAAGGCGGTAATGGCGGCTACAGCTTCACTCGGCACTGTGTTGGTGGCAATGTCAGAAAACATAGACCACTTATTTGTCGGGATAGGCGCTGGTGCTGCGATTCTTGCCTCCTCAATGGTTCCATCGATGATTGCTTATGTTTCATCATTATCTGCTGCTGCAACTGCTACCGGAGTTTTAACCGTAGCAACTAAATTTTTATTAGGCCCATTTGGTTTAGTGTTGGCTGCTATTTCAGCGGCCACCATCGCATTCAGGCTTAGCAAAAAAGCAAGCGATGATGATGCAAAATCTAAAGGAAAGCTTGCTGATGAATTAGATAAACTAAAGTCTGCATATTCATCTATGAACGAGGAGCAAAATAAAGCACTGAGAAATAAGTACGCTCAAACTTACATGCAAGCACAGCAAGCGGGTATGGCGATTGACCAACAGCGTATAGATGTAAGCAAAAAATTAGCTGACGCAGAAAAAAAGGCGGCCGAATCAAATCAGCGCAATGGCGACTCAAGAAATAAAGCGACCAATCAATGGGCGAAAGTTGCGGCATCATTAAAACTTGAACTTGCAGCATTAAATGTTGACGCAAAAGAAAACGAGAAAACAATAGGCGCATTAACTAAAGTTTTTGA